>Ga0075421_100000986_pt1 | contig 32134 bp, 20 predicted proteins | sample SoiMetdeltSBSDD5_FD_75292 | JGI IMG/M metagenome (GOLD analysis project Ga0075421, IMG submission 75292) | Bulk soil microbial communities from a Populus tree surrounding site in Tennessee, USA - Soil MetaG P. deltoides SBSDD5 | ecosystem: Environmental > Terrestrial > Soil > Tree plantation... | reverse complement strand
CGAGGATTGTTTTTTCCTCAACCCGTTCGACGATGCCGAGCCCATGATTCGGGTAGATGACCTTGTCACCAAGCTGGAATGTCACGTTTCCCCCGTTGCAGGAAGGTTGGTAGTAGCGGTGTTACGCCGGGAACAGCACCCACGAGTATAGCCCACTCGCCCAAGTCGATCAACGAAAATTGCCCGAAAAAGGCCCTATTTCGGCACTTCAGACCCGGCAATTGCCCGTTGAGCGGTAGACTTCCGCCGACCGACCCGCGGTTATTCGTGGGCTAACTCATTCGTGCTTCAGGACTTGAGCAGTAGCCTTCCGATCGCCTTCGCGAAGTCTCCTCGAGGTTACAATTCGCCGGTGAGTCATCGCCGCTTAACCGGTCGCAGCCCTACAGCCGCGCTGGCGCTGGCCGTACTTCTGGGACAGTTGTCCCTGTCGGCACAAAGCCGGAGCCTCGCGCCCTACGTGCCGACGCCGTCCGATGTCGTCGACCGCATGCTGACCCTGGCGAAGGTCGGTCCGCGAGACGTCGTGTACGACCTTGGGTGTGGAGACGGTCGAATCGTCATCGCGGCGGCACAGAGGTTCGGGGCACGAGGCGTCGGCGTCGACATCGACGCCAACTTGATCAATCAGGCGGAAGCCAATGCGAAGACGGCCGGCGTCGATCGTCGTGTGAAGTTTCTGGTGCAGGACGCGATGACGGTCGACGTGTCCGACGCGACGGTCGTGACGCTCTATCTGCTTTCCGCGTCGAACGTGAAGCTACGGCCGATCCTCACGCGTCAGTTGCGCCGCGGCGCCCGCATCGTCTCTCACAGCTTCGCGATGGGCGATTGGGAGCCGGAGGTGGTGGATACCTTCAGAGATGCGAACGGCACCTCGCGGACGTTGTATCTCTGGACGACGGACGGGAAACCGAGGCCATGAACGCGGAGGCTGAACCCCCGCTCTACGCGCGTGCCATCGCGAGATCGACGATCTCTTCGACCAGTTGCGGATAATTCCGCCCCGATTTCCTCGCCGCCATCGCGAATTCCGCCTTCGAACTGAGCCAGGGATTCGGATTGACTTCAATGACATGGACCCGGCCATCGGGTTGGAGCCGCATGTCCACGCGTCCGTAATCACGCAGCTCGAGCGCCTGATAAGCGGCGACGGCGGTTTGCTGCAAAGCCATTACTGTGTCTTCCGCCAAATCGGTCGCGACGGCTGACTTCGTGTCGCGGTAGGCCTTGGTGCCCTTCCCCCACTTCACTTCCGCGGCGGCAATGCGCGGCGTACCGTCAGGTAACTTCGAAAGATCGAGCTCCACGACCGGGAGCGCTTCCGGCTTGTCGTTCCCAATCACACCGACGTACATCTCGCGCCCTTCGATGTACTCCTCGATCAGCACAGGCGAGTTGAAGTTGGCGTGCAGCCAGTCCATTCGCTCCATCAGCTCCCGGATCGAACTGACTACGGCGCTGAACTCGATGCCGATCGAGCCGTCCTCGCGCGCCGGCTTCACGATGACCGGAAACTGCAAATCGTGGGAGAAATCGAGGCGTCCACGAAATGACTTCGCAAAGACCGGTGTGTGAATGCCATGAAACGCGAAGATCTTTTTCGCGATGGCCTTATCCTGCGCGAGCATCAGACCATGAGTCCCAGAGCCCGTATATCTCTTCCCAATGAGCTCGAGGAAGCTGGCGATTTTGAAGTCCGCCGTGTCGTCATCGGCAAACGACTCGCACAAGTTGAAGATCAGATCGCATTCGAGACGCGCGAGCGCAAGCAGACTCTTGGTGCTCCCATCGAGCTCGTGCATCGTGGGCTCGTGACCGAGCTTGGTGAGCGCCTCGGCGACTTCTTCCTCGACCTCTTTCTTGTCGAGCGTGCGGACGACGGGCGACTTCTCGGCCGCGGCCGACTGTTCTTCGGCTTCGTCCACCAGGACACGATCGTAGATAACGCCGATCTTCAGTTTGCTCATCGCTGCTCGAACTGCCCTCGCGTCAGGAAGTTCATCGCCAGGGTCGTGGCAAGAGCGGTTACCTCGACCAGGTAGCGGGCTTCCTCCCCTACCTCTCCCCACAGCTTCATCCGCGTGCACGTGGCGCAGATGGAATCGATCAATCCGCTGACAATTGGACGCCGGACACCGGTCCAATAAGTGATCTTCTCAACCAGTTCCGGCCGGTGCTTACTCACAATATCGGCTGCAGGCCGTGATTCCTTGCGCCGCCGGGCCAGGAAGATCTGTCCGAGGTGGGCATCGAGGGCTATATCGATGCGTGCCTGCTGCTCCTGGGCGGCCTGCTCGTAGAACTGCTCAACGGTCACGCCGATGTCATCGGGAGTGATGTCGACCTCGCCCGTCTTGACGATTGGCTCGACATCGGCGAATGCTCTGGCCATCCGCTCCACGTAACGCAGCTTCCGCATCGCCGGCCAACCTTTGTATTGCCGCCGCCACGGACTCCGAGGCGTGAGCCAGACGGCAAACGTCTCGGCAAAGTCCTCGTCGGGGTGCTTCTGCGCGTACCACCCCTCGATGTGCCTCACGAAATGCTTGCTGAATGGGATAGGCCGGTACTCGTCGCGATAAGACCGGAAGAATGGGCCAAACAGGTCGCGCCATTCGGGCGTGGTGTAGAGGCGATAAGCGTAATTGAAAACGTGACCAGCCTCGTGACGCATGTACATCATGATCTGGCGATCGGTTTCGAGAGCGTCGGCGGCTTTCTCGATCGTCTGCAGCTTCGGATCAGCCAGATAAAACGGGATGCCGAGCACCGGCTGCTGGTCAGGGCATCCCCACTCGTCCGTCAGATAGCAGACGGGGCGGAACTTCTTGAACCCTCGCCGTTCGAGCTCGTTGTAAAGCTGCCGGACGTAATTTTCAACCGGGGACCCTTCAACGCGTAACCCAAGCTCGCTGACCTTCTTGCCGAGGACCCCTCGGATTTCCGGGTCCAGGGCCTCGAATCGCTTCACTCAGGAATTATCCCCGCTTTTCATACATGAGAGCGAGCGTGTTCCCCTCGCCGTCGCGAAAGAACGCCATCCACAGCTCGTGGTCCGGCATCCTGGCGATGAGATGCGGCTCATCGCGAAAGTCGACGCCGCGCGACTTCAAGTCCGAGTAGGCGGTCTGAATATCGTCGACCTTGAAGTACAGGATCGAGCCCGGGTGATCGAATTCCTTGTCAGGAGGAACCTCAATCATGAGCCGAGTTCCGCCACAGTCGAAGAAGGCCAGACCTGGTGGGACCTGGAAAAGGAAGCGCATTCCAAGCTTGTCGCGATAAAAAGCGACGGCGCGTTCGAGATCCTTCACGGCCGTGGCAATCTGCCCGATCGTGTTGAGCTGCGTCATGTGATTCACTTTACACTGATGCGCTTCATTCTGACGCCAGTCGGTTCGGCCGGAGATGTCCACCCTTTTGTCGGTATCGGCCGAGCCCTCAAGTCACGCGGCCACGAGGTCATCGTGTTCACCGCCGCGCCGTTCCACCAGGTGGTGGAGAGAGCGGGATTAGTCTTCGAGGAGACGGTCTCGGTAGAGGAATTCGATACGCTGTCGAAACATCCGGACCTGTGGCATCCGCTGCGCGGTATGCGTTTAGTCCTGGGCGCCGTCGGCACGAAATTGCGGCCGGCATACGAGCGCCTCAAAGGACTACATGCGCCCGGCCGCACCGTCCTCGTCGGACATTCGCTCAGCTTCTTTACCCGCGTATTCGAGGAAATACATCGCGTCCCCGCGGCGACGATTCACCTGGCACCTTCCATTTTTCGATCCGATCACGCCCAGCCGGCTTACGCACCGGGACGTGACGGGTCGAGTTGGCCGCGCTGGTTCAAACGCAGCTTATGGTGGTCAATCGATCGCTTCATGCTCGATCCGACCGTCGTTCCCGCGCTCAACGAATGGCGACGCGAGCTGGGACTGGCGCCGGTGCGCCGTGTATTCAGCGACTGGATTCATTCGCCTCAACGTGTGATCGGTCTCTTCCCAGACTGGTTTGGCAATCCGCAGCCTGATTGGCCAGTAGCGGCGCGTCTCACGGGCTTCCCGCTGTTCGATGACTCCGATCAGCCGAGCCTGTCACCGTCACTGACGCGATTTCTCGATGGCGGTGCTCCACCTCTTCTTTTCACGCCCGGCACGGCGAACCAGTCGGCCGCCCGGTTTTTCGCGGCTGCCCTCGACGCCAGCCAAAGACTCGGACGAAGGGCCCTTCTCCTTACCCGCTACAGTGGGCACCTTCCCACGCTTCCGCCGACTGCCCACCATGAGTCGTTCGTGCCGCTTTCGCACGTCCTGCCGCGCTGCGCTGCTCTTGTCAGCCATGCTGGAATCGGCACGCTGGCGCAAGGACTGGCCGCCGGCATTCCACAGGTGACGATGCCGATGGGGTTTGACCAGCCGGATAACGCGACGCGATTGCAGAGGCTTGGCGTGGCACGTTGGGTCATGCCGTCTGAATTCGACGGCGAGCGGGTTGCGGCGGCGATCGGGGGCCTGCTGGACGACAGCCGGACGGCGACAAACTGTCGACGGTGGGCCGATCAGATTTCCGCCCGCAACGCCATCGAGGAAACCTGCGACCTGCTCGAGCAGCTTGCATAATTGGGAGCCAGCCAAGGGCTCTTCTGTGGTATCACGGCGGTCCTATGGCGGCTGATTACGAAAAGCTCGGACTGTTCTACCTCGGCAAGCGCTACGACCTTGCCAGAAACACCCGGCAGCCGGATCTAATCCTCTACGACTCGCGCGATTTGCTCACTCATGCCGTCGTCCTCGGTATGACCGGCAGCGGCAAGACGGGTTTGGGGATCACGCTCCTCGAAGAGGCCGCCATCGACGGTGTGCCCGTCCTCGCCATCGATCCAAAAGGCGACCTGACCAATCTTCTTCTCACGTTTCCGAATCTCTTGCCATCAGATTTCGCTCCCTGGGTCGATGAGGCCGAAGCGTCGCGTCAGCAAATGACTGTCGATGCGTACGCGGCGGAAACTGCGAATCGCTGGAAGACTGGCTTGGCCGAATGGGACCAGGACGGAAGCCGCATCACGCGCCTGCGCGAAGCCGCCGAAGTTCGCGTCTTCACACCCGGCAGCAGGGCAGGCACGCCGCTCGCGGTACTCGGGCAAATGAGTCAGTCGCGTCATGAGACCGCGGAAGACACCCAGGCGCGGATCGTCGCCACAGCCGCGGGACTGCTGGGTCTCGTGGGCATAACCGACGTGCAGCCTCACAGCCGCGAGCAGGCGCTCCTGTCCGCAATCCTGCAAAGCCGTCCCGCCGACAGCGACACCGATCTCGCGTGGCTGGTGCAGCAGATTCAACGTCCCGGTTTCGAACGCGTTGGCGTCCTTGATCTCGAGACGTTCTATCCCGCACGTGACCGGCAGGACCTCGCGCTCAGGTTCAACAGCGTTCTCGCCGCTCCGGGCTTCGAACTCTGGAGTACGGGCGAACCAATGCAGGCCGGGTCGCTTCTCTTCACTCCCGAGGGCCGGCCGCGGATCGCCATCATCTCGATTGCCCACCTCGACGAGCCACAACGAATGCTGGTCGTATCGCTGGCGCTGAACGCGGTGCTTCAGTGGACACGGCGACAAACGGGGACTGGCTCGCTGCGTGCGCTCGTGTACATGGACGAAGTGGCAGGTTACCTGCCTCCGGTCGCTAATCCGCCGTCCAAGGCTCCGATCCTGACGTTGCTGAAGCAAGCTCGCGCCTACGGCGTTGGCCTCACGCTCGCGACCCAGAATCCGGTGGACCTCGATTACAAGGCGCTATCGAATATCGGCACGTGGTTTCTCGGGAAGCTGCAAACCGAGCGCGACAAGGCTCGCGTGCTCGATGGTCTCGAATCCCTGGGCGGCGGACTCGATCGCCAGACGATCGATCGGGCGCTCTCGACGTTACGCGGACGAGTGTTCCTGATGCACAACGTCCACGAGTCCGGACCGGTCGCTTTTGAAACACGTTGGGCGCTGTCGTACCTGCGCGGCCCGATGAGCCGCGACGAACTGCAGCGATTCACTTCGTCGCAGTCGACACAACCCGGGCCAACGCCCGCTGCGACTGCTCCCGCGAACCAGCTCTCCGCCAAACCGGCAGTACCTGCAGGGATCCGCGAGTACTTCATCAAGGGCGACGCCAATACGTCCGCGTATCGCCCTGTTCTCTACGGCGCCGCCCGCATTCACTACACCGACGCGCGTCGCGGCGTCGACGTCGTGCGGAGTCTGCAGGCCGCGGTACCGTTTTCAGAGGGCGCGATTCCAATCGACTGGCAGAGCGCTGATGACTCAGTCGAACCGCCCGACTCGCTCGTCGATCCTAAGGCGATTCCCACCGCGACCTACGCCACGCTGCCGAAGGCCGCTCTCGATCCCAAGCGGTATGTCGACTGGAGTCGCGATTTCGCGGACTGGATCGTTCAGTCACAGCCGCTGAAGCTTTTTTCAGCGCCCTCGCTGAAACTGATGTCCGAACCAGGCGAGAGCGAGCGTGATTTCCGCATTCGGTCGCAGCAGGCCGCACGCGAGGCTCGTGACGGCGCGGTCGAAACGTTGCGGGCGCGCTTCGCGCCGAAGGTGACACGCCTCGAAGAACAGAAACGGAAGGCTCAGGAGGTCGTGGATCGCGAGCAGGCGCAGGTCGGACAGCAGAAGCTTCAGACCGCGGTGTCGCTCGGCGCCACGATGCTCGGTGCCCTGATGGGCCGGAGAACCGTATCACTATCGACACTCGGACGCGCGACGACGGCCGCTCGCGGCGTCGGCCGCTCGATGAAAGAGGCCCAGGACGTCGAACGCGCTCAGGTGAAACTGCAAGAGGTGGACACGGAGATCGCCGCGCTCAACGCGGAGCTCGAACAGCAGATCGCGGCCGTTGAACGCACGGCCGACGTCAACGCTCCGCTTGACGTGATTGAGATCAGACCCAAGCGCGGCAACGTGGACATCCGTCTTGTTGCGCTCGCCTGGCGACCTTTGGTAGGTCAAAGGTCAAGTGTCAAAGGTCAAACGTAGCGTTGACGTCACCTTTGACTTTTGACTTTTGACCTTGAGGGCTACGCTGAGCATTCGCCGTCCATCACCTCGGGTGTAAACGCGTGAGTCTCCGCTAAATCGATGTAGTCCTGGTCCGTCGCCTCGTTCGGGAGCAACATCGCGAGATCTTTGAGCGCATCGGTTGCCAGCGAAGCCGGCACTCGACGGAAGAACGCTCCCAGTTCCTCGTCGCCGTGGCGATGATCGCGGTAGAGGTCGAGCAGACGATCGAGGGCATCGGTCAGGCGATGCACGGGAACCTTGGAGACGACCTTCCCGAAGTGCGCGGTCCCCTCATCCACGCAGCCTCCGCCCACCAGAACGAAGTACTGCGGCACCGCTCGAGGACCGAGCTTACGAACGCTGCCCTGGAAGCCGATGGACGCGATGTGATGCTGCCCGCACCCATTCGGGCATCCGCTGATCTTGATGGAACCTGACGGAACGAGATCGACGAGCTCCGGTCGGGCGCTGAGATGTTCGGTCAGCGCGCGACCAAGTCCGCGCGACTGCGTCACGGCGAGCCGGCAGCTCTCTGCGCCCGGGCAACTGACGACATCGCTCAGCCTGTTGGCGTCGGGAGCACTGAGTCCGGCCGCCGAGAGGCGCTGATAGAACGGCTCGATCGACTCTCGCTTTATCCATCTGAACAGCACGTTCTGTTCGACTGTCAATCGCATCGAGCCGTCGCCGTACGCCTCTGATAGATCCGCGAGCACGCGCATCTGTCCGGAGGTGAAATCGCCAAGCGGCAATCGCACCGTGACGTGGTAGTAGCCCTGCTGACGCTGCTTGCTCACGTTGCTCCGCATCCAGCGAACGAACGCATCCGGCAGCGGCTGCAGCCGGACGGTGTTCGGCATGATGCCAGGGCCGTTGACGGGCGTACTGGCAGCGGCGGCGACCGCCTGGAGTGTCGGGGCTTCTGCCGGGGCCCAGTCGGGAGCCGTCTCCGAACGCACCTTATCAGGATCGAATTTGAGGCGTGCGCCGCCTTCCTTTCTGAACTCCTCGAGGCACTCCTCGAAGCGCGCACGATAACCATCCCATCCCAGCGCCTTGACGACGAACTTCATCCGATTCCGCTGTGGATGCTTGTAATCACCAAAACGGTGGAACACACGAATCACTGCTTCGGCAACGTTGAACATCTCCTCGACCGGCAGGAATTCGTAGAGCACGTACCCGGATACCGGCAGGATTGAGGTACCCCCGGCGACCGTGACACGAAATCCCTTCTTGCCATCGACGATGCGGGCGCGCCAGCCGATATCGTGGATCGACGCGAGTGCGTGATCTTCGACGCATCCTTCGTACGCGATCTTGAACTTTCTGGGCAACACGCCTGACAAGGGGTGACGCAGGAAGTAACGCGTCAGCGCCTCGGCGTATGGCGTCACGTCGAAGATCTCGGTCTCTGACGTTCCCGCATACGGACACCCGGTAATGTTGCGCACCGAGTTGCCGCACGCCTCGCGCGTGGTCAAACCTTCCGCGGCGAGCTCGCGCATGACGTCTTCGACGACACTGAGCAACACGAAGTGATATTGGATGTTTTGACGCGTGGTGACGTGACAGAAGCCGCGCGAGTAACGGGTGGCCACACCAGCCAGCGCGCGCATCTGCGACGCCGACACGATGCCCTGCGGGATCTTGATCCGAAGCATCTGGACACCGTCCTGACGCTGTCCGTACGTTCCGCGGACGAGCCTGAAGCGGCGCCATGCTTCTGGTGCGATCTCGCCCCGTTCGTACTTGCCCAACACGTCGACGAACTCGTCAATATCGCGCTCGTCCGCGAAGTCCAGGCGTGCGCGGCCAAGAGTCTTAGAGTCGTCAGCTACGGCCATACCTCACCTCGTCGGCCACGACAGGCTGTGCATGTGCCGCGGCCAGTGCTTCCGCAATCGACACTACTTCACCAATGACTAGGACGCCTGCCACCCCCTCCGGGGGTTCAGGCGCTCCCAGCTCTGCCAGTGTTCCGGCCCAGACCCATTCATCGCGCGTCGAGGCACCGCAAATGATCGCGGCACGCGACTGGGGAGACCATCCGTGCGTCATGAACGCCTGGGCGATCTCGTCACGAGTGCCGAGCCCCATCATTACGACGACGGTGATACCGCCGGGACGCACCGACGCCAGGGCATCGTTCAAACCACGACCAGTCTGGCCGGTCAACACCAGAAACCCGGACGCCATGTTTCGATGCGTAACCGGGATACCGGCAGCTTCCGGCGCAGCAACCGCGGTCGTCACGCCGGGGACCACGTCGACGGCGATCCCGGCCTGCACAAGCACAAGCATCTCTTCTGCGCCCCGGCCGAACACGAACGGATCGCCGCCTTTCAACCGTACGACCTTCTTACCGCGCCGCGCCGCGCGAATCATCAAGCGATTGATCGTTTCCTGCTTGACGCTCGCTCGCCCGGCACGCTTACCAACGCAGAAACACTGCGCACGCGTGAGACCGCGAAGCGCCGCAGCATCGACCAAGGCATCGTACAGAACGAGATCGGCCTCTTCGACTCGTCGCAACGCGCGAAGCGTCCACAGCTCTGGATCTCCCGGACCGGCACCCACCAGTGAAACTCGACCTAACGCCATCGACGAACTCCCAACTTCCACCCCTCGACTTCGCTCGGGGTGGCCTGAGCGATAGTCGAAGGCCAACTTCCAACTCCCCAATTCGCCCATCACACCCCCGTTGGGAGTTGGGAATTGGGAGTTGGGAGTTGATTGCTGTCTCTCTGTTCGTACAGTCGGTTGAGCGTCTCGAGCAACATGGGTCGCCGCTCTTCCATTGGTACACGACTTCGCTTCCACTCTCGACGCGCCGCGTCGGAAGCCACCATCCACCTATCGAGGTCGGCTGGCAGCCACGCGTCGAGCGCTTCTCGAAGTAAGCCTGCCAGCGCCGGTGCGCGACCATCGGTGGAAAACGCAATCGTCACGCCCGCGCGCCGCACGACGCTGCCCGCGTACGCACTGGCATGATCGGGATCGTCCACGGCGTTGACGAATACGCGCCGTCGCTCCGCTGCCTCGAGCACCTGCTGATTGACGTCACGAGGCGCCGCCGCCACGACATACCAGGCATCGTCGACATCAGCGGCTTCGAAGGCTCGCCGCACGATCGTCACACCAGGCTGCTGAAGTTCCGCTCGAATCACGGGAGCAACCACCGTAACGCGCGCTCCGTCTGCGAGCAGGCCGGCGAGTTTGCCCGCGGCCACACGACCACCGCCAACGAGAAGAACTCGGCGATCGCGAAGCTTCAGGAAGACCGGATACATGAGAACAACCTGTCTTACGCGGTTACTCCCTGCGGCGAGACCACACGTTCGAAGTCCGACAGCGCTCGGCCGATTCTCACTGGCCGCTCGACGCGGTCTGCCATGATCTCAGCAGTCTTGTAACCATTGCCGGTGATGCACACCACCACCGATTCGTTGGACTTGATCACACCTCTGCGCACGAGCGCGCGCGTGGCGGCGAGCGTCGTTCCGCCGGCTGGCTCCGTGAAGATCCCTTCGGTTTGCGCGAGCAAGTCGATGGCGTCGAGGATCTCGGCATCGCTGACCATCGCGCCGCTTCCGCCGGTTTCCTTGACGACTTTAACCACCTGGAAACCGTCTGCCGGGTTGCCGATCGCCAGTGACTTCGCAATCGTGTCCGGCTTGACCGGGTCCGGGAATTCGAGGCCGGCATCGAGTGCGCGAATGACCGGTGCCGAGCCAGATGGCTGCGCCGCGTGGATACGAGGCAAGCGGCCCTGCACGAGGCCCACTTCACTGAACTCGCGCAACCCTTTATAGATACGCGGCAGCAACGTACCACCAGCGACTGGCGACACGATGTGATCGGGATAACGCCAACCAAGTTGCTCGGCAATCTCGAAGCCCATCGACTTGGCGCCTTCCGCGTAATAACTCCGGAGGTTGATGTTGGCGAACCCCCAGCCATATCGGTCGGCGACCTGCGTGCACAACCGATTCACATCGTCGTAGTTGCCTTCGACGGCCACGATATGGGGTCGATAGACGGCGGCGCCGAGAATCTTCGTCGGCTCGAGGTCGTGCGGAATAAAGACGTAACACTGCAGGCCGAGACGCGCTGCGTGCGCGGCGACGCTGCCGGCAAGATTGCCCGTGGAGGCGCAACCGAACACCGGGAAGCCCAGCTCGAGCGCTTTGGTTGCCGCAACGGAAACCACCCGATCCTTGTAAGAAAACGTCGGATGGTTCACCGAGTCGTCTTTGATGTAGAGCTCGTCGAGGCCGAGGACCTCCGCCAGGCGTGATGCGCGAACGAGAGGTGTAAAGCCGGAATAGAAACCAGTAAGAGGCTCACTCACCGGCAACAACTCGAGGTAACGCCACAGCGAACGGGGACGTGATTCAATGAGCTCGCGGCTCATGACCTTCCGTACGGCTTCGTAGTCGTAGGAGACTTCAAGCGGACCGAGGCATTCGCTGCACACCCAACTGGCCTTCGGCGGGTACTTCGCACCACATAGGTGACAGGTCAGCCCGGTCACGAACCTCATACTGTTCTCCTCACTGCTCCCGACTCGAGGACTCGCGAGCCCTGGTCGTCCACACCAAGCGTCCGGACGGTCGCTTCGACGCCAGCCCGCTCATACATTGATGACAAGCGCGCCGCGACGTGCGTGACATCCGCTCTGGCCAGCAACGCGACCGAAGGCCCGGCACCAGACAGAAAAGCCCCCAGCACATCCGGATCCTCCAGAGCCAACGCCTCTCGAAGAAGCGGCACCAGAGACGAACGTGCTGACTGATGCAAGCGGTCCTTCACGGCCTCGCGCAGTCGATCGTGCTGGCCCAGCTGCAGCGCATGCACGAGCGCGAGCACACGCTGCATGTTGAAAATGGCGTCCGCTCGAGGCACCTCGCGCGGCAGCGCAGCGCGAGCCTTCGCTGTCGCCAATCCAACGACCGGGGTCGCCACCACCAGCCGGAGATCCTGAGGCCACGACCACCGAAGCGCGTAGGGCAATGCCCCTTCGATCTCGATAACCGAATTCAGGCCGCCAAAAAGCGCGGGCGCTGCGTTATCCGCATGCCCTTCGGCCTGAGTCGCTGCGCCGAGGAGCTCCGACTCCTCCAAAGCCCCGGTAACACGCTCGAACACCCTGAGACCCGCAACCGTCGCTGCCGCGCTGCTGCCAAGCCCCGCGGCCATCGGAATCTCGCTCGTCACCTCGATCGTGACGCTTGGCCCGCGCCTTCCCGCGCGTCGAGCAGCGATGCCGAACGCGCGCTCGACTGCGTTGCTCCCCGAAACCGGCGGTGTGCTTCTGGCCACCACGAGTTTCGTTCCGCCATCGTCGCGGACATCGACAATCCGGGCCCGTAAGTACAACTCAACGGCGACGCCGAGGGTATCGAAGCCGCCACCCAGGTTGGCAACCGAGCCTGGGACTACTATTTCCTCACCGACAACGGCGTCGGCGCGAACAGTCTCTGTCGTGTTAAGTGACACGAAATAAAAACGATATCACGAATCATGATCGACCAGCATTGGCAGGGCGAGCGGCGGCTCGGCGTGCCAGCGCTCCTCGTTCATCTCACCCAAGGCTTCGAGGAGAGCGGCCTCTTCGCAAGGCTCGACAGTGACAACAAACGGAAGCCGGTCCTTGGGATAACCGGGCTCCTGCAACAGCGCATCGACGTTGACCGAGTGCCTCGCCAGCGAGCCCGCAATCGACGCCAGGATGCCGGGTTTGTCCCTGACCACGAAACGCAAGTAGTACGGCATCGGAGGCGGCGCGATGAACGAGGCCGGCTGCCACTCCTCGGCTTCGCGTCGCGGGCCCCCCTGTGTCAAAGCCAGCAGATCGGACACAACCGCTACGGCCGTGGCGGGACCGCCGGCGCCAGCGCCGCTGAAACTGCTTTCGCCACCGTATCGACCGTAAACAGACACCACGTTGTTGGCCCCCTGATTCCGGCCGAAGCTCGAGCCCTGCGGAACAAGCACTGGCCCGACGAAGCCGTGGAAACCTCCCTCGGTCGCCTGAACTCTCGACACCTGGCGGATCGTGCAGCCCAGGCGCGTGGCGTATCGGAAGTCGGCGGTCGACAGCGGGCGAATCGAGCGTTTCGGAACGTCGGACATTTGCAGATGACGATGGAACGCAATGCCGGCAAGCACGACGAGTTTTGCGGCCGCGTCGAAGCCATCGACGTCTGCGGTCGGATCTGCTTCGGCATAGCCCAGTCGCTGTGCATCGGCGAGGACGATGTCCATTGCTTCGCCGGTCGCAGACATCCGGCTCAGGATGTAGTTACAGGTCCCGTTCAGAATGCCCGCAACGCCGGTGAGTTCGTCACCAGCAAGCCCCTCTCGCACGCCGTGAATGAGCGGCACGCCGCCGCCCACGGCGGCCTCGAAGCGGAGCCTCACACCGGCACCAGCCGCTTCCCGCAACAGCTCGGGCCCGTGGGCCGCGAGCAACATCTTGTTGGCCGTGACCACCGAAGCGCCTCGCTCGATCGCCTGGCTGACCCATTCGCGCGCGGGTGTTACACCGCCGACAACTTCAACAACGACGTCAGGAGCACCGGCGAGGACTTCATCGAAGTTGTCGGTCCAGACGACCGAGGCCGGTACCCAATCGGCGCGCTTGCGAGCGACACCACGATTGAACACGTGGGTCAAGTGGAGTCGGTTGGCCAACTCAGGGCGCTCGACCAGGATTCGGGCAACGGAGGCGCCGACAGTTCCAAAACCGAGAAGCGCGATCTTGAGTGGAGTCTTCGACTCCGGGCTCTCCGCACTTGGCTCCCGGTTCCTCGCTTCAGTTTCTGGACTCTTGGCTTGCGGCATCGCTCTACAGTTTACAGGCTGCAGCTGCCGTACACTGAATGCTGAACATGGACCGAGATCCAAGAGCCTCGTTCACCATCGGCCTCATCCAGGATCACGCGACCGCAGACGTCTCGTCGAACCTGCAGCGAACCGAACGGCTGGTCCGCGACGCAGCTCGTAAGGGCGCTCAGATCGTGTGCCTGAAGGAGCTGTTTCAGTCGCCGTACTTCTGCAAATCGCAGCAGAGCGAGCGATTCGATCTCGCCGAACCGATTCCAGGTCCTACGACGGACGCGATGCAGCGGCTGGCCAGGGAGCTGCAGATTGTTCTGGTCGTGCCGGTCTTCGAACGGCAGGCAGCTGGAGTCTACCGGAATTCAGCGGCCATCCTCGATGCCGATGGTTCGCTGCTCGGCGTCTATCGGAAGATGCATATTCCAGACGACCCGCTGTTCAACGAAAAGTATTACTTCACGCCCGGCGACGACTCGCCGCAGACAGCCGGGTTCAAGGTGTGGAAGACACGCTACGCCACGATCGGCGTGTTGATCTGCTGGGATCAGTGGTACCCGGAGGCCGCGCGCATCACGTCTCTGCTTGGCGCCCAGGTGTTGTTCTATCCAACGGCCATCGGCTGGCATCCTTCCGAGCGCGGCGAGTGGGGGCAGGCACAGGTCGACGCGTGGCGCACGATTCAGCGCTCGCATGCCATCGCGAATGGCGTCTTCGTTGCGGCACCCAATCGCGTCGGTCACGAGGACGAACCCGGTACCAACGGCATCACGTTCTTCGGTCACTCGTTCATCGTCGATCCATTCGGTCGCTATATCGCCGAAGCAGGTGAGAACGAGGAAGTCCTCATCGCGCGATGCGATCCGGCACTGATCGAAACGGTTCGACGGAACTGGCCGTTCCTGCGTGACAGACGCATCGACGCGTACGGTCCCATTCTCAATCGGTATCTCGGCGCGTGACCCGTCCTCGTTCTCCGTACAGGATGCCGGCGGAGTGGGAGCCTCACCGCGCCACGTGGATCGCGTGGCCGCATCACGAGCCGGACTGGCCGGGAAAATTCGGACCCATTCCCTGGGTGTACGCCGAGATCGCTCGTGTCCTCGCGCTGCACGAGCGGGTTGAGATTCTCTGCCAGTCACAAGAGGTCGCCGAATCCGCACGCGCGATGCTGACTGCGCACGGGGCTCGGCTCGATGCGATACGCCTTCACGAGGTACCGACGGACCGCGTGTGGCTCCGTGACTCGGCGCCGATTGCCGTGCACAACGACTCGCGCGAGGTTGTGTTGCTGGATTGGACGTTCAACGCGTGGGCCAAGTACGACAACTGGGCGCTCGACGATCGAGTCGGCTCGGCGATCGCTGCACTCACCGGATTGCGCCGCGAAGAACCACGCCGCGACGCTGGAGAGCCCATCGTGCTCGAAGGCGGCGGCATCGACGTCAACGGCGATGGCCTGCTGCTCGTCACCGAGGAATGGTTATTGAGCGACACGCAGGTGCGAAACCCCGGACTGACTCGCGCGGACTACGAGGAAATCTTCGCGCGCTGGCTCGGCATCGATCGCACGATCTGGCTCGGCGAGGGATGCGTCGGTGACGATACCCACGGTCATATCGACGACATCGCGCGGTTCGTTGCGCGCGACACCGTCGTCGTGGCAGTAGAGCCGGACCCTGCCGACGAGAACCATGCGCGATCGATGGACAACCTGCATCGACTCGAACGCGCATCCAACGCACCCGGCGTGGCAGCCCTTCACATCGTCACGCTGCCATTTCCGAGGGCCGTGATGATGAACGGTGAGCGATTACCGGCTAGCTACGCCAACTTCTACATGGCGAATGGCGTCGTGCTGGTTCCGACCTTCAACGACCCGAACGATCGCGTCGCACTCGACATTCTCGCGAACCTGCTACCGACGCATCGAATCGTCGGCATTCACGCCGTCGATCTGGTCTGGGGGCTCGGCACGCTGCACTGCCTGACGCAGCAGGAACCGGCGAAATTCGATTCTTGATTGATCTTTGATTATTGAATCGTTGTTGATTGCCGATTGTTGAATGTTGATTGGTTCGGTCGAGGCGCAATCACCAATCAGAAATCACCACTCAACAACGTTTCAACAATCAAGAATCGTCACATCAATAATGATTGTGCATTGTGGTCATCGAGCAGAGATCGCGAGCGAGATACTGACAGCAGCCCCCGGCATTGCAACACCGGCAATCTCCTGGTAGTCGACATCAAACAGGTTCGTGCCGTCGACGAAGAGGTCGAACATGCGGCTGATTCGTTTTCCAAGTCGCGTGTCCAGCAACACGTAGTCGGACGTGCCCGTTGAGCGAGAGCGTCGCCGGTATTCCACTCGTGGCGCCACGCGGAACCCGGCGGGGAGCGGAACGGCTGCCGCCGCGGTGAACGACTGTGGCGCGTAGTCGAGGACGTATTTCGACAACTGATCGACCGTCGCGGCGTCGATATCGATTGCCGTGTACTGCGCATGCACGAAGACGCCGGACCCGAGCGTCTTCTGAACACCGATTTCCAATCCAAGCGTGTCGACGTCGCGGACGTTGTAGGTCTGCCACCGGTCGACCGTCGTCGGACGAAGCCAATCGATCACGTCCTTATCCTGGCGCGTGAACAGGGTGGTCTGCAGTAACCATCCGCCTCGGAGGATGACGTCTGCGCCGGCTTCCTCGGCCCATGCGGTCTCTGGTCCGATATCCTCTCGCGCCAGGTTCGCAGGGTCGGAGTAATAACGCTCGGTGAACGTCGGCACTCGAAAGGCGCGCGCGATCGATCCACGCAGGCGCACCGATGGCGTCGCCCACCATCCGGCACCGACCGACGGGTTCCAGGACGTCCCGAACTGATCGTACGTATCAACGCGGAGCAGACTCTCGAGTTGGACACCTGGGCCAACTTCCTGCCGCCACTCGCCATACGCGCTGATGCGAGAGGTCTCGTGGTCGCCGAGATTCGTCGATCGGATCCAGTCGCCACCGCCCTCGAGTCCAACGGTGAGCGATCCACGATCAGCCACAAGTCGAGAGCCACTGGCCGAGACGAGGACGGCATGAGTCCGATGACGATTGTCGGATAGCGCCGGCGTGATCTGATTGAACACGAAACGGTCGCCGTGCGTTCGATACGATGCCTGGCCGTCGATGCTCCAGCCGCCGATCTCGCCGAACCTGTGGTCAGCGGCCAGGAGCGTCTGGTTGGTCCATTCGCGCGATGGCGCGTTGCCGCCATAGAAGTTGTTGGCGCCGAATTCCTTCCACAGATACGAGATCGACAGCCCGGTACGATTGCCGAACGTGGTTCGCGAGCGCGCGAGCGCCTGTTTGAAATCGCGGTCGTACATGAACCCGTCGGATCGATCGAATGAGACCCCGGCGGATTCGCGCACGTCACCGCGCGCCACGTCAGCCTGTCCCCGGCCAGCAACCAGCCCGAAGCTGCCACCTTCGACAGCAGCCGACTCGGTCGATTCGCGCCGGGTCACCACGTTGATCGTGCCGCCGACGGCGTCGGCCCCGAACAACGACGAACCCGGGCCGTACAGAATCTCGATCCGCTCAACGAGATCGAGCGGCACCGGAATGTCGCCGTTGTGATGGCCCGATTGGGCATCGTTCAGCCGCACGCCGTCGACGAGCATGAGCATCTGACCGAAGGTCGCTCCGCGAAGCGCAAAGTCCGTCTGGACACCTCGCGAGCCGCGCGCGCGGACATCGATCGACGACGCCAGCCTCAATACATCCGCGATGCTATGCACCGGCAGTGACTCGATCTGCTGCCGCGTAATGATGGTCATCGTCCTGGTCACGCTGCCGAGTTCGACCGGCCGGGCGGCCGCGGTTACAACGACCGTCTGTCGGAAATCCTGCGCGTACAGGGGTGTGCATATCAGACAAAGGAGAAGAGGCCCTTTTTTCATCCGGTCAGCAATATTCGCACAGCGGCGCGCAGGGCCTGCGACTTCTTTGACATATCACTCCGCGAAATCCCGATCGCCGCCGGACGGGTCTCGGAACATTGAACGTGAAATAGCCGTTGATTCAAGCGAGGACTGGATGCAACATGCGCCACGTTATCGCAGGCGTTTGGGCTTCTCGAATCGTAGGGAGGTAGGAATGAAGCAGGTACTCAGAGGCGCTTCGGCCCTTCTGTTGTTGACCGTGTTGCCAGCGGTCGCACTCGCACAAGCATCGATCACTGGTGTCGTCAGAGATTCTTCCGGGGCGGTGCTTCCCGGAGTAACAGTCGAAGCTTCCAGTCCCAGCATCATCGAAAAAGTCCGGACGGCCGTCACCGATGGATCCGGAACGTATCGCATCACGGAACTGAGGCCCGGCGCTTATAGCGTGACGTTTTCATTGCAAGGTTTCAACACCGTCAAGCGCGACGGCATCAATCTGACCGGCGCATTCACCGCTTCGGTGGACGCCGAAATGCGAGTCGGCGCCCTCGAGGAGACCATTACAGTGACCGGCGAAGCGCCGATCGTCGACGTCCAGAGCTCCACGCGACAGCGAGTAATGGACGCTGACGCCATCAGCACACTTCCGACTGGCCGGAACATGTTCGAGTTGGGCGTTCTCATCCCAGGCGTCTCTATGGTGTCGCAGGGCGGCACGCTGGCGAACCACAACGTCGGCGGCGCCGTCGGACCAGAAACGCGCGCCCTCGGCGCTCATGGCGGGCGCACCGAGGATCAGCGGTTCCTGATGAACGGCGTGTCACTGAGCTCGATGATCGGCGGCGGTTGGGGCGGTGGCGCAATCCCGAACGCGACCGGACTGCAGGAGATGGTCTACGATACCGCCGCAGTTTCGGCCGAGCTGGCGACCGGCGGCGTCCGCATCAACTTCATCGCGCGCGAAGGTGGCAACGCGTACACCGGATCGATCTTCGCCAGCTTCGCGAACGATTCCTTCCAGGGCAACAACATAGATGACGACCTGCTCACGCAAAACCCGGCACTTCGCAATCCGGGCTTCATCGACAAGAACTGGGATTTCAACCCAGGAATCGGTGGTCCTATCAAGCGAGACAAAATCTGGTTCTTCGCGAGCGGCCGCTATCAGGGAGCGTACCTGTTCGCACCGGGCATGTTCTACAACCAGAATGCGAACAACCCGGCACGCTGGGACTACGTCGCCGATACCAGCAATCCGGCATCAATCGAGAAAGTCTGGAAGGACGCGCAACTCAGGCTCTCATGGCAAGTCTCGCCGAAGAACAAGATCGGCATGACCTACACGCAGCAGGACTTCTGCGCGTGCCACGACGCCATCACAGCCACGGTCGCCCCTGAGTCAGCCAACGACCGCCGTTTCCCCACGCAACGCGTCGTGCTCGTCGACTGGACCTCGCCGGTGACCAACCGGCTCCTGCTCGAAGCGAGCGGCATCCACCGCGTCGAGCGCTGGGGCAACATGCACCTTCAGACGAAGGGGCTCGAACTCGATCCGCAGATGATCGGCGTCGTCGAACAGGGAGGGACCATTCCCGGATTGCGCTACCGTGGAGCGACCGAAGCGCTGAATAACACCGGTGGCACCTACAACAATTCCTGGAACGATAACTTCCATTGGCGCTTCCACACGTCGTACATCACCGGCGCGCACGCGTTCAAGGTCGGAGTCAATGACGCCATCGGATATCACGACAACACGACGTACGTCCCGAATCCTGTGTCGTACCGCTTCAACAACGGCGTGCCCAACCAGATCACGCTGCGAGCGTTGCCGCATACGGTGAAGAGCCACGTCGATCACGACCTCGGGATTTTTGCGCAGGACAAGTGGACGATCGGCCGGTTGACGCTGTCAGGCGGCATCCGCTACGACTACCACGCCAACAGCTTCCCCGAGCAGACACTCGGACCGACGTTTGCCACGCCGAACAGGAACTTCGTGTTCCCGGAACAGGACAACCTGAGCTACCACGACATCACGCCAAAGACCCAGGCCGCGTTCGATCTGTTTGGTAACGGTAGAACCGCGCTCAAGGTCAGCTTGAACAAATACCTCGGCGGCCTCGGCACCAACGGCGGCGAGAACGGCGTGACGATCGGTCCAAATCCCATTAACGTGCTCAACACAGTTGCGCGCCGCGCCTGGGAGGACACGAACAGAAACTACGTACCCGATTGCAACATCCTGAGCTCCGCGCGCCAGGACAACCGCGCCACCGGCGGTGACTTGTGCGATGCGTTCAGCGACGCAACGTTCGGAAGAGCCACGCCCAACACCAGGTACGACCCGGACCTCCTCACAGGGTGGGGGAAGCGGTTCAATAACTGGGAGTTCTCGACCAGCGTGCAGCACGAGATCCTGCCGCGCGTCTCCGTCGATGTCGGCTACTTCCGGCGATGGTACGGGAACTTCGTCGTCACCGACAACCTCAACGTGGCGGCATCGGAATACGACACGTTCAGCATCGTCGCACCGTCAGACTCGCGGCTGCCGGATGGCGGTGGCTACTCGATTCCGGGCTTCCTGGCGATCAAGCAGTCGGCGTTTGGCAGACCCTCGGACTATCTCGTCACGCTCGCCGACACCTACGGCAGTCGTATCGAACACTGGAACGGGGTCGATGTGTCGGTAAACGCTCGACTCGAGAACGGTCTCTTCCTGCAGGCCGGTACGAGCACCGGGCGAACATCGACTGACGTCTGCGACATCGTCGACGACGTGCCAGAGACCATTCTCGACTTCCCGGCTGTGGCCGGCTCGCTTGTTCAACAGACCCCGAACGTCGCGTATTGCCAGATCGACACGAATTGGCTGACGCAGATCAAGGGTGTCGCCTCCTACACCATTCCCCGGGTTGACGTGTCTGTGTCGGGAACGTACCAGCGACTCCCAGCCCCAGTTCCTGACCTGTCAGCCAACTTCGCAGCAACCAATGCGTACCTTGCCGCCAACTCGACGCTCGGTCGTACGTTGGCCGGCGGAGCGCAAAACATCACCGTCAACTTGGTGGAGCCAGGCAAGGTGTTCGGCCCCTCGCTCAATCAGCTCGACGTACGGTTTGCGAAGATCCTGCGGTTGGGCTCGGCGCGGGCGACGATCAACTTCGACATCTACAACGCGCTCAATGCCAACACGATCCTGACCTATAACAACGCCTTCGCGATCGCGCCCACAGGAGCCGTCACCTGGCAGCAGCCGACGCAAATCCTGCAAGCGCGATTCTTCAAGATCGGCGGGCAGTTCGATTTTTAGAAAAAACCTGTCAACTCCCCAATTCCCAACTTCCAATTCCCAACGAACCGGACGGATTGGGAGTTGGGGTTTGGAAGTTGGGCGTTGATCGACGCCATTGTGTTAGTTGGAGGCCCGTCCCGGCTTACCGGGACGGGCTTTCCTGTTTTGTCCAATTCTTGTCTAGGCAGTTAGGGTGACGAAATATGCAAGTCGGCACCAGATCGCCAAAATCCTAAGGATTTCGAGGATATGCCCAACATAAATAACGATATCGGAATTATCTGACGTATCAGATACACGTTGATCAGGTTGTGGCGCGAGCGCAACATTCGCCTCGTCTGGGAGCAGGTTCCGGTCCCAATCCTAGGAGGTACGAATGAAGCACGTTCTGATCAGAGGCGCCGCGGCGCTTCTGTTACTGGCCGTGTTGCCAGTTGCCGCATTCGCTCAAGCATCAATCACGGGCGTTGTGAAAGACACTTCCGGAGCTGTGCTCCCCGGTGTGACCGTTGAAGCGGCCAGCCCGGTACTTATCGAAAAGTCGCGGGGGACCGTGACCGACGGCTCCGGCGCCTATCAGATCATCAACCTGCTTCCAGGCTCGTACACCGTCACTTTCACGCTGCCCGGATTCAACACCTTCGTGCGCGATCAGATCGAGCTGAGTGGCTCATTCGTGGCCACGGTCAACGCGGAAATGAGAGTTGGCGCCCTGGCCGAGACCATTACGGTCACTGGACAGACACCCCTTGTGGACGTGAGAAGCTCTGCCGTCCAGAAGGTGGTCACCAAGGAGATCGTCGACTCCATTCCCACAGGCCGACTGGGGATCAACCTTGCCGCCCTGCAGCCCGGGATCATTCTGGGTGCCGGCGGCGGCGTCGGACAGGCCAACACCAACGCGCTGAACTCGCAGGATGTCGGCGGCACCGCGGGCGACACCTTCACCGACCTCTCGATTCATGGTGGCAAGCCGGCGGAACAGCGACAGACCATCGGCGGCCTCTCCGCTGCGACGACGATTCGTTTCGGCGAGTCGCTGAGCAGCTCACCGAGCTTCACAGCGATGCAGGAGATGAGTGTCAATACGTCAGGCGCTGACGCATCCCTTGCTGGCGGTGGTGTGCAGATCAACTACGTGCCGCGCGACGGCGGCAACACGTTCAAAGGCCTCATGTTCTTCTCTGGCGCGAATGGCGCGATGCAAGGCTCGAACTACTCGGAGGGCACCAGAGACGCGAGCGGAGGGTGCTCACCAGCCGAGAGCCTGTATTGCCGAGGGCTGGTTACGCAGCCGGGCGCTCTGAAATCCGTCTATGACGTCAACCCCGGGTACGGCGGCCCGATCATGCGCGACAAACTGTGGTGGTTTGCGACGGCGCGATGGACGAAGGCCGAGAACTACGTAACGAACAATTATCCGAACCAGAACTTCGTCTCTGGCCAGACCAGCCCAACGCTGCTCAACACAACGACGCTGAGCTACGTGCCCGTGACGAGCGCTGATCTCCGGACCACTGTCGGAGGTGGAGGCAACTTCTGGGAGCAGACCGTTCGTCTCACCTGGCAGATCGACGACAAGAACAAGCTCGGTATCTACTACAACAACAAGAAGCGAACGTCGATCAACGCCAACGCCACGACCTCATATGAGTCGTTGAATGCGTCGTACTTCTTCCCGTTCTCCGACAACCTCGTTCAGTGGTCAGCGCCGATGACCAACAGGCTCCTGCTCGAAGCCGGGTTCTGGCGGCATCAGGAGACATGGGGAGGCAAACGCGCGGACCTAGATGTCGCGGATCCCTTGGCCGTCGGCATCACCGACAACAACCCGCAGAGACTGGACAGCTACACGCAGTTGATCCAGAACTACCACGGCCGTGTTGGAGCAACCGACACGCCAAGCCACAACCCCAACTATCGGGGCAATTTTGCCGCGTCATACGTGACGGGCGCCCATTCATTCAAGGCTGGCATGGACTTGAACGGCGCGACCCGATGGGCGAACACCGAGTCGGTCATCCCCTACAGCTACGTCGTCAGCACGCTGGCGAACAACGGGGTGGGCCTTGGCATACCAGCGCCGACCACACTGACCTTGCGGTCGGATGGATGCACCGATCCGCTCGTCCGTCAGGTCAATGGAGGCGTGGTTGGTGGCCACACGTCCGTTCAACCAGGATGTCCCACCATCGCCAAGAACAAGGTTTCCAGCGAAGGTGGCATCTACGTGCAGGATAAATGGACGATCAACCGGGTGACGTTGAGCATGGGACTGCGTTACGACTGGTTCAACTCGGAGAATCCCGAGTACCACCTCGGACCATCCCTGCTGACGCCCACCCGGGACTATGATGTGCCGGCCTTCAAGACGACCACGTACAAGGACATCACACCCAAAGTTGCGGCCGCGTACGATCTCTTCGGCGACGGCAAGACCGCGCTCAAGGTCAACTACGGACGCTACGTGCTCGGGCAGGCACTGGTCGTCGGCGGTCTCGCCAGCCAGCCCGGCTACAACGTCCAGCTCACCTCGTCTCGCGGGTGGATCGACAACAACCGGAACTTCATTCCCGACTGCGACCTGGCCAATCCCGCGGCACAGGGTCCAACGCTCACCGGAACTCAGAGACAGATCGACACATGCAACGCCCCGGTTGGAGCAAACCTCAACTTCTACGACAGCATTCTGCGGCCGAACCTGGCCGTGCAGGACGACGCGCGCTACGGGTGGAACAAGCGTCCGTACAGTTGGGAATTCTCGCTGAGTGCGCAGCAGGAGATCAGCCAGGGCGTCTCGGTCTACGGTGGCACGTTCTGGCGGTGGTTCGGCAACTTCCTTGTCACTGACAACACGTCTGCGACGGTTGCCGATTACACGCAGTTCTCTGTCACCCCAGGCTTGATTCCACCCTCACCACCGCAGGCGGGCGGTGAGAGCCTGCCGAGCGACGTTAACACGACTCAGTTTTTCAACATCAACCCGGGCGTACAGACCAACAACCTGCAGGGCCTGTCGAAAACGATGTTCCCCGGCAGTAACGTGTACGACCGTTGGTTCGGGTATGACGTCGGCCTCAACGCCAGGCTTCCCCAGGGGGTCATCTTCCAGGGCGGTCTGAGCACCGGGCATCAGACCACCGACTTCTGCGACGTTCAGGATCCGGCAAAAGCGGGGAACAACGCGCTCGTCGAAATGCTGGTCACTGGCGCCGGCGCGGCTCAGGTGACCAGGCCCCTGGCTTACTGCCACATGGACCAGAACTGGCTGCCGCAGGTCAAGTTCCTCGGGTCCTACACGATCCCGAAGATCGACGTGCAGGTCGGAGCGTCGTTCCAGAGCATTCCTGGCGTTGAGTACAGCGCTGAGTATGCCGCCGCCAACAGCGACGTCGGCAGGCCCGTGTCCCAGGGGGGCCTTGGCCGACTGCCGTCCGGAGGGACTCCGATTGGTACCACGACGGTCCAACTGATCCAACCGGGCACGTTGTATGGCCCACGCTTCAATCAGATCGACGCGCGCTTTGGCAAGGTAGTTCGCATGGGGCGGACCAGGGGCGTCGTGAGCCTGGACCTCTTCAACGTGCTCAACTCCGACACCGTCTCCGGTGCCAGCGCGGTATACGCCACGTGGCTCGCACCGACGGCCGTTGTGTCGCCGCGTCTGATGAAGATCTCGATGACCTACGACTTCTGAGACACGAACGCCGGGTCCTGGACAGCAGGACCCGGCCTCCACTGAATAGGGCGGGTCCTCTCGTTGGACCCGCCTTTTTCTTGTACGCTCATTCATCGATGCGCGCGCGACTCGCCCTGCCCGCGGCCTCCCTCCTTCTCCTCGGCGGTTGGGGTTGCGATCGCTCCGCGCCGGCTGCCTCTGTGCGCCCGGTGACAGAGGTCGCGTCCGATTGGTTCATGGATCGCGCAGAAACCAGCGGACTGACGTTCACGCACATCAACGGCATGGAGGGCAAGTTCTACTATGCCGAGATCATCGCGCCCGGCACCGCGATGCTCGATTACGACAACGACGGCGATCTGGACATCTATCTCACGCAGGGCGCTCGGTTCTCTGAGACGGCCGCCGGGACTCGGGACTCCTTGGGCGCCGACTTGTCCGCAGTAGCGCGGAGCGCGAAGGCGGAAGCACCTCGCGCGAAGGCGGCGGGATCCGAGGTTCTACGTTCTGGCGGTCGGCTATTTCGCAACGATCTACGCGTCAACGGCGACGGGACGCGCACGTTGCAATTCGTCGACGTGACCGATGCGAGTCGCCTCGTTTCGCGTGGATACGGCATGGGCGTGACGGCCGGCGACTTCAACAACGACGGCTGCGTCGATGTCTATCTCACCAACCTCGGGCCCAACCAATTGTTCCGCAACAATTGCAACGGCACATTCATGGACGTCTCGAGACAAAGCCGGGCGGACGATCCATCGTGGTCGGTTTCCGCCGCGTTCTTCGACTACGATCGCGACGGGTGGCTCGATCTCTTCGTTGGCAACTATCTGAGCTGGCGGGTCGAGTCGAACACGCCGTGCTTTGCTCCCTCGGGGCGTCCCGACTACTGTTCGCCCGACGTGTACCAACCGCAGCCGAGCCGGCTTCTTCACAACAACCGCGATGGGACCTTCACCGACGTGACGGCTGCCTCGGGGATCGCTCGCGAATTCGGGCCGGCGCTCGGTGTGTCCACGGCAGACTTCAACGGTGATGGATGGATCGACTTCTACGTCGCCAACGACGGTCAGCCGAACCTGCTGTGGATCAATCAACGCGATGGCACCTTCAAGAACACGGGATTACTGTCGGGCACGGCCTTGAGCTCGCATGGCAGGGCGAAAGCGGGCATGGGCGTGGATGCGGGCGACTTCGATAACGATGGCGACGAAGACATCTTCGTGACCAACCTGACCGGTGAAGGCAACGATCTCTACGTCAATGACGGCGCCGGCCTCTTCGAAGAACGGAGCGCGCGGTCGGGACTCGGCGCCGCCAGCCGCGGCTATACCGGCTTCGGGACAGCCTGGCTCGACTTCGACAATGACGGCTGGCTGGATACGCTCACCGTCAACGGCGCGGTGCAGACGATCGAGGCGCTTCGCCGCGAAAACGACCCATTCCCGCTGCACCAGCGCAAGCTGCTGTTTCGCAATCCAGGTCGCGATCAATCGGGCACCGCGCGATTCGAGGACGTCACGGCACGAGGCGGGGCCGCGTTCGAACTCTCTGAAGTCGGTCGGGGCGCTGCGTTCGGAGACATCGACAACGATGGGGACGTCGACGTACTCGTCGCAAACAACAACGGGAAGCCACGACTGCTGATCAACGAACTCGGCAGCCGCAATCATTGGATCGGGTTCCGTCTGGTGGGCAGCCAGGCACCCCGTGACATGCTGGCTGCGCGTGTCGGAGTTGTGCGTGATGACGGCTCGACATTGTGGCGGCGGGCGCGATCGGATGGAAGTTACGCGTCGGCCAACGATCCGCGCGTGCTCGTTGGTCTTGGCCAGTCGACGAGTGCGTCGCGTATACGCGTAGTGTGGCCAAATGGCAGGACCGAAGAGTGGACGACGGTTCCGATAGATCGATATACCACTCTCAAAGAAGGTGACGCCAAGTGAGCCGCCTTCGCCCTTGGCTTCGGCGCCCAAGTCCTGGCGAGGCACTCGCGGTGCTTAGCGCAACCGTTCTCCTGATCAGCGGGTGCTCGTCAGAGCCGAAGACTTCAATGTCCCAGCCAACCGCGGTCGATCCCAGTACGCTGCCTGCGGTCACGCTGCCGGATCTCTCCCAGATGGACAGAGCGGTTCAGCAGCAGATCGGCGATCAATACCGAGCCCTGCAGTCCCTCATCGAGAACCGCGCCGCGGCTCCTGAGCTCGCGCGTGCGTATGGGAACGTGGGCAACCTCTTGATGGCTGCCAACGATCTCGAGGCCGCCGAACCCTACTACCTCCGCGCGCAGGCGCTCGAACCGGGGGAAATGCGCTGGCCCTACTACCTCGGACACGTCTACATGAACAGGGCCGAGCTCACCAAATCGATCGCGTCGTTCGAGCACGCGCTGCGCCTGCGGCCTGACGATGTGGCGACGCTGGTGTGGATGGGAAATGTCTACCTCGATCAAGGCGAGCCGGAGTTGGCCGAGGCGCAGTTTACGCGCGCGCTGACCGCTCAACCCCGTGTCGTCGCCGCACTCTTTGGTCGCGGCCGCGCGGCGCTCGCCAAACGCGATTACTCGCGCGCGGTCGATTACTTCGAGCAGGTGCTTTCGTCGGATCCGCGCGCGTCGATTGCACACTACCCACTCGCACTCGCATATCGTGGCCTGGGCGACACGGCACGCGCCGAAGCGCACCTGCGTCAGCAAGGCATGGTCGAAATCGGCCCCCCCGATCCGCTGATGGTGGAGCTGCGCGGAATGCTGGAAGGCGCGGTCGCCGAAGAGAGTCGCGGTGTTCGCGCGCTCGATGGCGGCGACTTCAAGACCGCCGCCGAGCACTTTCGCAAAGGTGTGGAGCTCGCCCCCGACAACCCGGCGCTTCGCCACAAGCTCGCTACGGCGTTGTCGCTGCTGGGCGACACGCAAGGTGCGCTGGAGCAATTCCAGGAAACCGTACGGCGATCGCCTGGTTTCGCGCAGTCCTACTACAGCCTCGGAGTGCTGCTGGCGACAAATGGCCGCCAACAGGACGCAATCGAGCGCTTCGCGACGGCGGTGAAGTACGAGCCGAACTACGTTGGAGCTAGGCTTCGACTCGCAGAGCTCCTGCGGCAGACTGGGCGTCCGGACGCGGCTCTGACGCAGTACGAGCAGGTCATGACCATCGATCCACGTCCCGCGGAAGCGCAGTTTGGATACGCAATGGCGCTCGTCCAACTCAAGAAATACGACGAGGCTCGCCGGCGCCTTTCCGAGGGGATGGCAAGCTATCCGGAGCGTCGCGAATTCGCAGAGGCGCTGGCGCGCCTGGGTCGTTAACTCCTCGCGCCCACCGCGACAGGCAGAAACTGTTCCTGTGGGTACAGGGACCAGACGCACTCCAGGAATCGGCGGACGACGGCCGAGTCTTCGGCCTTGCGGTGCACGACTCGAATCTCTGTCGTGGCGTCGCGATCACTGACAGGCCTGACCGCGACGCCGCTCGGCGGTTGCGGCTCTGTCAATGGAACACCGTAACCCAGGTAGACACCCTTGCCGGATGCGACGAGCATCATCCCGGCATGGTTGAAGGGACCTGCACCCGGTGTGGGGATCGCCTTCGGATCGATGCCCGCCCTGGCGTAGAGATCGAGAATCTGATCGTACAAGACAGGCGCGATGTGCCTGTCCCACAACAACAAGGGCTCGTTCGCGAGCTCCCGGATCGACACCGAGTCACGCGCCGCCAATGGGCTGGTATCCGAGACGATCGCCTGGATGCGTTCGATCAGGATGGGCGCGGACGCCTCGAAGTCCGGGCCGAACGGCGGGCGCGCGAATGCCACATCCAATGTCCCGTTCCGCAGCTGCTCGTCAGAGTCGTACCAGCAGAACGCGTCGGTCGCCGCGATACTGATTTCGGGGTTCCGTCGGACGAACTCGACGCGAATGCGATTGACCACATCCCAGAGTCCCCACCCGATGCCGACGCGAATCTCGTCGTTTCCACGGGCGACCTGACGCGCGGTCAACGCGAATTCCGAAGCGGCAGCGTCCAGCGACCTTGCCTTCTCCAACAACCGTCGTCCTGCGTCCGTGAGCGTCACCCCGTGACGATGGCGGACGAAGAGCGTCACGCCGAGCTCCTCTTCCAGTTGGTGGATGTGACGGCTCAGCGGCGGCTGGGAGATGTGGAGCCGCTCGGCCGCCTTCGTGATACTCAGGGTTTCAGCAACGGCGATGAACGCCTTGACTCGCCTGAGATCCATCGGCCGCGGATTGTATATCAATTCGGTATACCAGCGCAGCGAAAGATGTATTGGACAGCATGTGCTGCCGTAGGCGAGCGTATCGCGCGACACCGATTCACGCAGAGGGACGCCAGTATTGCCACGACGGTCACGGTGCCTTGACAAGCCCCACTCGTGCGGGCACGATCTGCTCACTTTTAGCCCGTCACTGCCCTTACTTGGGGATTGCTCGCCCCCGTTACGTACACATGGGCTCCTTCCATACACGCACGACTGCATTGATCACTGTGTCCGCGCGCACGCGCGGTTTGGGCCGACTATAGGGGAGGTTTTGATGCGTGGAATCGTGAGAGCTCTGGCGGCGTTCATGCTCATCGTGCTCGCGCCAGGCGTCGTGTACGCACAAGCCACACTGGCGGGACTCGCCAGGGACAGTTCCGGCGGTGTTCTGCCGGGCGTCACAGTTGAAGCAACCAGTCCAGTACTGATTGAGAAAGTTCGCACCGCGGTGACGGACGACACCGGGCGCTACACCATCCCGGATCTTCGCCCTGGCACGTATACCGTGACTTTCAGCTTGACCGGGTTCCGAACCGTCGCGCGCGAAGGCGTCGAGTTGAGCGGAACGGCAGTCGTGAACATCAATGCCGAGCTGTCGGTTGGCGCGGTGCAGGAGACGATCACGGTCACCGGAGAAACGCCGGTCGTCAACCTGGAGTCGACGACGCGACAAGCCGTGATGGATCAGGAGATCGTCTCGGCTATCCCGAGTTCGCGAACTCCCTTCACCGTCGGCGTCCTCATTCCCGGGGTGCGCAAGGGCGCATTCACGGGCCAGGACGTTGGTGGCTCGGTCGTCCAGGAGGTCGCATCGCTCGAAGCCAACGGCGGACGAACATCCGACCAGCGCATGATGGTCAACGGCGTGGCCCTCAGTTCGGGAATCGCCGGCGGATGGGGCGGGGGCGCAGTCCCGAATGCGACGGGGACGGCGGAGTTCGCCATCGACGTCTCGGGCGTGGACGCACAGGCCGCGACTGGCGGCGTGCGAATCAATTTCATTCCGCGCGATGGCGGCAATCGCTTCAGCGGCACGATCGCGGCAAACTACGCGACCGGGGACTGGGCGAGCGACAACTTCACCGGCACCGAGGTGCAACAGCGCGGGCTGGCCGTGCCTGGCACCGTCAAGGCGAACGGGGACTTCAACCCTGGCGTTGGAGGTCCGATCAAGCGCGACAAACTCTGGTTCTTCCTGTCGGGCAGATCGTTATTTGCGGACAACTACGTCGCGAGCACCTTCTTCAACTTGAACGCGAACAGGTTGGACCGCTTCGATTACGTGCCGTCGACGGACCAGGCAATCCTCCATCAGGAACAGACGATCTACCAGGCCCGGCTCACATGGCAGGCGACACCGAAACACAAGTTCGGCATGACGTTCGACCAGGAGAACTTCTGCGCCTGCACGACCGGTATCGGCCCGGGACCTGGCGGTGTCGTGACCTCGCCCGAGGCGGGCAATGACCGACGTTTCCCCCTGCAGCGCTTCGTCACCGTGGACTGGAGCACTCCGGTCAGTAACAAGCTGCTGATCGAAGCCAGCGGCATTCACCGCGTCGAACGATGGGGCGGCATGGAGCCGCAAGTCGGCAAGCTGGGCAACATCGACCACCTCGAGCCCGGCATGATCTCGGTCGCCGACAGCCTCAATCCAGTCACCGGCACGCCGCTGACCTATCGCGCCGCGGTGACTTACAACAACTCCTGGAACTGGAACGTCCACTACCGGGCGGCGGTGTCCTACATCACCGGGGCCCACACGTTCAAGGTCGGCTTCAACAACGCCTTCCTGCATCACGAAAACACGACCTACAGCGCGCCGGCGACGCCCTACAGCTACGGCTTCACCTCGATGGAGCCGACGTCGATCACCTACCGCATCGTGCCGCGAACGGTGGAAGTCAACGTCGATCGCGACATGGGGTTCTTCGTGCAGGACAAATGGACGACAGGACGCTGGACACTGGCCGGGGCCCTCCGCCTCGATTCCTTCAAGAACAGCTTCCCTCCTCAGGCGATCTCAGGCACGTTCTTCGGACGGAACCTGAACGTCTCGTACCCAGAGATCGAGAATTTGAGCTGGAACGACATCACGCCGAGATTGGGTGCGACCTACGACGTATTTGGAAACGGGAAGACGGCGTTGAAGGCGACTCTCAACAAGTATCTCGAAGGCCTGGGTACGACGGGATTCGGCCCCGCGCAGGTGTCGGATGCGCCCAATCCCATCCTGCGAGTGGCGAACCAGACCACGCAGCGCACATGGGCTGACGGCAATCGCAACTTCATTCCGGATTGCGATCTCAACAACTTCGCGCTCAATGGCGAGTGTGGTGTCGTCGACAATCAGAACTTCGGCACCGACATCCCTGGCACCACTTACGACCCCGACCTGATGCGAGGATGGGGCAAGCGAGCCTTCAACTGGGAGTTCACGACCAGCGTCCAGCAGGAAATCATTCCTCGCATGTCGGTCGAGGTGCAGTATGCCCGGCGCTGGTACGGCAACATTCGTGTTATGGATGATCTCTCGGCGACGCCGGCGAGCTACTCGCCGGTCACGATCGCGGCGCCGGCCGACTCGCGATTGCCGAACGGCGGTGGATACACGCTGACCGGGATGGGCCTGAGCCCCACCGCCGCGCCGCCGAGCTACTTCGTGACGCTGTCGAACAACTACGGCAAGCAGACCGAGCACTTCGACGGCGTGAACATCTCGGTCAATGCCCGGTTGCAGAACGGGCTACTCCTGCAGGGCGGCCTGGGCACGGGGCGACAGGTCCTCAACGACTGCGAGGTCGTGGACGATCTGCCCGAAATGCTTCATACGTTCTTCGGAGACCCGACGCGAGCGTTCTTCTTCGCCGCTAGGCCGCGTGAGTTCTGCGAGCAGAACAACGGGTGGCGCACGTCAGTCCAAGGCCTGGCCGCGTACACGATTCCGAAGGTCGATGTGCAGATCAGCGGCACGATCCAGAATCTGCCTGGAGCGGTGGCCCAGATCGGCTCGAGCCTGACCGGTGTCCAGGCCAACGCCAACTACGGCGT
>Ga0075421_100000984_pt1 | contig 32174 bp, 27 predicted proteins | sample SoiMetdeltSBSDD5_FD_75292 | JGI IMG/M metagenome (GOLD analysis project Ga0075421, IMG submission 75292) | Bulk soil microbial communities from a Populus tree surrounding site in Tennessee, USA - Soil MetaG P. deltoides SBSDD5 | ecosystem: Environmental > Terrestrial > Soil > Tree plantation... | reverse complement strand
CTCGAAGACGGTCGTGGTACCGAAGCGCTTGGCGATGCCTTCGAGGCGGATGAGGGGTTCAGTCATGGCTGGCGTGGTGGACGGGTGAACGGGTAACGCAACTCACGTGGATCATTCCGGGAACGTCACGAGTTTGGTCAACCTAGCGAGCGCGAGATCGAGCAGCATGCCGACGAGCCCGATCGCGAGAATGCCGCTGATAATGTTTGCGATCGAAAGGTTGTTCCACTCGTTCCACACGAAGTAGCCGATGCCTGTGCCGCCTACGAGCATTTCGGCCGCCACGATCACGAGCCATGCGATGCCGATCGAGATGCGCATGCCGGTCATGATCGTGGGCGCGGCTGCAGGCAGGATCACGCGAAATGCTTTGCGAAACGGGCCGACTTCGAGCGTGCGCGCGACGTTCAGCCACTCGCGCCGCACGGCCGCCACGCCGAAAGCGGTGTTGATGAGCATCGGCCACATCGAGCAGATGAAAATCACGAATATCGCGGAGATGGAGCTGTCCTGGAGCGTGAAAAGAGCCAGGGGCATCCACGCGAGAGGCGAAATCGGTTTGAGCACCTGGATGAACGGATCGAGTGCGCGATACACGAGCGGCGACATGCCGATGACGAAACCGACCGGAATGGCGACGAGCGCAGCGAGCAGATATCCCATGAGCACGCGCGCGATCGAATACGCGAGCTGGATGCCGATGCCTTTGTCGTTCGGCCCTTTGTCGTAGAACGGATCGTTCAGATGCGACCAGAGCGTCCGCCCGACGTCGGCCGGCGTAGGTAGCGCGGATTTCTGACCAGTCGCGGCGGCATCGCCGACGAGCTTCGCGTACTCGGGGTCGACGATCTGCCTTGCGGTCTCCTGTTTCGTTGCTGCGTGCCATATGGCGAGGAACGAGAGCAGGATCACGATCGAGAGGAGCGGCGCGCCCCAGACGTTCACGGCTTTCATATGGGAACCTCAGGCCGTGCGCTTGATCGCAAAGCTCGCGAGGTAGGCGTCGGGTTTCGCCGGATCGAACTCCTTGCCCATTACTGCAAATTTCTTCGTCATTGCGGCCGGAGTCTTGAGGCCCGCCTCTTTCATGAGCTTGGCCGCGTCGGTCGCCAGAAACACTTCGCGCGCGATTTTCGCGTAATCGACGTCGCCTTTGAGCTGGCCCCAGCGCTTCATCTGCGTGAGTATCCAGACGGCGAACGACTGATACGGGAACGGATCGAAATCGATGCGGTTCGGCTCCTTGCGCACGTTGCCCAGACCGTCTGCGAAAGTACCGGTGAGCACCTGCTCGACTACCGTGACCGGCTGGTTCAGATAGTTGGCCGGTGCGATCGCTTCCGCGATCTGCTTGCGGTTCTCGGCTTTCGTCGCGAACGCCGTGGCATCGACGATCGCCTTCAGGAGCGCGCGGTACGTGCCTGGATACTGCGTGACGAACTCCTTGCTCGCCGCGAATGCACAGCACGGATGGCCGTCCCAGATTTCCTTCGACAGGATGTGTATGAATCCGACGCCGTCGTACACCGCGCGCTGGTTCACGGGATCGGGCGCGAGAAAACCATCGATATTGTCGGCGCGCAAATTCGCCACCATCTCGGGCGGGGGAACGGCGCGGATCTGGATGTCACGGTCGGGGTCGAGCCCGTGCTCCGCCACGAAGTAGCGCAGCAGGTAGTTGTGCATCGAGTAATCGAAAGGCACCGCGAACTTGAAGCCTTTCCACTGCTTCGGATCGCGCTTGTCCTTGTGCTTGACGGCGAGCGTGATCGCCTGGCCGTTGATGTTCTCGACGGCCGGCATCGTATACGGAATCGGTTTCGCGCCGACGCCAAGCGTGATCGCAAGCGGCATGGGCGAAAGCATGTGCGCCGCGTCGTACTCCTTGTTGATCGTCTTGTCGCGTATGACAGCCCAGCCCGCCGTTTTCACGACATCGACGTTCAACCCCTGCCGGCCATAGAACCCCATAGGCTGCGACATGATGATCGGCGTCGCACACGTGATGGGAATGAAACCGACTTTCAGATTGGGCTTTTCGATTTTGCCGCTCTGCGCGAACGCCTCCTTCGCTGCGGCCAGGGGAAAGAGGGCGGAAATCGCAGCGAGCGCCGTGCTGCTGCCGACTGTCCGTATGAAACGGCGCCTCGTCGCGTCATGCGGAAACAGCGCGCGCATCACCGTGCTTTCCACGACCCGGGACTGCAGCGCTTCGGTGTCGGCGGCGCGCAACGGTGCGGGCCGCCAAGTGTCGTTTGCGAGCGCCTGTTCGTGCTCCGCTCGGGTTGTATGACGTCCGCAGCCGCAGCCAAGTGCCGCGTCGGGATCGAATGGATCTTTGAATGCCGGCATCGCCGCTCTCCTCGTATACGTATGGCGCGGCCTTGTGCACGATGCATACCAGGTTGTATGCGAGCTCGCCCACAGCCCATCAAAAACCTGTTTTTGCGAGATATTTCGACGCAAGGGGGGAATCGACGCGAAGCACGGGACGATCGCACGGATGCACGCTATCAGTGCGCGCCGCACCGAATTCGCGCGTCGAGTGATTCGACGGGATGACATAATTGCAAAGTGCATAATAAGAAGTGTTTCGCCGCCGCTCAGCGCAGTCGGGGGGCGGTGCCGTGATATCCCGGCGCCGTGTTCTCGTCGCTTTGCTGTGTGTCGCCTGGATCCTGCCGGGTCTACTCGCGCACGATCCGTGGAAGCCCGACGAGGCATACAACTTCGGGGTCGTCTACGAGATGGTGCGTGGCGGGTCGTGGGTCGCACCCGCGCTCGCGGGCGAGCCTTTCGTCCGCGAGCCGCCGCTTTACTACATCACGGCGGCGCTCAGCGCCCTTCTTTTTTCTCCGGTGCTGCCTCTGCACGACGGCGCGCGCCTTGCGAGCGGCTTCTACATCGCGCTCGCGCTGCTGTTTTTCGCCCTGGCAGCGCGGGAGCTGAACAGTCCGGGCAGCGGCACGGCGGCCACCGTGTTGCTCCTCGGGTCTCTGGGGCTCGTGCTGCGCGGCCATCAGCTCGTGCCGCACGTCGCGGGCATCGCCGGTTTCGCCATGGCGTATTACGGCGCCGCGCGTGGATTGCGAGGCGCCTCGGGTGGTGTGTGGATCGGCACGGGGATCGGTGTCGTGTTTCTTTCGCTCGGCATACCGGAAGCGACGGTCGTCGTACTTATCGCGGCGTTGCCGCCGCTCGTGAGCAGCGCGTGGCGCTCTCGGACGTACGCACTCGCGCTCGGTGTGGCCGTGCTCGCCGCGATCCCATGGGTCGTCATCTGGCCGCTGCTCCTCTACTCGCACTCGCCGGAGCTTCTGCGGGCCTGGCTCGACGCGGACACGCTCATGCGTCTTTTTCGTGGGGGCGGCGGAGGGTTCTATTACCTGCGGTTACTTCCCTGGTATGCCTGGCCCGTGTGGCCGATCGCGCTCTGGGCGTTGTGGCGCGCCTTCGGCAGCAGTCCCGTCAAGCCTGCGGTGACCCTTCCGCTGACCGGGCTCCTGGTCACGCTGCTTGGCTTGAGCGAGGCCGCCGACAAACGCGAGCTCTATGCAATGCCGCTGTTGATACCGCTTGCGCTGCTCGCCACACCCGGTGTGGAAACGCTGCGCCGTGGCGCGGCGAACGCCTGGTACTGGTTTGCCGCGATGGGCTTTACGTTTTTCGTGCTGGTCGCCTGGTTTTACTGGTCAGGACTGGAGCTCGGCGTACCGGCACGGCTGCACGCCCATCTCACTCGGCAGCAGCCCGGCTACGAATCCGGTTTCAAGCTGGTGCCGTTCGTCTTCGGGCTCGCCTACACGGCGCTGTGGTTCGCCGTGCTGACAAAGCTCGACCGCACGCCGCAGCGGCCGGCGTACCTCTGGGCAACGGGCGTCACCGTCATATGGGGCCTTGCAGCAACGCTCTTCATAGGATTGGTCGATGCGGGCAAGACATACCGCACGATGTTCACGAGCATGGAAACGGCGCTTCCGCCGACCTACCGCTGCATGTCGAGCCGGGATCTCGGCGAACCCCAGAGGGCGATGCTGCATTACTTCTCGGGCATCGTGACATACCGGGAAGAAGTAGCCGACCGCCGCCGGGATTGCGATCTCATGCTCGTGCAGGGGATACCTCAGGAAGAACACGCGCCCGCAGGCACCTGGATCAGGATCTGGGAAGGAAACCGGCCGGGAGACAAGTCCGAAAGATTTCGGCTTTACCGGCGTCTCACGCCCAGCGTCAAGCCCGCGGCGCGATGACCCATTTCCGGGTCCTTCGGGAGGGAATTATTTGCACCGGTGTGAGTCCAACGACGTTCACTTGAAAATGGCAGCCTATGAACGACACTTTGCAACGGTTTCTTTTCGAGCACGCCCCGATTCGCGGTGAAGTTGCGCACCTCGACGCGACCTGGCGCGCCGTGCTGGAGCGGCACGATTATCCGCCGGTTCTCCGCACCGTCCTCGGTGAGCTCATGGCGGCCGGGGCATTGCTCGCTGCGACGCTCAAATTCGACGGGTCCATCATTCTTCAGCTCCAGGGAAGCGGGCCCGTGAAGCTGATCGTCGTCGAATGCACCAGTGAGCAGACGCTTCGCGCGACGGCCAAATGGGACGGCGCGCTGCCTGACGCTGACGCGGGGCTCGCGGAATTGCTCGGCGACGGCCGTTTCGTCATTACTCTCGTGCCGAGGGATGGGCGCCAAAGCTACCAGGGGATCGTCGCGATCGATCCTGCCGGCGTTGCGGCTTCGCTCGAACACTACATGCAGAGCTCCGAGCAGCTGGATACGCGCTTGTGGCTCGCCGCTGGAGAGGAACACGCCGCCGGCCTGCTTCTGCAGAAGCTGCCGGAACGCGCGGAGCCCGACGAGGACAGCTGGAACCGCGCAACCCAGCTTGCGGCGACGCTCACCACACCGGAGCTCCTGAAGCTGCCGCCGCAGACGCTGCTGCACCGGTTGTATCATGAAGAGGATATCCGGCTCTTCGATCCGCGGCCGGTCTCGTTCCGTTGCTCCTGCTCGAACGATCGCGTCGTAGCGATGCTTCGGATGCTCGGCTACGCGGAAGTACGCTCGATACTGGAAGAGCGGGATGCCGTCGAAGTCACGTGCGATTTCTGCAACCGCGCATATCGATTCGACAGTGTGGATGCCGAGCAGCTTTTCGCGGCGGCTCACACCACGCACGCCGGACCGACGCGCCATTGACTTCACCGGGACCAAAGTCGGGGTTGGTTAGCCCACCGACACTGGCGTAAACTGGGTCTCCCCCGCGGTTCCCTGCCGCAGTAGCCCCGATTCCCTACTCATTGACCAAGGAGACACTCATGAGCACCGAACGCGAAGTGGTTGTGCTGAGCGGTGTGCGCACCGCGATCGGCGACTACGGCGGAGCCCTGAAAGACATGCCGCCGAGCGAGCTCGCCGCGACGGTAGTGAAGGAAGCGGTAAAGCGCGCAAAGATCGACCCGCAGCAAGTCGGACAGCTGGTGCTCGGTAATGTCATACATACCGAGGCGAAAGACATGTACATCTCGCGCGTCGCGTGCATCAAGGGCGGCCTTCCGCAGGACGCGACCGCGCTTACCGTGAACCGCCTCTGCGGCAGCGGCCTGCAGGCGATTGTCAGCGCGGCGCAGGGCATCACGCTGGGCGACACCGACATCGCTGTGGGCGGAGGCACGGAATCGATGAGCCGCGGCGCTTACATCGTACCGAGCCTGCGCTGGGGCCAGCGCATGAACGACGGCGGCTTCGTCGACATGATGGTCGGCGCGCTGACCGATCCCTTCGACACGGTGCACATGGGCATTACCGCAGAGAACATCGCCGAGAAGTGGAAAATCTCGCGCGAGCAGCAGGACGAGTTCGCGGTGGAAAGCCACCGCCGCGCGGTGAACGCGATCGAGAAAGGCTATTTCAAGGACCAGATCGTTCCGATCGAGCTGAAAAGCCGCAAAGGCACCGTCGTCTTCGACCGCGATGAGCACGCCCGGGCCGACGCCAGCGTCGAAGGCATGGCGAAGCTGCGCGCGGCATTCAAAAAAGAGGGTACGGTCACCGCGGGTAACGCTTCGGGCATCAACGACGGTGCCGCCGCCGTCGTGCTCATGGAAAAGCAGGCCGCGCAGAAGGCAGGCATGAAACCGATCGCGCGCCTCGTCTCCTATGGCCTCGCTGGCGTCGATCCCAAGATCATGGGAATCGGCCCGGTGCCGGCGGTCAAGAAAGCGCTCGACAAAGCGGGACTCAAGGTCGAGGACATGGACGTGATCGAGTCGAACGAAGCTTTCGCCGTCCAGGCGCTGGCGGTCTCCTGCGATCTCAAGTTCGATCCGAAGAAAACGAACCCGAACGGCGGCGCGGTCGGCCTCGGTCATCCGATCGGAGCAACCGGCGCGGTGCTTACCGTGAAGGCGCTCTACGAGCTCCAGCGCATCGGCGGCCGATATGCGCTCGTGACGATGTGCATCGGCGGCGGCCAAGGGATCGCCGCTATTTTCGAACGCATGTAAGCTCGCCCATCGCCCTGAGCCGTAAACGAAACGCCGCGAAAGCGGCGTTTCGTTTTATACGCGACGCCTGATGCGTTCGAGCGCGCCCAGGCAGAAGTGCGTAAAAGCGAGACCGGAAAGCACCGGCGCGACGAGGTTGACGAAGGGTATGTAATAAAGTGTCGCGAGAATCACACCGAGGCCGAAGAGGCGCCATCTCATACGAGTGATGATGGTGCGGTACTCTTCGCGCGTTGCATGCTCTGCGAGCGCGTCGTACCGAAAAAGGCGCTGGGCGAGATAGGCGGAATTCAGCAGAGGCACCAACACCGCGCCCACACCGGTGAGCCAAAGCGGCAGCGTCACGATCCAGAGTGCGACGAATACGATCAACCCTGCCGCAGCATTCGAGAGGCTGCCGATCGTGCTGCCCCGGCCGCGTCTGACGAGTCGCGGGTAGCTCTGTGTCGCGACAGCGACAACCTGCGGCATCGCTATGAGCTCGGTCAGCACGACTGCCGTAATGAACATCGCGGGCAGCACGAGGCCCACGACCAGCAGAACCGTCGTGCCGCTCAGAAACCAGGACGCGTGTGTCGCGAGCCATACGCCGACGGTCGTGCCGTCAATGAGCGATCGCAGCCATGCGCGCCACGGATCCCAGAAGACCCACAGAAGAATCGACCACAACACGATTGCCGCGAGCATCGGGAGGAAAAGCACGGCAAGAATACGAGGCCGTGGAAGATCGTGCAGCGCGCGCGAGAGCGCTTCGAGCAGGCTCATCCGATGCGTGTGAAAGCCGCGTGAATGTCGAGAGTGAGGATCGGGAGTATACAATTCGGTATGTCTGCGACTCTTGCTTCGCTCGCCCCGTGGCGCGAGCTCGGTGAACACCGGCATGCATGCACGTTCAATCTTCGAGAGCTCTTCGACGCGGACGCGCGACGATTCGAGAAATATGCGATCGCGCACGGTGAGTTGCTGCTCGATTATTCGAAGCACTATGTGACCGATCGCACGACCGAGCTTCTCGTCGCTCTCGCGGAAGCGCGCGGATTGCCGGATTGGATACGGAAGCTCGCAACCGGAGAGCGCGTGAACGTCACGGAGAACCGCCCTGCGCTCCACACGGCGCTGCGCAGCGGCCGCCCGGTCACCCTCGAGGGCCGCGACGTTACGCAGGACGTCGTTCGGGTGCGCGCGCAAATGCGCCGCTTCTCGGACGCGCTCCGGACGGGAGCGCTGAAAACCTCGACCGGGCATGCTTTCACCGACGTCATCAACATCGGCATCGGCGGCTCGGACCTCGGTCCCGCACTGGCGGTTGAGGCGCTCGCGCCGTACGCAGCGAAGCAGCCTCGCGTGCACTTCATGTCGAACGTCGACGGCGCACACGTCGATGCGATACTTTCGAGCCTCGATCCGAAGACGACGCTTGCGATCGTCGTGTCGAAAACTTTCACTACACAGGAAACGATGACTAACGCCCGCAGCGTGCGCGCGTGGCTCGAGAAAGCAGTCGGCGACCGGAGCGGCAGGCACCTCGCGGCCGTGACCGCGAACGTCAAGGCCGCGCATGGCTTCGGCATCGGGGACGAGCGTATTTTCGAGTTCTGGGACTGGGTCGGCGGCCGTTATTCGATGTGGTCTGCAGTCGGCCTGCCGATCGCGATCTCCGCCGGCATGGATGCGTTCGAAGAAATGTGCGACGGCGCGCGTGAAATGGACGAGCATTTCGTAACGGCGCCTCTGCACGCGAACATGCCGGTCGTCATGGCGCTCGTCGGCGTGTGGTATGTGAATTTCTTCGGCAGAACCGCGCATGCCGTGCTGCCTTACGACATGCGCTTGAAGCGCTTCCCGGATTATCTACAGCAGCTCGAAATGGAGAGTAACGGCAAGCGCGTCACGAGAGACGGGGAGACGCTCGATTACGATACGTGTCCGGTCGTATGGGGCTCGCCGGGGACGAACGGGCAGCACGCTTTCTATCAGATGCTGCATCAGGGCACGCAGGTCGTGCCCGCGGACTTCATCGTCTGCGCGAAGCCTCACCACGGGCTGCGCGAGCATCACGACATCCTGCTCGCGAACTGCTACGCGCAGAGTGAAGCGCTGATGAGAGGCAAAACCGAAGTAGAAGCGCGTGCCGAGTTGCAGCAACAAGGGCTGACTTCCGACGAGCTCGAGCGCTTGCTGCCGCACAAGGTGTTTCCGGGCAATCGTCCGAGCAGCACGATCGTGCTGGAGTCACTCACGCCGCGCGCGCTGGGGGCGCTGATCGCACTCTATGAGCACAAGGTGTTCACCCAGAGTGTCATCTGGGGCATCAACGCATTCGACCAGTGGGGCGTCGAGCTCGGCAAGAAGCTCGCCGATCGCATATTGCCGGAGCTCACGGGGAAGGCCGCTCCCATCGGGCACGACGGCTCGACGAACGGCCTGATCGAGCACACCAGAAGCAAACGATGACAGGAGGAGGTTTCGCATGAACGACGAAGCGCTCAACATGAGCATCCGGAAATTCCTGAAGACCGTGGGCGTGAACTCTCAGCTCGCGATCGAGAAAGCCGTGCGCCATGCCCTCGAGGAAGGAAAGCTCAAGGGCAACGAAACGCTTCCGGCCGAGATGACGCTCGTCGTCGGGCGTCTTGCCGTGAACATCAAGTTCGAGGGCGAGCTGAGGCTCGAGTAACGGTCAGAGCTTCAGGAAGTGCTCGCGGTAGTATTTGAGCTCGTCGATGGATTCGTAGATATCGGCGAGCGCTTCGTGCTTGCCGTGTTTCGTCAGGCCCGACATTATGTGCGGCTTCCATCGGCGGGCGAGCTCTTTCAGCGTACTCACGTCCAGATTGCGGTAAAGGAAGTAGCCTTCCAGTGCCGGCATATACTTGGCGAGAAAACGGCGGTCCTGATGCACCGAGTTGCCGCACATGGGCGAAATACGCGCCGGCACGTAATCCGCCAGAAAGCGAACCATCTCTTCCTCGACCTGGCGCTCGGTCAACGTGGACACCTTCACGCGGTCGACGAGCCCGGACTTTCCGTGAGTCGATTTGTTCCAGTCATCCATCGCCGCGAGCACTTCGTCGCTCTGATGCACCACGCGCACCGGCGCTTCGGCGACCGCATTGAGCCCGCTGTCGGTGACGACGATGGCGACTTCGAGGATGCGGTCCGTGTCGGGATTGAGCCCGCTCATCTCCATGTCGATCCAGATGAGACGGCTGGGGTCTTGTGCCATAATGGATGCGTTTCGCTCTCCGTATTGTGTCACAGATAGACTGCAGCCCCGCGTGACTGCGTTCGGTCTTACCTTCCTCATCGTGCTTGGCGCTTCCACGGCATTGCGGCTGTGGCTCGGCGCTCGCCACATCGCGCACGTGCAGACACATCGCGAGGCCGTGCCGCCTCAATTCGCGTCGGATGTCACTCTGGAAGCTCATCAGCGCGCGGCGGATTACACGAGCGCGAAGACGCGGCTCGGTCTCGCGTCCGTCGTGATCGATACCGCGCTGGTACTCTGGCTGACTTTCGGCGGCGGCGTACAGATGATGTACGAAACCGCAGCGCAATGGTTCGAGGGCGAGATCGCACGCGGCCTCGTGCTGATCGCGCTCGTCGCGATCGTCACGACGCTCGTCGAGCTCCCGCTCGGGCTGTACCGGACGTTCCGCGTAGAGGAACGGTTCGGCTTCAACAAGATGACGCCGGCGCTCTACTGGATCGATCTCGTGAAGAACGCGGCACTCGCTGCGGCTTTCGGGCTGCCGCTTGCCGCGTGCGTGTTGTGGCTCATGGAAGCAGCAGGTGAGTACTGGTGGCTCTATGCGTGGCTCGTATGGGTGGTTTTCAACCTCTTCGTGCTGGCGATCTATCCCACGTGGATCGCGCCCCTCTTCAACCGTTTCTCTCCGATGAGCGATCCGGAGCTTCGCGAGCGCGTGGAAAAGCTTCTTCAACGCTGCGGCTTCAAAGTCAAAGGGCTGCTCGTGATGGACGGTTCCCGCCGCAGCAGTCACGGCAACGCCTATTTCACGGGTTTCGGCAATTCGAAGCGCATCGTGTTTTTCGACACGCTTCTCACCCGGTTGACGCCTCCCGAAGTGGAAGCGGTGCTCGCGCACGAGCTGGGGCACTTCCGGCTGCGCCACGTCGTGAAGCGCATCGCGTGGATCTTCGCGGCGAGTCTCGCGTTCCTGTGGCTGCTCGACTTCGTGATGGGGCAGGATTGGTTCTACGCAGGGGTCAACGTCGAAGCGCGTTCCATCGCCGTCGCCCTCGTGCTGTTCTTTCTGATCCTGCCGAGTTTTACTTTCCTGCTGCAGCCGCTTTTTTCGAGCTACTCGCGCAAGCACGAATTCGAAGCGGACTCCTACGCGGCCCAGAACGCCTCTGCAAACGACCTCGTGTCCGCGCTCGTGAAGCTCTACAAGGACAACGCATCGACGCTCACGCCGGATCCGGTCCATTCGGCTTTCTACGACTCGCATCCGCCGGCGCTGATCCGCATCGCCAAGCTCCAACGAAGTAGTGCTTGATGCACTTTGGAGGGTGCCATGGACGATCTCACAACCCGTAAGTGCAAACCGTGCGAAGGCGGGGTTTCGCCGCTGAAGCCGGCAGAAGTCGAGACGCTGCTCAGGCAATTGAAGGGATGGGCGCTCGAGGCCGGCATGATCGTGAAGACATACGCCTTCAAGAACTACTACCAGACGATGGCGTTCGTGAATGCGACGGCGTGGATCTCTCATCGCGAAGATCACCACCCGGACCTCGCGATCGGCTACAACACTTGCCGCGTCGCCTACAAGACCCACGTCATCGGCGGTCTTTCAGAGAACGACTTCATCTGCGCGGCAAAAATCGATGCGCTGTTCGCGTTGTGATATCTGACGCTCGCCCGCGGAGCTGATGTCGCGCCCGCGCAGCAGCAGGACCCCGGCCAGGCCGGGACTGGTGGTTGCGGCTTACGGGCGCCGCTACAGAGTGGAGCTCGAAGGCGGCCCGGAAATCGACTGCGTCACGCGCGGCAAGAAAACGGACGTCGCATGCGGTGACACCGTGCATGCGGCGCCGACGGGGTCGGGCACAGGTGTCATCGAGTCCGTCGTGCCGCGCCGAACTCTTTTCTACCGTTCGGATGCGCGCCGGCAGAAGCTCATCGCGGCGAACGTCACGCAAGTCGTGGTCGTCGTCGCAGCGGAGCCGTCCTACAGCGAGGATCTGGTGAACCGTTGTCTCGTCGGCGCGGAGCATGCAGGGATTCGGGCGCTCATCACTCTCAACAAAGCAGACCTCTCGCGGGCAGACGCGGCGTCGGCCGCACTCGAGCTTTATCGCGGCCTGGGCTACAGCGTAGTCGCCCTGAGCGCGAAACGGGACCTTTCGCCGTTACGACCGCACCTGCACGCTCAGGTAACGGTGCTGGTCGGCCAGTCGGGAATGGGCAAGTCCACGATCATCAACGCGCTCGTGCCTCAGGCATCCGCCCGCGTCGCTGAAATCTCGACCGCGCTCGGCACGGGTCGCCATACGACCACACACGCGGAGCTGTACCATCTCGACGATGTTTCGCATGTCGTCGATTCCCCGGGACTGCAGGAATTCGGTTTGAACCACCTCTCCGTAGATGACGCTGCGCACGCTTTCGTCGAGTTCAGGCCGTTTCTGGGCACCTGCCGTTTCCGGGACTGCCGGCACCTGACCGAACCCGAATGCGCGATCACCGCGGCGGCGCTCGCCGGGCAGATCAGCGAGCGGCGACTTGCGTCGTACAGACGGCTCGCGGCCGAGCTTACGCGGCGTCGCTCCTGACATGCCCGACGCGCCCGACGCGGTCTTCCTTTCGCGCATCCAGTTCGCGTTTCTGATCGCGTTCCATTTCCTGCTTCCGGCATTCACGATCGGATTGGCGTCCTACATCGCGGTCCTCGAAGGTCTTTATCTCTGGACCTCCCGGGAGGTGTATTTCCGGATCTCCGCTTTCTGGATTCGCATTTTCGCCGTCTCATTCGGCATGGGCGTCGTCTCCGGCGTGGTCATGCCTTTCCAGTTCGGCACCAACTGGAGCCGGTATTCCGAAGCGACGGCGGCGATCATCGCGCCGCTCATGGGGTACGAAGCACTGACCGCATTCTTTCTCGAAGCCGCCTTTCTCGGCATTCTGCTTTTCGGGCGCAAGCTCGTGCCGCAGTGGGTGCACTTCGCGTCAGCGGTCATCGTCGCAGTGGGGACGCTGTTCTCCGCTTTCTGGATACTCGCTGCGAACAGCTGGATGCAGACGCCGGCGGGTTTCGAGGTCGTCGACGGGCACTTCCTTCCGACAAGCTGGCTGGCAGTGATATTCAATCCGTCTTTTCTCTACCGGCTGTCGCATACGGTCGTCGCGGTGTACCTCACGACCGCGTTTTCGGTCATAGGCGTGGCCGCCTGGTTCATCCGCCGCGAGCGTCATCTCGAAGAGTCGCGCGTAATGATCGCGATGGGCGTGCTGCTCGCTTCGGTGCTCGTGCCGCTTCAGGCCGTGCTCGGGGATCTGCATGGCCTCAATACGCTCGAGCATCAGCCGCAAAAGCTTGCGGCTATCGAAGGCTTATGGGAGAGCGGAAGCGCACAACCGGCGGTGATCTTCGCGATTCCCGACCAGAACCTGGAAGCGAATCGCGCGGAGGTTGCGATACCGAAGCTGGGAAGCTTCTATCTCACGCACGACTGGGAAGGCTACGTGAAAGGGCTCAAAGACTTCCGACCCGAAGATCGCCCGCCGGTGTTCACGGTGTTCTGGAGCTTTCGTCTGATGATCGCGTGCTGGCTCGTGATGCTCACGCTGACGCTCTCGGCGTGGCTTCTCGCGTGGCGTCGTCGGCTATACGGATCGCCGGCGTTTCTTCGCGCGGCGAACTGGTCGATTCCGGTGGGCTACGTAGCGGTTACCGCCGGCTGGATCACGACGGAAGCCGGGCGCCAGCCGTGGGTCGTATACGGTCTCATGCGAACAACGGACGCCGTCACGCCGACGCTCACCGCCGCGGACGTTGCCGTGTCACTCCTGGCCTACATCGTGGCTTACGCGGTGATCTTCGGGTTCGGCGTGTACTACCTGATGAGGCTCGTGCAGCGCGGCATCCCGACGGGCCTCCCGGCACTGCGCCTGGACAAGCGCCCCGCGCGGCCGCTTTCGGCAGCGACGGAAGATAACGGATAAGACGCACGATGGCCCTCGACCTCATTCCGATCTGGACCGTCATACTCGCCGTCAGCGTCTTCATGTACGTGCTCCTCGACGGCTTCGATCTCGGCGTCGGGATTCTCTTTCCGCTCGCGCCTGACGACGCGGCCCGCACGACGATGATGAGCTCCGTTGCGCCCGTGTGGGATGGGAATGAAACATGGCTCGTCATGGGCGGCATCGGCATCTTTGCCGCATTCCCCGTGGCATTCGCTGTCATTTTCCCCGCACTTTATTTTCCCGTGCTCGCGATGCTGCTGGGATTGCTGTTCCGCGGCGTCGCATTCGAATTCCGACCGACCGCCGCGACAAGCCGCAGGCATTGGGATCGCGCGTTCTTCTGGGGTTCGCTCACAGCCACGTACGCACAAGGCTGCGTGCTCGGCCAGTTCGTGCTCGGGTTCAAAGTCGCGGGACGGCAGTTCGCGGGTTCCGCCTTCGACTGGGTCCATCCGTTCGTACTCGCGGTCGGGGTCGGCCTCGTGTTCGGCTACGTGCTCCTCGGCGCTACATGGCTCGTCATGAAAACGGAAGGCGCGCTGCGCGAATGGGCGAGTCGCATGGCGCGCGTGAGCCTCATCGGCGTGCTCTTGTTCATCGTCATGGTGAGCGCATGGACACCGCTCCTTCACGAGCGGATTGCGGAACGCTGGTTCTCGTGGCCCAACATCGCGCTGCTTGCACCCGTGCCCCTCGCGACGCTGGGCCTGGCGGCGTGGTTGTGGCGTTCACTCGCACGACAGCACGATGTCGCACCGTTCCTGGCAGCGCTCGGGCTTTTCGCGATGTGCTATCTGGGACTGACGGTGAGTCTCTTCCCGTACATCGTGCCGCACACGCTTACGTTATGGGATGCGGCCGGTGCGCCGCAGGCGCAAGCGTTCCTGCTGATCGGCACGCTCTTTCTCATACCGATCATCTTCACTTACACGGGGTGGTCATACTGGGTGTTCCGCGGCAAAGTGCGCGGCGACGTCGGCTACCACTGAGCCGTTACGAGCCGAGCGAGTGGGCGACGGTGACGATGAATATGAGGAAAAGCCAGAGCACGAGCGCGCGCCAGATGAGCCCGGTGGCGCTGGCCATGTAGTCGACGTCCGCTTCGTCACCGGTGCCAAGCTCCGGACGAAACTTGATCGTCCCCCCCTGGCGTACCGTATCCCCGAGGCGCACGCCCAGCGCACCGGCACCGCTCGCCACCAGCACACCATCTGCGCCCGCAGTCCACGAAGCCGTCTGGGTACGCCAGCAATAAACGGCGTCTTCGAAGTTGCCGACAATCGCGAAGCTTGCCGCGGTGAGACGCGCGGGCGCCCAGTCGTACCAGAAGAAAAAGCGCTGCGCGAAGCGGCCGAAATCTTCCGCATCGGTATCGCCGCGGCCCCGCCATACCTCGACGAGCATCGCCGAAAGCCGGTAAATGACGGCGCCCGCGGGACCGAGCACGAGGAACCAGGCGATCGGTCCGAAAACGTGCCGATGGGAGCCGACGAGCGCGGCCTCGAGCGCGAGCCGCGTCACTTCGGACGGCGTGAGATCGCCGGTGGGCTCACCGCGCCAGCGCGCGAGATATTCACGCGCCTTCGCGATGTCCCCTTCTTTCAAGCCCTGAGCGATTTCCCGGAAGTAGTGGCTGAACTGCCGGAAGCCCATCGTAAGATAGAGCACCGCGATGTTCCAGGCCCAGGCGAGAATCGGATTCATCGCCTGCAGCAGGTGAAAGACGACGACCGTCACGGCGACGAACGGCAGCACTGCAAGCATCCATGCGATCACGCCGTGATAGTGCTGGCCGGCGTTCAGCTGTCGCTCGAGGGTCTCTCCATACCGGATGAAGGCGGCATGGACGGCGTTTCCCTGCCGCAGGGGCCGCGCCTGCTCGAGCAGCAGCGCCGCGAGTAGGGAAAGAAATTTCAACTCGGAACCAGCAACGAAAATACGATGACGTTACGGGTAACGGATGTCTACGATGCAGACTTCCGCCTCGCCGGCAGGGCGCCGCCACACGACCGTGTCGCCGATTTTCGCCCCGATCATCGCGCGCGCGAGCGGCGCAGCCCAGCTGATCTTGCCTGCTGCCACATCGGCCTCGTCGTCGCCGACGATCGTGAATTCCTGCTGGCCGCCTTCGTCGTCCTCGATCGCCACGACGGCACCGAAGTGCACTTGTTCGCGCGGCTGGTTCGTCGTGTCGACGAGTGTGGCGCGCTCGAGCTGCGAACGGAAATAGCGGAGGTCGCGATCGACTTCCCGCAGCTTCTGGCGCGCTTCGGAGTTCTCGTCCGATTCGCGCTTCAGTTGCTCGTGGTGTTCGGTGAGCTCGCGCACGCGTGCCTGCAGCAGCTCGAGGCCGCGCGCCGTGACGTAATTCGCATGCGGCGGAACCGGACGCTCGGGCAGCTCGCCGGCGACGAGATCGTCGTCACTTTCCTTTACGAAGGCGCGGCTCATGATCAGTTCTTTATACCGGCCTATCGTCCCGCAGGCAACTGGGGGTCTAGAACACAGGCTCGCGTGCGTGCAAAAAAGCCGCCAGGTCGTCTTTGCGGGACATCGTGTCCTCGTAACCCAGGCGGATCAGCTCACGGCAATAACCGCGCTCGAAAAGCAGATACGAAAGCAAAGTCGACGCGTTGCGCTTCATGCCGCCGACCGTCCGCAGCAGCATTCGGATCGTTCTCGGCAGCTCGTGCGCGTGAGCTGCGGCGATCTGGTCGAGATCCACGCTGGGGCGTATCACGCGGAAGGCGACGCGGCGCAACGGATAGCGCGTGGTGTGGAGCACGTCAGGCGGAATGATGTCGAGCGTGCGGTTGATGCGCTGGAGCCGTTCGAGATCGACTTCGAGCGTATCGAGGAAAATGCTGTTCAGCGCATGGCCCACGATCTGCGCGATGGAAGGAAAGCCGGTCGTCCTGACACGCTCGGCCTCCGGTGCGAGCTGCCGTCCCACGCCGACCACGAGCAGCCTGTCCGCGCCCAGGTGCAGAGCCGGGCTCGCGGGGGCGATCTGCCGCATCGAACCGTCGCCGAAGTATTCCCGGTTGATGTGCACGGGCCTGAAGATGAGCGGCAGCGCGCTCGATGCGAGCAGGTGGTCGAACGTGATCGGCATCGCGACGCCGATCCGGCGTGCACGCTGCCAGTTCTCGAGACCGGGTCGACCCTGATAGAACGTTACCGACTGGCCGGACGTGTAACCCGAGCACGTGACGCTGAAAGCCGCCAGGTGTCCGCGATCGATGTTGCGCTGGATCTGGGCGAGGTCGACGTAGCGCTTGAGCAATGACTCGAGGGGACTCGAATCGAGCAGCGATATATCGTTCGCGCCGAGGATGCCGCCGGTGACGATCGATGCGAGCCAGCGCATGCTGTTTCCGAGCGCACCGACCGGATCGGCGCGGTAGACGTGCTCGACGTGTATGTTCTTCCATACGGTCATGAGACGGCGGACGCCGCGTCTGAAGCTGTAGGCGTCCACGGCCAGCACGGCCGCGTTGACCGCGCCCGCGGAGGTGCCGCTGATGATCGGAAAAGGACACGGCGCCCCGCCCGGGAAGAATTCGGACAGGGCACGCAAAACGCCCACTTGATAAGCGGCACGCGCGCCGCCGCCGGTCATGATGACGGCCGCTGGGCGCGGTGGCCGATCGTGCTGATCCATTGCGCGGCTGAGATGGCCCCATTGGAGGCAGTGCCGCAGTATGTTGGCATACCGTCCCGCGCCGCACGGACGGAAACAGGCGGTGAAATCTGCCGCTATTGCGGGTGCGAGAGGATGCGGGCGAGGCTGTAGAGCATCCCCGCCGTGGCGCCCCAGATGTAGCGTCCCCCGAATGGCACGGCCATGTAGTGCCGGTGCCGCCCCCGGAACTGGTATTCGCGCCGCTGAAAGCGCGTGAGGTCGAGAAAATGCGCAAGCGGCACTTCGAACGCGGCCGCAACTTCGAAGGCATCCAGCTCGAGGTCGAATGGCGGCTCCGCCCAGCCCACCACGGGCGTGATGCGAAATCCGGTCGGAATCTCGTAATCGGGCAGCCGGCCGAGTATGGTCACGCGGTCTCGCAGAAGTCCGATCTCCTCCTCGGTTTCGCGCAACGCCGTTTCTTCGCGCGTCTCATCGGACGGTTCGACGCGGCCTCCGGGAAAGCTGATCTGACCGGGATGGTCCGAAAGGTGGGGCGTACGCTGAGTGAGCAGCACCTGAACGCCGGACGGACGCGGCACGAGCGGCACCATCACGGCGGCTTCGGTCACGCGAGCCCCCGGTGGAATGGGAATGAGGTGCAAATCTTCCGGGGCATCCGGCAGCGGGGGACGCGCCAGGCGTTGCGCAATCGTCTCGGGAGTCAAGATCCAGTGTCGCGGAAGCGGGTTGTTTGCGGCGCACACGGCGGCTTAAACTGTGCCGGCGTACCCACTTGGAGAGGAGTATGACATGAAGATGCGCATGCTGATCATCGGTCTATCCCTCGCATTTGCGAGCGGCGCCGCGTTTGCAAACCGATGCCCCGCGGAAATGAGAGCGATCGATGCGGCGTTACCGAAAGCGAAGTTGAGCGACGCACAGGCCGCCGAAGTGAAGAAACTGCGCGCCGATGGCGAAAAGCTGCACAAGTCGGGCAAGCACCAGGAATCCACCGAGGCACTCGACAAAGCTAAAAAAATCCTGGGGATCTAGCGCGACCGTTTCAACGGGCCGGCGGCGCGCCGGCCCTACGTTCCTGCAGCGTCGAGGTCGACGCGGACGGCATCGCCGACGCGCAGCACGCGTCCCTTCAATGGTCGTCCTGCGCGCGGAAACTGATCCGTGAGGCGTCGCAGCAAACTGTCGGGATGGGCTTCACCAGGGGATAGGCTGGCGGTCCCTGAAAAACCCGCCAGTCGGCCCGTCGTCGGGCAACGTCGCCAGCCACACTGCGGTGTCCGCACCCTGCGCGGGCGTACGGGAAGCGCCTTCCCCGCCCATGCGCGTGCGCACCCAACCGGGACATACCGAGTTCACGAGGATGTTGTTGCCATGGAACTCGGCGGCGAGGATGCGAGTGAGCGCATTCAATGATGTTTTCGACAATCGATAAGCCGGCGTGCCGGTTCCCATCTCGGACAGCTGTCCGAGGCCGCTCGACATGTTCACGATGCGCCCGTAACGCTTCCCTTTCATGAGGGGAATGACGGCCTGCGCGAGCTGCAGCGGCCCGTAGAGATTCGCCTCGAGCGTATCCCTGTACGTGTCCAGCTTCGAATCGAGAAAGCGTGAGCCGCGTGGATCGAGCAGCACGCCCGCATTGTTCACGAGCACGTCTATGCGGCCGCGGCGCTCCGCCAGCGCAGCGACGCACGCGCGAATACTGCGGCAACTCGTCACGTCGAGCCGGTGGAACTCCACGGGCAACCCTTCGTCCCGGAGCGTCTTGGCGGCGGCTTTGCCCTCGCCCGCGTCACGCGCGCCGAGGATGACGGCCAACCCTCGCGTCGCGAGCTGCCTGCAGATCTCGAAACCTATGCCTCGGTTGCCGCCGGTGACCAGGGCAATACGAGCGGCCGCAGCCATGGATCAGCCTTTCCTGCGGCTCGAACCCGTTGCTCCTTGCGCGCGCCGCTCTCCACCCGGTGCACTGATCTTGATGCCGACCATGTCCTCGGGGCGGACCCACTGATCGAACTGCTCGGCGGTGACGTGGCCCAGCGCGATCGCCGACTCCCTGAGGGTGAGGCCTTTCTTGTGCGCGTTCTTTGCGATCGCCGCCGCCTTTTCGTAGCCGATGTGCGGATTGAGCGCAGTCACCAGCATCAGAGACTCACGCATGAGCTGCTCGATGCGCTCGCGGTTCGGCTCGATGCCGATCGCGCAGAACTCGTTGAAGTTCTCGCACGCGTGCGTGAGGAGATGGGTGCTGTGCAGGAAATTGCGGATGATCATCGGGCGAAATACGTTCAGCTCGAAATTGCCCATCGAGCCGCCCACGTTGATCGCAACGTCGTTTCCGAACACCTGGCAGCACACCATCGTCATCGATTCGGACTGCGTGGGATTCACTTTGCCGGGCATGATCGAGCTGCCCGGCTCGTTCTCGGGTATCGTGAGCTCGCCGATGCCGGACCGCGGTCCGCTCGCCAGCCACCGCATGTCGTTAGCGATTTTCATGAGCGACGCTGCCAACGTCTTGATCGCGCCATGTGCGTTCACCACGCCGTCGCACGAGCCGAGTGCTTCGAACTTGTTCGGCGCCGTGACGAATGGCAGCCCCGCGAGCCGCGCGAGCTCGCGTGCCACTCTTTCTGCGAATTCGGGATGGGCATTCAGGCCGGTTCCGACAGCCGTGCCGCCGAGTGCAAGCTCGCAGAGATGAGGCAGCGCCGCGTCGATGTGTTTGAGACCATGGTCGAGCTGCGAGACGTAGCCGGAAAATTCCTGGCCGAGCGTGAGCGGTGTGGCATCCTGCAGGTGCGTGCGCCCGATCTTCACGATGTTCATGAACTCGCGCGACTTCGCGTCCAGCGTATCGCGCAGTTTCTTCACGCCGGGCTTCAGCTCGCGCTCGATGCCGATGACGGCGGCGACGTGCATCGCGGTCGGGAACGTATCGTTCGACGACTGCCCTTTGTTCACGTCGTCGTTCGGATGCACCAGACGCTTTTCGCCGCGCTCGCCGCCGAGGATCTCCGAAGCGCGATTGGCAAGCACTTCGTTCACGTTCATGTTGGTCTGCGTTCCGGAACCAGTCTGCCAGACCACCAGGGGGAAATGCGCGTCGAGCTTTCCTGACAGCGCCTCGTCGGCCGCCGCGATGACGGCCTTCGCTCTTTTCTCGTCGAGAAGGCCAAGCTCCATGTTCACGCGGGCTGCGGCCTTCTTCACCAGCACCTGGGCATGCACGACGTCGATCGGCATCGTTTCGCCAGGGAAATGGAAGTGGTGGAGGCTCCGCTGCGTCTGCGCGCCCCAGAGCTTGTCGTTGGGCACTTCGATATCGCCCATCGTGTCGTGTTCGATGCGTGTGTCTTTCGACATTTCGAGATCTCGTTCAAAGGGTTTTCTGGTTCGGGCTCTTGCCCAGCGCGTCCACCGTGGTCACCGCTGTCACGTTCACGATGCGCCGCACGGTCGCGGAAGGCGTGATGATATGCACCGGCTTGGCGGCCCCGAGCAGTAGCGGCCCGACCGTAATGCCGTCGCCGGCAGCCGTCTTCAGCAGATTGAAGGCGATATTCGCGGCGTCGAGATTCGGCATGATGAGCAGATTCGCCGAACCTTTCAGCCGCGAGTGCGGGAATACGCTGTCTCGTATCTCTTGCGAGAGCGCCATATCGCCCTGCATCTCGCCGTCGACTTCGAGATCGGGCGCGAGCGCGCATATTTTCTCGCACGCTTCCCGCATCTTGATGGCTGTCGGCGTGTCCGCGCCGCCAAAGCTCGAGTGCGAGAGTAACGCGACCTTCGGCGTCAAACCGAAGCGCCGGATGCCCTCCGCCGCGAGCACGGTCGTCTCGGCGATCACCTCCGAGGTCGGATCGAAGTTCACGTACGTATCGCAGATGAAAACCGTGCGCTTCGGAAGCAGCAGCATGTTCATGGCCGCGTAATGGTTCACCCCCGAGCGCTTGCCGATAACGCTGTCGACGATCCTGAGGTGCCTCGGATAATCGCCGAGGATGCCGCACACCATCGCGTCGGCCTCGCCCATGTGGACGAGCATCGCACCGATCAATGTCGGCTGCCGCCGCATCTCGAGCTTCGCGATCTCGGGCGTGACCCCCCGCCGGCCCGCGAGGCGATGGTATTCGGTCCAGTACTCGCGATAGCGCGGGTCGCGATCGGGATCAACGAGCTCGAAATCCTGTCCCGATTTGAGCCTCAACCCCAGGCGCTCGATGCGCGTCTCGATCACGTCCGGACGCCCGATGAGAATCGGGCGCGCGAGCCCTTCATCGACAATGACCTGCGCCGCGCGCAGGATGCGCTCTTCTTCGCCTTCGGCGTACACCACACGTTGCGGTGACTGCTTTGCCGTCGCGAAAACCGGCTTCATCACGAACCCGGACTGATATACGAACTGATTCAGCTGGTCGCGGTAAACCTCGAGGTTCTCGATCGGACGGGTCGCGACGCCACTTTCCATCGCGGCCCGTGCAACCGCCGGCGCGATCTTCGCGATGAGCCGTGGGTCGAACGGGCGTGGGATCAGATATTCAGGACCGAAGGTGAGGTCCTGCTCGCCGTATGCGAGGGCGACGATATCGGACTGCTCGGCTTGCGCGAGCTCGGCGAGCGCGTGCACTGCAGCGAGCTCCATTTTGCGATTGATCGTCGTTGCGCCGACGTCGAGTGCTCCGCGAAAAACGAACGGGAAGCAGAGCACGTTGTTCACCTGGTTCGGATAATCCGAGCGTCCGGTGGCAATCACCGCGTCGGGCTTGGCCTCCCGCGCGAGCTCCGGCCGGATTTCGGGCTCCGGGTTTGCGAGCGCGAGGATGAGCGGCCGGTCGGCCATGCGCTTCACCATCTCGGGCTTGAGCACCCCGCCTGCGGACAGCCCCAGGAAAACGTCGGCGCCTTCGATCACGTCGGCGAGCTTGCGCGCGGAGGTCTCGACCGCATAGAGCGCTTTTTCCGGGTCCATTTCTTCTTTGCGACCGCGGTAAACCACGCCAGCGATGTCGGTGACGACGATGTTTTCGCGACGCATGCCCATCGCAACGAGCAGATCGAGGCACGCCAACGCAGCCGCGCCCGCGCCGGAAGCGACGAGCTTTACGTCTCCGATGTTCTTTCCGACGACTTTCAGGCCATTGCATATGGCCGCGCCGACGATGATCGCGGTCCCGTGCTGGTCATCGTGGAACACCGGAATCCTGAGCCGCTCCCGCAGCTTGCGCTCGACGTAAAAGCATTCGGGCGCCTTGATGTCTTCGAGATTGATGCCGCCGAACGTAGGCTCGAGACTCGCAATGATGTCGACGAGCTTCTCGGGATCGCGCTCGGCGATCTCGATGTCGAACACGTCGATGCCGGCGAACTTCTTGAAAAGCACTGCCTTGCCTTCCATCACCGGTTTGGACGCGAGCGGCCCGATGGCGCCGAGCCCGAGCACGGCGGTGCCGTTCGTGATTACCGCAACGAGATTGCCGCGCGCGGTGAGATTCCGCGCTTCGCTCGGATCGGCTGCGATGGTCTCGCAAACCGACGCGACCCCCGGCGTATATGCGAGCGCGAGGTCGCGCTGATTGATGAGTCCCTTCGTGGCCGCGACCGCGATCTTGCCCGGCGTGGGCAAACGGTGATACTCATGGGCCGCTTTGCGCAGTTGTTCGTCCATCGGGAATCCGTCACGGGCCGAGGCATTCCGAGCAGCGCTTTGGCGCTACCCGCACGAGGGCGGTCCATGGGTCACATGAATTATACCGCAGCGCTTTTTGGTCCCGTTTGGCTTGCGAGAGTTCTAAGGCACCCCGTATGACACGAACCGGACGATCCATGTCGGCATGCGAGTTGCCTACGCCGTCAACTTCCGTAGAACGCATCGCACCCGCTAATCCGAGTCTTCGCCGGCGCGGGCCGAACAGCCACATGCGCTATGCCCTGTTGATCGTACTTCTGCTCGCCGGTTCGCTCAGCGCTGCGGCCGACGCGCCCGCCGACACGCCCGTCGAGTCTCCAACAATTCGTTTCCGCGTAGTGATCGACGCACCCCGCGAGTACCGTCGGATGCTCGAGCAGGGCCTCGACCTCGTTCGCTGGCAAAACGACGAGCGCGTCACGATGCCGCTGCTCGAACGCGTCGTCGCGGAAGCGCGTAATGCGGCCGCGGAGGCACTCGCTGCGGACGGCTACTTTTCCGCGAACGTTCAGTCCCGGATCGAAACGCTCCCGGATCGGCAAGCGATCGTTCACCTCGCGGTCGAGCCGGGTCCACGCACACGCGTGCGCGACGTCGACATCGGCGTGCAGGGGCCCGCGGTCAACGACGAGGAAGGCCGTAAGCGCATCGCGGTGGTCAAAGAAACCTGGCGTCTCGCGCCCGGACAGCCGTTCCGGCAATCGGAATGGGACGCGGCCAAGGAGGAGGCGCTCGCACGGCTTGCCCGCGGGCGCTACGCGGCGGCGAGCATCACGGAGAGCGAAGCACGCGTCGATCCCGCCGACCGTGCCGCCGATCTCAAACTGCACCTCGACAGCGGTCCTATTTTCCGGGCTGGGCCCATGGTGGTGTCGGGCCTGCGGCGGTATCCCGCTTCGGTGATCGAGAACCTGAACCCGATCCGGCAAGGCGAGCCTTACGAAGCGACGCAGCTCGATCTCTACCAACGGCGTCTGCTCGAAACGGGTTATTTCAACGCCGTGCACTTCGTCGTGGATCCGGATCCTGCCAAGGCAGCGGCGGCGCCGCTACGCGTCAACGTGATCGAAGCACCATCGCAGCGGATCGACACCGGCATCTCGTTCAGCACGGATACCAGGCTCGGCCTTACGGTGGACTACAGCAACGTGGACGTTTTCGATTCTGCCTGGCGCTTGCGCCCGCGTCTCGTTGTGAATCAGAAGGAGCAGCAGCTGAACGTCGCCCTCGATACACCTCCGCGGCCGGGTGGCACATGGGACACGTACTCGAGCCGGCTGCAGCGGCGCGACATCGAAGGCGAGCTTTCGCGCGAAGCCATGGTCGGCTATGCGCACAACTGGGGTCTCGAGAGCACGCCGTCGCAACTCTCGTTTTCCGGCCATTTCGAGCAGCAATCGATCGCTGGCTCCACGACGGAAAACAACTACGCCGTGTTCGTCGGCTATCGCAAAACGTTTCGCACGACCGACGACATCGTGCAGCCCCGCCATGGTGTGCTCGGTACCGCTGAAATCGGCGCAAGTGTGCCGGGGGTCTCCAGCCAGGAATTCATCCGGCTGCGCGGTAAGCTGAACTGGCTGATACCGGTCGGGCTTCGCAACGACATTCTCGTGCGTGGGGAGGCGGGCATCGTGCTCGCGCCTTCACGAAAGGGTATCGTTTCGTCGTTCCTTTTCCGGACCGGCGGTGACCAGACGATCCGCGGTTACGCTTTCGAATCCATCGGTGTTCCGCAAGGCGACGCGACCGTCGGCGGGCGGTATATGGTGCTCGGGAGCGTCGAATTCACACGCTGGATCACCGAGGCGCTTGGGGCGGCGGTGTTCCTGGATGCCGGCGACGCTTTCGACAGTCCGGGCGCGTTTGATGCTGCCGTAGGCGTCGGCATAGGCGTGCGCTGGCGCTCTCCGATCGGTCCTTTTCGCGCCGATGTCGCCTACGGGCAACGCAGCGAGAAACTGCGGCTCCATTTTTCGGTGGGTTTCAGCTTCTAAGAGGCCCTCAGGTGTCGAAGAAAGGCATCGTCCTTCTTATCTCCGCGGGCGCGTTGATCGCAGTCGTTCTTGCCGCCGGCGCGGGCGGGGCTTGGCTGCTCTATACCGAATCGGGGCTGGCGTGGGTTGCCGCGCGGCTGATCGGCGTGGCAGGCAAAGGATTGACGCTCGACGGCGTTGCCGGAACCCTGGCGGGCGGAGCGAGCGCTCAGCAGATTCGGTTCACCGGCAAGGACATCGAGCTTCGCGTGCGCGAAGCCTATCTTCGCGTTGCGCCATGGTCGCTCCTCGTCCTCAAGCCTCGCATCACGGAGCTTCGGGCCACCGAGCTCGCCGTACTGTCGAAACCCACCGAGCCACGCGGCCGTCCGCCCGACACGCTCGTGCTGCCCGCGGACTTCGAGCTTCCGGACGCGCGCGTGGCGCGCCTCGCGATTGATCTTGGTAAAGGCCCGCTCGATTTGACTGACGTGCAGCTCGATTACTCGGGCGGGCGCACGCAGCATCGTGTGCACGCGCTGTCGCTTCAGACGTTCGAGCACGCGATAAAGATGCGGGGTGCAATCGACGCGCAACCGCCGTTCGCGCTCAATGCGACCGTGTCAGCACTGGGTCTTTCCGGGCCGAAGGCAGAGCTCGACGCGTCCGTGACGGGCACGCTGAGTCTTCTCGAGATCGACGCGACTGCAAAGAGCGGCTTCGGACGCCTGAAAGGCACGGCAAGCATCGAGCCTTACGCGCAATTTCCGCTGGCTCACGTGAAGGCCCGCATTTCCGGCCTCGACCTCAAAGCGGTCTCGAGCGCGCTGCCGCATACGCGCATCGAAGGCGAGTTCGATCTCTCCCGAAAAGGTCTGGTGCTCGCGGGCCCGGCACGCCTGACGAACGATGCCAGCGGGCCGTACGATCGGGGCCGGTTGCCGGTCGCCGCGCTGCGCTTGGCTGTTCGTACTGACACGCGGCTCGCTCATGTCTTCGAGCTCTCCGCGGATCTCGGCAAAGCGGGAGCGGTTCACGGCACGGGCGAGCTCCACGCCGACAGCGCACGATTCGAGCTGACGACGCGCAACCTGAACCTGGCGGGTCTTCACAGCCGCACGCGTCAAACGCAACTTGCAGGGCGCGCAGACTTCCACCTGACACGCGCGCGCCAATCGGTGAAGGCCGATCTCACCGAACGGGACCTCAGGCTGCAGTTCGTCGCAAATCGCGCGGGGGATCGCATCGAAGTACCACAGCTACGCGCACAGGCACGCGGCGGCGAAGCGGCGGGCTCGGCGGAGATCGCGCTTTCCGGAGAGCAGCCGTTTTCGGTGCGCGCGTCTTTTGCACGCTTCAATCCAAGTGCATGGGGTAATTTTCCTGCCGGATCGATCAACGGCAGTGCGAACGCTGAAGGCACGCTCGCAGGGCCGAAAGCCGACGTGCGGCTGGCGATCCGCGATTCACGCTGGTTCGACGCGCCGCTCTCGGCGCAGGGCACGCTCAGCGTCGTGAAAGACGGCTTGCGTCACGCGGATGTGGATGCGACCGTCGGCGGCAATCGTATCGTCGCGCGCGGCGCGCTCGGCGCACCCAAAGATGTGCTCGACGTGCGCGTCGATGCGACCCGCCTCGGCATTCTCGACAAGCGCCTGCAGGGCGCCTTGCGAGGCAATGCCCAGCTGACCGGAAACTGGCGTGCGCCCACCGTGCGCTTCTCAGTCCAGGCAAGCGATCTCGCGCACAAGAATTTCGGTGCCGTGAAAGCCGTCTCGGCCGACGGAACGGTGAGCGCGCATGCCGCAGGTCCGTTCGACGTTCGCGCTTCGCTGCGCGACATCACGACGGCGGAATGGCAACTACGCAGCGCAGCGCTGCGCGTCGATGGTACCCGTGCGGCGCATTCCGGCACGCTTCAGGCTCAAGGCACTGGTGTCGATTTGCGGGCGCGGGCGAGGGGCGGGTGGCAATCGGGCATCGGCTGGACGGGGACGCTCGACGAGCTCGTGAATAGCGGCGAAGCAGCGGTGAGCCTCGCCGCGCCGGTGTCCCTCACGCTGGGGCCGCAGCGCATCCAGACAGGAAGCTTCGAGCTGAGAATCATCGGCGGTCGCTTGTACGCGAGCGGGATCACGTATCAGCGCGGGAAGCTTGCGACCGCCGGACGTTTTTCTGATGTGCCCCTCAGGCCTGTGCTCGCGATCGCGGGCGCACCGGCGGCGATGGCAGGCACGCTGCGGCTTAGCGGTCAGTGGTCACTCGAAAATGCGCGCGGTCTCATCGGTTCCGTGACGATCAATCGCGAATCGGGTGATGTCGCGTTTGGTGCCGACAGAAGCATCGCACTCGGGCTCCGGACGTTAGCCGTGACTGCGACCTTTACGCCCGAGGCTGCGAACGTACGGGCTGAAGTGCGTTCCGCTCTCGCAACCGCGACCGTCGACGGACGCATCATGCCTGTACGCACCGGCGCCGACTCTCGCTACACCGGCGCTTCGCCCATCGCCTTCACCGCGGCGGCAGACATCGCACGGCTCGCGCCTTTCGCCGCATTCATCGACACGGCCATGCTGCTCGACGGTGAAATGCACGCGCGGCTGCAGGCGAGCGGAAGTCTCGCGGATCCACTCGTCGTGGGCGCGATCACAGGAGAACGACTGGCTGCGGCTCTGCCCGCCGAAGGAGTCGAGCTGAAAGGCGGAACGCTGAAAGCTTCGCTCACTCAGCGCGAAGTGCGGGTCGAATCGTTTTCGATACGCGGCGGCGAAGGTGTTTTCAGCGCGCGCGGCACGCTCGCGCGAAGCGGTTTCGACGAGGCATCGCTCGACTGGCGCGCTGACAACTTCACCGCACTCGGTCGGCCGGATCGGCGACTCGTCGTGTCCGGGAAGGGAAATGCCGCATTACAGCGCGGCAAGCTTGCGTTCACCGGCGGATTGCGCGTACAGGAAGGGCTCTTCGAGCTCTCAACGACAACGCTGCCGACCCTGGGCAACGATGTCGTGATCGTCGGCCGGGAACGCGCTGCGCCCGCACCGCGCGGCATGGGACCGCAGCCGGCAGACCAAAAACGCCTGCGCGCTGCCGTCGACATGAATGTGGATCTCGGAAACAACGTGCACTTGCGCGGCCGCGGTCTGGACGTATGGCTTTCGGGCGAGTTGCGCGTGCAGAGCGATGCACAGGGTCACTTGCGCGCGAGTGGCGTCGTGGACACGCGCCGCGGGACTTTCGTCGCGTACGGGCAGCGTCTCGAAATCGAACGCGGCCGGTTTTACTTCAATGGGCCGATCACGGACCCCGCGCTCGACATCCTGGCGATGCGGAAGCGGCAGGCAGTGGAGGCAGGTGTCGCAGTGACGGGCACGATGGCGCGTCCGGTTGTGCGGGTCGTATCGAATCCGGCGCTCCCTGAGGGTGAAGCGCTTTCGTGGCTCGTGCTCGGCCGGCCGCCCGATCAGGCGGGTACCGGGCAGCTTTCCGCCCTGCCTCTTGCGACGGCGGCACTTCTGGGGAAAGCGGGCGCTCCGATCGCTCGAGCGCTGAACGTCGACGAAGTCGGAGTGCGCGGCGGCGGGGGCGCCGTTGCGCAGCAATTCCTGACGGTCGGAAAACGACTCACGGACCGGCTCTACATCGCTTTCGAGCAGAGCCTCGGCGGCACCGAGAATCTCCTGCGCCTCGAAATGAGCCTGACCGAGCGCATCGCATTCCGGGCGCAAGCGGGCACGAACAGCTCGGTCGGGGTCTTCTATCGCTACTCCTGGGATTGACCTGCGGCGCATGGAGCGATGTCGCCTTGCGGAAGGCACTTTCGTGCACGGTATGATCCGCACATGGCAGACCATTCCAGCACTGTCCGGGGTGAGCTCTATCCCGAGATAGAACCGTACAACACGGGCATGCTCGACCTTGATGGCGTGCACACGATGTACTGGGAAGAGTGCGGCAACCGCGACGGCGTGCCGGTCGTGTTCCTGCACGGGGGGCCCGGGGCCGGCAGCGCACCCGCCCACCGCCGCTTTTTCGACCCGGCGTACTACCGGATCGTCGTCTTCGATCAACGCGGCGCCGGGCGCTCGCGTCCGCTCGGTGAGATCAGCGCAAACACGACGCCACTGCTGATCGAAGACATGGAGCGGCTCCGCCGGCATCTTGGAATCGGACGCTGGCTCGTGTTTGGCGGCTCATGGGGCAGCACGCTCGCGATTGCCTATGCGATCGCCCACGCGGACCGCTGCATGGGCCTCGTGCTCCGCGGCATCTTCCTGTGCCGGCAAAGCGAAATCGACTGGTTCCTCTACGGAGTTCGAAATCTCTTTCCTGAAGCATGGGGCGCTTTCGCGAGCCACATACCAGAAGCCGAGCGTGCCGACCTGCTCACCGCGTATCACCGGCGGCTCACCGATCCCGATCCGGCCGTTCACATGCCCTCAGCGCGAGCCTGGAGCATTTACGAAGGCTCGTGCTCGACGCTGCTGGCGAGCCCGGAAACGGTTGCTTACTTCGCGAGCGATGTCGTCGCGCTGGGTCTTGCGCGAATCGAAGCGCACTTTTTCAGGAACAACATTTTCCTGCCCGAAAACGCGCTCCTCGAGAATATCGGACGCATACGGCACGTGCCCGCGGTGATCGTGCAGGGCCGCTACGATGCGGTGTGTCCGATCGTCACGGCGGACGACCTGCACCGGGCATGGCCTGAGGCGGAGTACATCGTCGTGCCGGACGCAGGTCACTCCGCGTGGGAGCCGGGAATATGCGCGGAGCTCGTGAAGGCGATGGAGCGGTTCAAAAGGTCGGAGGGGAGAAGTCGGGCCCGGGAGGCGTAATCCAGCTTACTTCTTCTTCGGCTCCTGACCCGCCCCGAGCGCTTCGAGCGCGGCTTTCTGCATCTCGAGCGTCTTGATGGTCATCTGAACGAAGCCCACGTTCATCGTGAGCCAGTTCTCGACACTCTTCAGCTCGCGGATCTTGTTCTGGATCTCGTCGATGTTCGCGGTCGGCGTGAGCATCCCGGGAATAGGAAAGGACATCGGGTTCCACATCTTCTGCATGAACTCGAAAAGATCTTTCGGAAGCCCGGGATCCGCTGCCATGACGCGCGCCTACGTCGTGCTGCCGGCCGGAGCCGAGTTGCGCAGCACCTGCTGAAGCCGCTCCTTCTCCGTCATCACTTTTTCGAAGTACACGGCGTTCTCGTCGCTCAGCGCTCCTCCGTAGAGCTGGAGAGCCGAATCGAGGCGGCCGGTGCGCCGGAGATACTCCTTGATGATTTTCGAGCCGACGAGAATGTTGGTCTCCGGGTCGAAGACGGCTTTGATACCACCGAACTCACGAAACTTCTCGCTGTGGTATTTCGGGATGATCTGCATCAGCCCTTTCGCGCCGGCAACGCTTTCGGCGATCGGATTGAACCGTGATTCGACCGAAATCACCGCGAGGATGAGCACCGGGTCGATGCCTACCTGATGGCCGGCGGCATAAGCTATCGATACCAGATCCATAGTGACGTCCTCGGAGACTTTATAGCGCTTCGCCAGGAACTCGGACAGCGCGCGGTACCGCTTGTTTTCAGGTTTCGCTTTGGCCTCTGAGAACACCGGTTCCGAAGCCGCGCCGGCAGCGGCAATCTCGGAAGCCGGCGCAGACTCCGGCTGGACGACTGCGTCGGCAGTGCCTGATCCGTTTCGGCCGCGATCGAGCAGCCACGCCGCGCCCGACATGAGCAGCGCCAGGACGAGGATCGCCAGGGTACCGCGCACGTGCAGAACTGCGCGCCGCGCACGATGCAGGGGAGAAGCAAGAAGCTGCGGGGCTGATTTTGCCAACATGCAAAACCTCCTTTTCGATTGAGACCCGGTTGCGCAGCCGCGACCGAGGGTCAGCCTGTTACCTTGCCGGGTAACTCGGGATTGCTCTTTTCGAACGGGGCGTGCCATGCCCTGCCCGACCTAGAAGTTGCTTGTTACCGCACAGTTCGAACTGCGCGACGATAAGTCGGTGCGACGGTAAAGCTGCTACGCACCAGAAGCCCGACTCTTTTTGCTACCGTGCTCCCTGTCACACTGCCTGGAGGGCCTGCGCAGGGCTTTTTGACTGAATCTTCTTGAAAAACAGAGGCTTGCCTCGTTCTATTACCGGGCAGGCGCTAAGTTCGTGGGGCATTGTAACCGCACAAGGGGGCCGCGCAAAGTATTTGTGCCGTTAATCACGGACCCGTAGCCCGGATAAGCGAGCACCTGTGGCGGAAGTCACACTCGGGGTACTACAGTGCTCCGAATTCGCGCCGTTAATGCGCCCCCAGCGGGGCCGTCCGGGCCGTGGAGCAGATGCGGCGGAGCCGCAACTACTGAAGGTCAGGCGGAACGGCCTCGAAGGGGTAACGTTTCCTGAATTCCGCCAGCAAGCTTACGGCTTCCCTCGATCGCCCTTCCCGCCGTAGCAAATGCACCCGTTCCAGCCAGGCGGCGGGAGCGGCCTTTTCGAGCTCCGCAAGGTGGCGCGAGATGTCCACTGCAGCCTGGGAGTCTGGTGGAGGCGCTGATGTTTCCGGCGCGGGAGCGGGCGATGGTGGCCGCGCCATCTTGGCCGACGGCTTCGTGGGTGGGGCCGGCCGCGCCATGTTCGCTGAAGGGGGAGCAGTTCTCATTTCGCGCGGCGCCGGTTTCGCGGCCGGGACAGGTTCAGGAGCCGGCGCGGGAATCGGTGCCGCGGCTACGGTGGATCGCGGCTCGAGCGCCTGCTCCTGCACCTCGCGGCTCGGCTGAGCCACCGGAGCCGCGGGAGCACTAGTGTGGGCTGGAGGAGGCTCGGTCTCGGCCCGCGTTGTTTTCTCCGCCGACGGTATTTGTTGCGCGTCTGCACGCCGCTGCTGGTCGGACGGCGGCGGCTCACTGCGACGCTCGCTCAGCCCGCGGCGCGGCTCTGCGTGGTTTTTTCGTGCCGGAGGGTCTTCGCCTCGTGCTTCGGGCGTCGCCGAGATTTGGCCGTCTGCAGGCACGTTCGGCGCGCGTGCGTCACTGGGCTCTTCGGCGATCGTACTCGGCGCGCCGGGCGGCGGGACGCTCGCGAGTCGCTCCGGGTCCTCGTGCAGCATGAGCGCAATCAGGCTTGCGCTGACGACACCGATCG
>Ga0075421_100000983_pt1 | contig 32179 bp, 18 predicted proteins | sample SoiMetdeltSBSDD5_FD_75292 | JGI IMG/M metagenome (GOLD analysis project Ga0075421, IMG submission 75292) | Bulk soil microbial communities from a Populus tree surrounding site in Tennessee, USA - Soil MetaG P. deltoides SBSDD5 | ecosystem: Environmental > Terrestrial > Soil > Tree plantation... | reverse complement strand
AAGTCGCCCGCCACGACGAGGCGGCTGGCGCGCGTCAGGTGCCCGAGCGCCGGGCTGCCGAGCAGCCGGTGCGCCTGCCAGCGGCGCTCCACGCCCGAGAGCCCGAGGTGCAGGTTCGCCACGTGCACGCGCAGGTGGTGGCCGCCTTCCTCGACCACGATGTCCGTGACCAGCGCGCCGCGCGGCTTCTTGGGGCCGAACCGCAGGCTCACGTTCTGCTGGCTCAGGATCGGCCAGCGCGAGAGCGTGGCATTGCCGTACCAGCCGCGCGTGAGCGTCACGTTGGGGCCCCAGGCGCGGTGAGGCAGCGCGAGGATGTCGCCCAGGAGATCCACCTGGCGGTCGCCGCCGCTGCGCGGGCAGCCCTCGTCCACCTCCTGCAGCACGACAACGTCCGGATCGTAGTGGCGGATCACCTCCACGATGCGCCCGGGCGCATAGCGGCCGTCGGTGCCGCCGATGCCCTTGTGGATGTTCCAGACCAGCAGCCGCATGCCGTCAACGCCAGAGCGCCGCCTCGACCACCAGCCCGGGGCCGAAGGCCAGCGCGCAGGCCGGGCGCGGCGCGTCAGCGGCGCGCAGGCGCTGCAGCACGAACAGCACGGTGGGGGACGACATGTTGCCGTGCTCGGCCAGCACCGCGCGCGAGACGGCCGTGGCGTCCGCGGGCAGGGAGAGCGCCTCCTGCACCGCGGACAGCACGCGCGGCCCGCCCGGGTGCACGGCCCAGCTGCGCACGTCGGCGGCGCGCAGCCCGTGCGTCGCGAGCCATCCCGCGAGCCAGCCCGGCAGGTGTCGCGCCACGATGTCGGGCACGCGCGGCGACAGGGTCATCTGGAAGCCGTGGTCGCCGATGGTCCAGGTCATGGCGTCGGCGCCCTCGGGTAGGAGGCAGCTCCCGCTGCCCGAAAGCCGCCAGCCGTCACCCTCTCCGGCCGTGCCCACGAGCGCCGCCGCGCCGTCCGCGAACAGGGCGTTCGCGACCATCTGCCCGTCGTCCCACCCGTAGTGGAAGTGCAGGCTGCACAGCTCGACGGCCACGAGCAGCATCACCGCGGCCGGGTCGGCCTCGGCGAAGGCGTGCGCGACGCGCAGCCCGGCGAGCGCGCCGTGGCAGCCCATGAAGCCCACATGCGTGCGCTGGCAGTCGGCGCGCATGGCCAGCGACCGCAGCAGCGCGATGTCCAGTCCCGGCGCCGAGGCGCCGGTGCACGACACCGTGACCAGATGGGTGATCGCCGACGGCGCGAGCCGCGCGTCGGCCAGCGCAGAAAGCGCAGCCCGCGTGCCCAGCGCGGCGGCGGCCGGATCGTAGGCCGCCATGCGCTCGGCCGTGCCCGGCGGCGCCTCGCCCGGAGCGGCCGGCCGCAGCGGGGCGCCGGTCGAGACGTCGAGGATCGTGTTGCGGCCCTCGACGCCGGAGCGCCGGTACAGCGCCGGCAGCAGCCGCAACTGCTCGGCTCCGTAGCCTGCCAGCCCCTGCGCGAGCTGCTCGGACTGGGCGCGCGTGGCGCGCGCGGCCGGGAGCGCCGTGCCCAGGCCCAGCAGCCGCAGTGTCATGCCTTCGCCCCTGCCGGCGGCGCGCCCAGCCGCGCCAGCACCCCATGCGCCAGCGACGGCCGGCGCGCGGCCAGCGCCAGCGTACCGCGGACGAGCGCCGGATGCCGCAGCCAGGCCGCGAGCACGGCGCACAGCCGCTGCCGCCGGCGCACCTGCTCGCCGTGCGCGCGGGCCCACGCGGACGCGATGCCCGGCTCCCAGCCCCGGGCGCCCAAGAGCGCCAGCGGTGCCACCGCACGCGCCGAGAGCAGCGCCCAGGACAGGCCCTCGCCCGTGAACGGCTCGACGAAGCCGGCGGCGTCGCCGATGGCCAGCAGGCGATGGCCCGCCGGCCGGGCCGTGCGACGCGTGAGGGGCGGCGTGACCCGGACCTCGGCGCCGTCGAGCCCGGCCGGCGGCGGCGCGCCGGACTCTCCGAGCAGCTGGATCATGAGGGCCGCCGCGCCGCCCGCGCGGGCGATGGCCTGCGGATCGAGCGCTGCGGCCACGTCGAGTCGGCCATCCGGCAGCCGCACGAGACCCACGTAGCCCGCAGTGCCGATGGCCAGCACCAGCTCGCCCGCGGCCGGTGCTTCGGGCGTGGCGGGCAGGAGCACGCCGGCGCCCACGCGCGAGCCGCGGCCGGCGGCCGGCGCGGCGTCCTGCAGGAGCCGCCCGGCGAGTCCGTCGGCCGCGATCACGAGGCGCGCCTCCACGCGCGTCGGGTCGCCGCCGCCGTGCTGCAGCCGCAGCGTGCGCCAAGCGCCGTTCGGCTCGGCCGGTGCCTCGGCGCGCACGCCCTGCAGGAGCTGCGCGCCTGCCTGCACGGCCGCCACGACGAGCGCGGCATCCAAGTCCTCGCGCGCCACGGCCACCATGGGGGGGAGCGGCAGCACGAGCTCGCGCCGGCCGCAGCGCAGGCGCAGCTGCTCGACCGGCGCGGCGCGGGCCGGCGGAGCGGGCAGGCCCTCGGCTGCCAGGACCGACAGGCCCCGCGGCCCGAGGCAGCCACCGCACACCTTGGGACGCGGGAACCGCGCGCGATCCAGGAGCAGCACGCGCGCGCCCTGCAGCGCGAGACGCCGCGCCGCCAGCGCGCCTGCCGGCCCCGCGCCGACCACGACGACGTCCCAGCGCTCGGAGGCGGCGCGTGCGGGCGTGAGCGTGTCGCGCGGCGCGCTCATGGGGGCCGCCAGGTCAGCAGCAGCCGCTGCGGAAAGGCGCGCCGCAGCTCGGCGCCCAGCAGGCCGGCGCGGGCGGCCAGCGCCGCCACCTCGGACGCCGAGTACGCGTTGCGCACGGAGGCGGGCGCATCGGCGTGCACGACGGGACTGCGCGTGGCCAGCCGGCTGGCCGTGGCGGCCAGCAGCAGCCCGGCCGCGCTGCGCCGCAGGTCGCCGAGCAAGAGCAGCCGGCGCGTCGCGGCGGCGAGGCTGCGCAGGAAAAGGACCGCCTGCCGCTCGTCGAGATGGTGCAGGAACAGCGAGCAGGTGACCACGTCGGCGCGCAGCGGCAGTCCGCCCGGGGCGAGGCCATCCGCCTGCACCAGGCGCAGCGGCACGCCCTGCTGCGCGGCGCGGCGCGCGGCGTGCGCAAGCGCTGTCGCGCTGCGGTCGAGCGCCGTCGCGTGCAGCGGCACGCCGGCCGCGCGCGCGCGGCGGAGCAGCGCCACGGCCACGTCGCCCGCGCCGGCGGCCACGTCGAGCAGCTCCAGCGGCCCGGGCGCCGATCGCGCGAGCGACGCGATGGGCGGCCAGAGCATGCGCGCCGTGCCGGCCCAGCGGTTCAGGCGCGAGAGTCCCGCGAGCGCCGCGTCGTGCAGGGCGGGGTCGAGGTCGCCGCGGTCCATGACCTCGGGCTCGGGCGGGCGGCGCGCGAGGAGCATCAGGGTGCCTCCGCCGCCGCCAGCAGCGCGCGCGCCTCGGCGTCGTCCGGCTGCAGGGCGAGCACGGCCCGCAGCTGCTCGGCCGCCTCGCCGTGCCGGCCCTGCCGTAGGCGCAGCCGCGCCAGGTTGAGGCGTGACTTCACGTGGCCCGGGTCGAGCCGCACCGCGGCCGCGAAGGCGGCGGCGGCCTCGTCGAGCCGCCCGGCATGTGCCAGCACGAGGCCGAGGTTGTTGGCCACGAGCGGGTCATTCGGCAGCAGCTCGGCGGAGCGGCGGGCGTCAGCCACGGCCTCGTCGCCGCGCCCGGCCTCGTCGCGCAGCAGCGCGCGCAGGCTGAGCGCCTGGCCCTGGTCGGGCTGCATGAGGAGCGTGCGGTCGAGCGCCTCCAGCGCCTCGGCCGGATGCCCGGCGCGTTGTTCGGCATGGGCCAGGTCGAGCCACGCGGCGGCGAATTGCGGGTCGGCCTGCACGGCATCCCGGAAGTGGGCGGCCGCCTCGTCCCAGCGCTGCTCCTGCAGGGCGAAGCTGCCGAGCGCGAAGGAGCTTTCGGCGTCCGTGCCGAGCAGGTCGAGCGCCTGCCGGGCGAGGCGCGCGGCTTCCTCGCTCTTGCCGGCCCAGTCGAGCGTCTTGGCCAGGTTGCGGAGCGCGATGCCCTGCATGGGCGCGTCGAGCCGCGCACGCACGCGGGCCTCCAGCGCCGGCAGCGCCGCTTCCCAGCCGGGCGCCGGCGTCACCACGCCCTGCTCCGCCAGCGCGTCGAGCAGCCGCCGCGCCAGGAGCTCGTAGCCGTCGAGGTCGAGGTGCACATGGTCCAGGAACTGCTCGTGGCCCGGCACGCGGTGCCCGAAGCGGCGCTCGCACTCGTCGTCCACGGCAGCCACGAAGTCGAGGTAGCCTGCGCCCTCGTCGGCCGCCACCTCGCGCACGAGATCGCGCATGACGGTGAGCGGGCGGAGCGGGCAGACGTCCTCGTCGCGCGCCGCTTCCAGGGCCGCGCGGGCCTCGGCGTGGCGGCCGGTGGCGAAGAGCGACTCGCCCAGCACGTAGCGGGCCAGCGCGCGGCGCGGGTCGAGCGCCGCCGCGCGCGCCGCCGGCGAGAGGGCTTCGGCGGCGTGGCCGGCGGCCAGGGCCGAGCGCGCCGCGTCCAGCAAGCCGTCGACCTCGGCGCGCGCGGCGGGCGGCACGTCCTCGCCGGGCTGGCTCTTGAACGGCGCGCAGTCGCGCAGCTCGGAGGCCGGCGCCACGAGCACGATGCGCGCGCCGGCCGCGTGCGCGAGGCGCACCATGCGGGCGAGGTTGGCGCGGTAGTGCTCGAGGATGCGCGTGCGCAGCGCGTCGTCGCGCGAGTACAGCTCCAGGCCGGCGACGTGCCCGAGGCGCGTCTGCACCTCGGCCGGGAGCTGCGCGCGCATGTCCGGGGCGTCGCGCAGCCCGTCGACGGCGCGCCGCGCCAAGGTGAACGTGCGCGTCCGCGCCAGCCACGACCCCAGCGTGGACAGCGCGCCGCCGGCGAGGCCGGGATAAGTGCGGTCCTCGAGGAACTCGTTGGGTCCCGAGTAGATGATGAAGGCATCGGGCTCGTAGGCGCACAGCTGCTCGACCAGGTTGGCATCGCGGTAGCTGGCGTAGCTGATGCCGCCGCAGTTGATGACCTCGAAGCGCGTGCCGGGCTGCGCGGCCGCCAGCATTTCGCGCATCCACGCGCTGTAGCTGAGCCGGTCGTCGTAGGGGTGGCCGTAGGTGGTGCTGCCGCCGATCGTCACGATGCGCACCGTGCCGGCCGGCTTGTCCTTCAGGAAGCTCTGCTCGTTGAACAGCGAGATCTTGCCCGGCGCCGTCACCATGAGTGGACCGTCGGGCGAGGCGCGCTCGACGAAGAGGGGCAGCGCATTCGAGAAGCCCACGAAGGGGTCCTCTGTGTCGGCCAGCGGACGCACGCCGTACACGGCCAGCAGCGCCTCCAGCGCGAGGAGCCCGCCCAGAAGCAGCGTGAGCTGCAGCGCCGCGCGCCGCGCGCGCGACGGACGGCGGCGCGGCGCGGTCACGGCCGCTAGCCCTGCGCCGCGGGCTGGCCGTCGAGCAGCAGCTCGCGGCCGTGGGGGCGCAGCGCAGAGATGACGAACTCCACGTGCTCGGCCAGGGGCACGCAGAGCAGCCGGGCGCCCTCCTCGATCTCGAAGCGCTCGACCTTGGCGGCGAAGCCCTTGTCCTTGAGCTTCTTCAGCACCGAGCGGGCCTCCAGCGTCGGCAGGCCGCCGGGGCGCACGAGCGCGCAGGCGCCCACGAAGCCGGTCAGCTCGTCGCAGGCCAGCAGCGCTCGGTCGAGGGCCGACTGCTGGGGCACGCCCCACTTCGAGTAGTGGGCCGAAATGGCGTGGGCCAGCTCGGCCTCCCCGCGCCCGGCGAGCCAGGCCACGATGCGGCGCGGGTGCTCGTCGGGCCAGAGCTCGTAGTCGGCGTCGTGCAGGAGGCCGGCGAGGCCCCAGGCCCCGGCCGCCGACTCGCCGGGGCCGTAGCGGACGGCCGCGGCGCGCAGGACCAGCTCGACCGCCCGCGCGTGGCGCCGCAGCGCGGCGCCCGGCGTCCACTCGCACAGCAGGGACCAGGCTTCCTCGCGCGTCAGGACCATGCGAGCAGGATGTAGACGTGTCGGGCCTTTGGCAAGATGCGCGCCATGCCCGCCGTCGTGCCGCCGCGTCCGCTGCGGCTCTTCATGCTGTGCTACCACTTCCCGCCCATGGGAACGACGGGGGCGCTGCGCCCGGCGCGGCTGCTGCGCTACCTGCCCGACGACGTGGTCGTGGACGTGCTCACCGTGCGCGACCCGCCCGAGGGCGGCGGCAACGCGGCGCTGCTGGACGAGATCGCGGGCCGCGCCGAGCGCAAGGAGGCGCCTCTGCGCCCGCATGCGCTGCAGCGCGTGCTCGAGCAGGGGCTCGCCGGCGCCACCGAGGGCAGCTGGCGCAGCAAGGCGCTCAAGACGGCCGCCACCTGGCTGGCGTGGATCCCCGACCGGCAGGTGGCCTGGGTGGACGGCGCGGTGCAGGCGGGCGAGGCGCTGATCCTGCAGCGCCGGCCCGATGTGCTGTTCTGCACGTCGCCGCCGCATTCCCTGCACCTCGCGGGCGTCGAACTCAAGCGCCGCAGCGGCGTGCCGCTGGTGGCCGACTTCCGCGACCCGTGGACCGACAATCCCGAGCGCGTCTGGCCCTCGGCCGTGCACCGCGCGCACGAGCGGCGCCTCGAGGCGCGCGTGCTGCGCGCGGCGGACCTGGTCATCGCCAACACGCCTGGCAACCGCACCATGCTGCTGGCCAGCTTCCCGTGGCTGCCGGCGGCGCGCGTGGTCGTGCTGGCCAACGGCTTCGACCCCGCGCGGCGCGCCGCGCTCACGGCCGCGCGTCCCCGGGCGCGCGGGGACGGCCGGCGGGAAGTGCTCTACACGGGCCACGTGTACGCGGGCGGCGTCGGCGCGCTGGACGCGCTGGCTGAGCTCCTGGCCCTGCAGCCGTCGCTGCCGCGGCGCGTCGTGTTCCGCTTCGTCGGCGGCATGGATCCGCCGGTGGCGCGGCGCGCGCGGCCGCTGCAGGCGGCCGGGCTGCTCGAGCGCGCGCCCGCGGTGCCGGCCGACCAGGTGCCGGCGCTGCTGGCTGGCGCCGACGCGCTCTTCTACGTGGTGCCGCCCGCCGGCCGCCACTGGATCCCGAGCAAGGTGTACGACTACCTGCTGGCCGGCAAGCCCGTGCTGGCCGTCCTGCCCCGCGGCGATGCGTGGGACGTGCTCGAGCGCAGCGGCCTCGGCACGCTCGTCGAGGACCTGGGCAGCCGGCGCGTGGCGCAGGGGCTGAAGGACGCGCTGGGGCGGCTGCTGTCGGGCACGCTGACGGTGCGGCCGGACGAGGCCTTCATCGCGACCTTCGACGCGCGCGCCCAGGCGGCGCAGCTCGCCGACTGGCTGCGACGTCTCGCCGCGCGGCCGGCGCCGGGCGAGCCAGAGGCCGTGGCGGGACGAGTCGCGTGACGCGCCCGCCCGAGGGTGGTGGCGCCGATCCGGCGGCCGAGGAGGCCCTGCTCGCGCGGCTGGTCGAGCGCACGACGGCCGGCCTCCTGGCGCTGGTCGGGGCCGACGGCGCGCTGCATGACCCCGTCGACGGCGGCGAGTCGCCGCCCGACCACTATGCCGCCACCTTCACCGCGCTGGCGCTGGCGACGCGCAGAGAGCCCGACCCGCAGTGGCGCCTGCCGCTCGACCGCTGGCTCGCGCTGCCGGCCCGCGCGCGCGGCCATGCGCCCTTCAACCGCCTGGCGCTCCTGCTCCTGCGCGACCACCTGCAGCGGCGCGGCGCGCTGCCGGAGGAGGATCGCCTGCGCCTCGCGCGCGGCCTGCGCGCCTGCCCGACCGCCGCGCGGCATCCCAGCAACAACTGGGTGCTGCTGGCGGCCGTCTGCGCCACGCTCGAGGCGCGGCCGGGGGCCGGACGGCGCCTGGCGGCGGCACGCCTCGCGCGCCTCGCGCAGCGCTGGTTCACCGCGGCCGGGGCGTTCATCGACGCGCCGGCGCAGCCCGCGGGCCGGCCAGTGAGCACGCCGCTCGGCTACCACGCCAAGGCGCTGCTCGTGCTCCATCTCGCGCAGCTCTCGTCCGAGGAGGCCGTGCCGCCGGGGATCCTGCCGCGCGGCCTGGCCTTCCTCCTGGCCCAGACCGACGGCCGTGGACAGTGCGGCGGCTTCGGGCGCAGCAGTCATGCGCTGTTCGGCAGCGCCGCCACGCTGGCCCTGTGCCTGTGCGGCCTGCGCGGCACGGCCGACGAGCGCGCGCGGCGCGGCTGGGCCCTGGGCGCGCGCCGGCTGAGGCTCCTGCTCGAGGCGACGCGTCGCGCCGACGGTCTGCTTTCACTGAACCCCAATCCCGCCACCGGCGCCGACGGTGGCTGGGACGAGTACATGCACCTCACGGTCTACAACGCCTGGTGCGCCGGCCTGCTGGGCTGGCTGCTCGCGCGGCCCTCGGGGCCGGACGATCCGCCACTGCCGGCGCCGGACTTCACGGGCCTCGGGCGCATGCCCGAAGTGCTCGCGCTGGACGAGCGCGCCGGCCTGCTCGCCGTGCGCGGCGCGCGCGGCGCGGCCTGGCTGTCCCTGCGCGGCCAGCCGCCGCAGGGCTATGGCCCGCTGGACGCCGACCTGCGCTGGGGCGGCACGCTGCCCTTCCACCTGGTGCTCGAAGGCCGGCCGATCGTGCCGCCGCCGGTGCGCGTGTCGGTTCTGCGGCTGGCCCGCGAGCCGGTGCTCGCCGGCTGGACGCCGCTGGTGGAGTCGGGAGGGCGGCTCTTCGCGCTCCAGCGCTGGCAGGCGTGCGACGTGCATGCGGACGGCTCGCGCGTGCTGCTCGTCGCGCGCGGCCGGCCCGCGGCCGTCGCGTCGCTTCCGCCGGCGCGCGGCTCGGCGGCCTGGCTGGTGGAGAATGTCGACCACGCGCTCCTGGGCGACCGGGGCAGGCGGCGCCTGGGCGAGCGGCCGGACGCCCTGGCCGGCGTGACCGCGACCGCGGCCTTTCTGGCCGATGCGCAGGAGGGCTGGTGCGCGGCGCTTCTGCTGCTGTCCGGCGCCAAGGGCCGCGACGCGCGGCTGCTGAACCCCCACGGCCGGGCGCTCCTGTCCGACGGGCGGGCGTTGCCGCTGCGCGTCGCGCGCTTCCGCTTCGCGGAGACACCCGCTCCGGCGGTCGTGGGAGGCCTGGTCGCGCCGCGGCTGGCCAGCGTGCACGAGGTGGCGCTGCCGGCCGCCCTGCCGGACGGCCTCGGCGCCTGCGGCGCGCCACTGGAGTGGCCCGCCGAGGACCTGCTGCTGGTCACGCTGGTCGGACCCGGCGGCGCCGCGCCCGGGGACGCGCTGCCGCTGCGGGTGGAGGCCGAGGAGCGCCGCCTCGTCACCTCGTGGGCAACGGTGCCGTTGCGCTAGGAAGGACCGGTCAGTGCTTCGCGGCGGCCTGGTATTCCGCGAGGCGCGCGGCAAAGTCGGCGCGGGCCTCCTCGGGGGCGTTCTCGACGGCTTTCTGCTGGAGCGCGATGGCCTGCGCCACGTCGCCCTGCAGGAAGACGACGCGCGCCAGCGTGTCGAGGATCGAGGGCTCCTTACCCATGGTCAGGTCGTTGGCCTGCTGGGCGGCGAGGTGCGCCAGCTCGAGGTCGGGCTTCTCGCGCGGCGCCTGCGGGTCGACGATGGACCAGGACAGGGCGTTGAGCGCATTCGCGTTTTCCTTGAACGGGCCGGCCGTAATCTCGCGCCCGAAGCTGGCCGCGCCGCTCGTGTCGCCGGCCTTCAGCAGCGCGTCGTAGCGCATGAGCGCCGCGCTGGCGAAGGTCTCGGGATTCAGCGCGAAGAGGTCGCCCGCCAGCTTCGCGGCCCTGGTCCAGTCGCCGGCCTTGGAGGCGGCGGCATAGTCCTTCTGGATCGCCATGGACTTGACCTTGGCCTCGTTCTCGGCCACGAACTCCTTGGCGAAGGCGGCCGTGTCCCACGTGCCCGCCACGACCTTGTCCACGACGTCTTCGAGGCCGGCCATCGGGTGGCCGACCCACGCGAGCTTGCCGGCCTGGTCGATGACCATGCACGTGGGGATGCCCTGCTGCGCGGTGGCGTTCATGAAGGCCGTGGCCGTCTTGCCCTCGATGTCCTCGCAGATGCCGTAGGACATGGCGTCGCCCTTCTCCTTCACGAAGTCGGGCGTGGGCACCATCTTGTCGCGCGGCCAGATGGCCACGCCGAGGACGTGCACGTTGTCCTTGGCGCGCTCGTCGGACAGCTTGTCGATGTGCGGGATGCTGGCCCGGCACGGGCCGCACCAGGTGGCCCAGAAATCGAGCACGTACACGTGGCCGGGCTGCCAGTTCCCGACCGGCTCACCCTGGACCCAGGTGACATCCTTCAGCGTCGGCGCCGACGTCCCCGGGGCGAGCAGGGCGACTTCTTCGGCGGCCGCGATCGGGGCGGCAAGCAGCAGCGAGGCGAGGATGAGCGGCTTCATCGGGCGACTCCAGGGAGTTCGGGCAGGCCGGCGGCAGGAGCACGGCCCGGGACGCCATCATAGGCGCAATGGCCCGTCCGGCGCGACGGCGCCGGAAAGACAAGAGAGGAAAAGCGCGCCGCCGCGGAGGGCGTGTCAGCGCGGCGCGGACCGCTCAAGGCCACTGGTGTTCGTCGGCCGAGGCGTCCGCGGCGGCCTCGTACTCATCCAAGCGCTCGGCCAGCTCCTTGCGCAGCATGGTGGCGTCCTTGCCTTCGTAGTCGCTGGCGCGTTCGACGGCCTGCAGCTGCACGTGCAGCGCCTCGACCAGCTCGCCGCGCAGGTACAACACGCGCGCCAGCGTGTCCAGGATGAACGGGTTCTTGTGCGTGCTCAGCATGTCGGCCCGGCGCGCCGCCCGCAGCGCGAGGTCGAGATCCATGTGCTCCCGGGGAATGGCGCTGTCGGGAGCCACGGGATACCAGGCCAGCAGGTTCAGCCCGTTGGCCTGGGAGCTGAAGTCCTGCGAGTAGAGCCGCTCGCCCCACTCCTTGGCCTCCTCCGTGCGGCCCAGCATGACCAGCGAGATGTAGTGGTAGACGGCCAGGTCCGGCAACATCCATGGATTGGAGTCGTACATCTCGCGGCTGATCTTGGCCAGCGCCTGCCAGTCCTGCGCCCTCAGCAGCTGCTCGGCCTTCTCGAGGTCCGCGCCATAGCGGGACTGGCGCAGGTTCCGCACGCGCTCGGGAGCGTTGTCCTCCGAGGGGCTGCCGCCGACGGCCTTGGCCAAGCCCTTCTCGAGGCCCTGCCGCGGGTCGCCGATCCACGCGATGCGACCTTCGCCGTCGACGACGAAGGCCGTGGGGATGAGCGCGTCCGCGGCGTCGAGCCAGGCCTTGGCGGCGCGTTCGCCCACGTCGGCCGCGACGGGGTAGGGGAACTCCTCGGCCTGATCGGCCACGAAGTCGGCGGCCATGTCGGGCTGCGACTTCTTGGGCCAGACGGCCACGGCCACGACCTTGACGTTCTTGTCGGCGTACAGCCGTACGATCTCGGCGTAGGTGGACAGGGACTCGCGGCACCACGGGCACCAGGGCGCCCAGAACTCCACGACGTAGGTCGTGCCCGACGTCCACTCGGACACGGGCTCGCCCTTCAGCCAGCGCAGGCCCTCGAGCTTCGGAGCGGGGTCGCTCACGTCGAGGGCATGGCGCGGTGTCGGCGCCGGGGCCGGAGGCTTCGGCGGAACCGGCGGCCTGGGAGGCGCGGGGGCCTCCTGCGCCGGCGGGGAGCCGGGTGCGCGCGCCGATGACCCACTGCCCGGCACCAGCGACTGCGCACTCGCCGAGGCCGCGAGCAGCAGCAGCAGCGGCGCGCGGCGCCAGTCGGGAGTACGCAGGGTGAAAGAAGTCACGCGCCTGGGAGCCTTCGTGGAATCGGACGGCCGGCCATCCCGCGCCCCCGGGGCAGGGTGCACCGGAAGGGCCGAGGGGGCCGCCTCCGGAAGGGATGAGCCTTCGAAGGAGAGTGTAGCCGTGCACCCCGGCCAAAGTCGGTTGCAGCACGCTGGCGAGAGTATGGCGCACCCGGCAAGCTGGTGGGTCATGGAGTTCCCGCAAGGCGGCGTCGACCACGCGCTCGCCGGCTTCCTGCCGATGGTGGCGCGCTGGTTCGCGGACGAGCTCGGCGCGCCCACGGCGCCGCAACGGCAGGGCTGGCCAGCCATCCGCGCCGGCCGCCACGTGCTGGTGGCGGCGCCCACGGGCACGGGCAAGACGCTCGCCGCCTTCCTGTGGGCCATCGACGGCCTCCTGCGCCAGGGAGAGGCGCTGCGCGACGAGACGTCGGTCCTCTACGTCTCGCCGCTGCGCGCGCTCTCGAACGACGTGCAGAAGAACCTGCAGCGACCGCTCGACGCGCTCGCCGTGCGCGACCCGTCGCTGCCCGCCGTGCGCGTGCTGGTGCGCACGGGCGACACGCCGGCCTCCGCCCGCGCCGGCATGCTGAGGAAGCCGCCGCACGTGCTGGTCACCACGCCCGAGTCGCTGTACATCCTGCTCACCTCGGAGGGCGGCCGGCGGCTGCTTTCCACGGTGCGCACGGTGGTCGTGGACGAGATCCACGCCCTGGCGCGCGACAAGCGCGGCAGCCACCTGGCCCTGTCGCTCGAGCGCCTCTCGCACCTGTGCGGCGAGGGCCTGCAGCGCATCGGGCTCTCGGCCACGCAGAAGCCGCTCGTCGCCGTGGCGCGCCTGCTGGTGGGCGCGGGCCGCGAGTGCGAGCTCGTGGACGTGGGCCACCTGCGCGAGCTGGACCTGGACGTGCTCCTGCCGGACACGCCGCTCTCCTCGGTCTGCAGCCACGAGCAGTGGGGCGAGCTGTACAGCCGGATGGCCGAGCAGATCCGCGCGCACAGGACGACGCTCGTCTTCGTGGGCACGCGCAAGCTGGCCGAGCGGCTCGCCGCGCGGCTGTCCGAGCACCTCGGCGCCGAGCGCGTGGGCTGCCACCACGGGAGCCTGTCGCGCGAGATCCGCGAGCGCGCCGAGCAGCGCCTCAAGGCCGGCGAGCTCTCGGTGCTGGTGGCCACGGCCAGCCTCGAGCTGGGCCTCGACATCGGCGACGTGGACCTGGTGCTGCAGGTGGGCGCGGCGCGCTCGATCGCCACGCTGCTGCAGCGCGTGGGGCGCGCGGGCCACGGCGTGACGCGCCTGCCCAAGGGGCGGCTCGTACCGCTCACGGCGGACGAGGCCGCGGAGGCCTGCGCGCTGCTGGCCGCGGTGCAGGACGGCCTGCTCGACCGGACGCCCGAGCCGCCGGCGGCGCTGGACATCCTGGTCCAGCAGATCGTGGCCGCGTGCGTCGCTCAGGAATGGAGCGAGGACGAGCTGTTCTCCGTGCTGCGCCGCGCCTGGCCCTACCGCGACCTGTCGCGCGCGGACTTCGACGCCTGCGTGGCGCTGCACACGGGCGGCCGGCACGCGCTGCTGCACCGCGACGGCGTGGGCGGCCGGCTGGCCGCGACGAAGCGCGCGCGGATCCCCGCCGTCACCAGCGGCGGGGCCATCCCGGACAACGCCGACTACCGCGTGCTGCTCGAGCCCGCGGGCACTTTCGTCGGCTCGCTGAATGAGGACTTCGCCATCGAGGCCAACGCGCGCGACATCTTCCAGCTCGGCAACGCGAGCTGGCAGATCGTGAAGGTGGAGCCGGGCGTGGTGCGCGTGGTGGACGCGCAGGGCCAGCCGCCCACGCTGCCCTTCTGGCTGGGCGAGGCGCCGGCGCGCACCGCCGAGCTGTCGGCCGTGATCGGCGAGGTGCGCGAGGGACTCGCGGCCGAGCTGGCCGCGCACGCCGGGGACCCGCCGCGGGACGGGGCGAAGGGCGCGGTGGCCGCCGCCGCGGCCTGGCTGCAGCGGCGCACGGCCGTGGCGCACTCGCCGGGCGTGCCGCGCGAGCTGGCGCTGCAGGTCGCCGGCCAGGTGGCCGAGGGCGTGGCCGTGCTCGGCGCGGTGCCCAGCAGCCGGCGCGTCATCGTCGAGCGCTTCTTCGACGAGACCGGCGGCATGCAGCTCGTGCTGCACGCGCCCTTCGGAGGGCGCATCAACCGCGCCTGGGGCCTCGCGCTGCGCAAGTGCTTCTGCCGCGGCTTCGGCTTCGAGCTGCAGGCCGCGGCCAACGAGGAGGCCATCCTCATCTCGCTCGGGCCGCACCACTCGTTCACGCTGGCGGACTGCGCGAAGTACCTGCACCCCGCCTCCGCGCGCGACGTGCTGGTGCAGGCGCTGCTGGCGGCGCCGGCCTTCACCACGCGCTGGCGCTGGAACGTGGTGCGCTCGCTGCTCCTGCCGCGCCTGCGCGACGGCCGCCCCGTGCCGCCGGCGCTGCAGCGCATGCGCGCCGACGACCTGCTGGTGCAGTCCTTCCCGCAGTGCATGGCCTGTCCCGAGACGCTGCCCGGCGGCGACGTGACCGTGCCCATGGAGCACCCGGTCGTGCGCCAGACGGTGGAGGACTGCCTGCACGAGGCCATGGACGTGGACGGCTTCCTCGCCGTGCTGGCCGCCGTCCATGACGGTTCGATCGAGGTGCGCGCGGTGGACACACCCGCGCCCTCCACCTTCGCGTACGGCATCCTCTCCGCGCAGCCGTGGGCCTTCCTCGACGACGCGCCGCTCGAGGAGCGCCGCGTGCAGGCCGTGCAGCGCCGCCACGTGCTGCCCGGCGCGCAGGACCCGCTGGGCGAGCTCTCGCCCGAGGCCATCGAGCTCGTGCGCTCGCAGGCCTTCCCCGAGCCCGAGAGCCTGCAGGAGCTGCACGAGGCGCTGCTCTGGATGGGCTTCCTGACCGAGGCCGAGGCGCGCGCGCACGGCTGGCGCACGTGGCTCGACGAGCTGCTGCACGCGGGCCGCGCCTCCGCGCTGCCGGGGCCCGACGGCCCGCGCTGGTTCGCGACGGAGGCGCCGCGCGCGCCGGTCGAGGTGCTGCGCGGGCGGCTCGAGGCGCTCGGGCCGATCGCCGACGACGACCCGCTGGCCCGGGAGTTCCATGACGCGCTGCTGGCGCTCGAGGCCGAGGGCGTCGTGCTGCGCACGCGGCTGGCCGGCCGCCCGGCCTGGTGCAACCGGCGGCTGCTCGCGCGCATCCACAAGCTCACGCTGGAGCGCCTGCGGGCCGAGATCGAGCCCGTGCCCGCGGCCGACTTCCTGCGCTTCCTCGGCGAGTGGCAGCGCGTGGCGGGCGAGCCGCGGCCGTCGGGCCCGCGCGCCGTGCTCGAGGTGGTGCGCCAGCTCGCCGGCTGGCAGGCGCCCGCGGCGCAGTGGGAGGCGCGGCTCCTGCCCGCGCGCGTGCCGGGCTACCGCAAGGCGTGGCTGGACGAGTTGTCGCTCTCGGGCGAGCTCTTCTGGGGCCGGCTGTGGGGCGCGGGCGTGCTGCCCATCCGCAACGCGCCCGTCACGCTGCTCCTGCGCGAGGACGCAGACGCCTGGCTGGGGCTCTCCACGCCGGGCGACGTGTGGAGCGTGAAGGGCCCGGCGAAGGTGGTGCTCGAAGCCCTGGGCGCCCGCGGCCCCAGCTTCCAGCCGGAGCTGCTGCGCGCGACGCGCCTGCTCCCGGCGCAGCTCGAGCAGGGCCTGGCGGACCTCGTGGGTCTCGGGCTCGCCACCTGCGACGCCTTCTCCGGCCTGCGCGCGCTGCACGGCGGGCGGCGCGTGCACGGCGAGCGGGCGCGGCGCGGCGCGCCGCCGGCGCCGGCCGGGCGCTGGTCCATCTTCCGCGGCGCGGCGCTGCCGCCGGCGCCCTCGGCCGAGTTCTCGGCGCGCCAGCTGCTCCTGCGCACGGGCGTGGTCTTCCGGCGCACGGTCGAGCGCGAGCGCCTGCCCGTGGCGTGGGGCGCCGTGCTGCGCGCGCTGCGCACGCTGGAGGCGCGCGGCGAGGTGCGCGGCGGCCGCTTCGTGGCCGGCTTCCCGGGCGAGCAGTACGCGCTGCCCGAGGCCGTGCCGCGGCTGCGCGAGGCGCGCCGGCGCGGCGGCGACGTGCCTCCGCCCGTCGGCCCAGGCGATCCCTGGGACGCGCTGCGCGAGGTGCTGGTCGCGGAGTTCAAGCCGGCGCGGCCGGAGCGGGTCTCGGGCTGAGGAGCGGGCCGAGCACTTCGGGCGGTGCACGGTCGCGCGGCCCGGCAGTGGTTGGCCTCAGCCGCTCGACGCCGCGCCGGCTCAGCGCATCCGCGGTAGAGTCTCGCGCGACGAGCCGAATCCGGACCGCGGCAGCTTGCAGCGTCCGTCGGGCGAGGCACCTGCCGCGGCCGCGTCGGCCGCGGAAGGAGACCTCATGCCGACGTCGTTCCTGCTCCCGCTGCTCTCCTGCACCCTGGCCGCAGCGCCCGTCTCGGACCTCGCCGCGCAGACCGCGGCGCCGCCGGCCGCCCTGCGCTTCACCGAGAACCTCGGGCAGGACGGCGACGCCGCGCTCTACTCCACGCGCATCCACGCGGTGCACGTGCTCTTCGAGCCCGGCGCGATGGTGGTGCACGGCGCCGCGACGGCTCCGATCCACGGGCCCGGCGTGAAGGTGGCCGGCGCGCCCGAGCGGCCGCTGCCGCCGACGCGGCCGGAGGTGGACGTGCGCTTCGCCTTCGCGGACGCTGGCCCGGCGCGCCTCGTCGCACACGACCAGCTGCCCGGCATCGAGAACGTCTACGTCGGCCGCGACCCGGCGCGCTGGAGGAGCGGCCTGCGGGCGTGGGCCTCCCTGAGCTACGAGGGGCTGTGGCCGGGCATCGCGCTGGACCTGCACGAGCGCGACGGCACGCTGCACTACGACGTCGTCGTCGAGCCGGGAGCGGACCTCGGCGCCTTCGGGCTGCGTGTGGACGGCTTCGGCCTGTCCGTCGAGCCCGACGGCTCGCTGCGCGTCGAGACGCCGCGCGGCGCGCTGCGCCAGACCATCCCGGCGGCCTGGGAGGAGGCCGGCGCGCAGCGGCTGCCCGTCTCGGCGCGCTTCGAGCTGCGCGCGGACGGCACGGTCGGGATCGCTGCGCCCGAGCGCGACGCGTCCCGGCGGCTCGTCGTCGACCCGGGCCTCGACGTGTTCGCGGGATTCGGCGCGGGGCTGCTGGACGAGGAGTTCTACGCGCTGACGGTCCAGCCGGTCTCCGGGCTGCAGGTCGCCGCGGGCTACGTCGGGGCGGACGCGCTGGTCCGGTCGTCGGACGTCGTCACCGGCTTCTTCGTCTTCTCCACGCTCTTCGACGGGCTGGGCGGGGACGCGATCGTGGGTGTGACGTGCAACGAGATCGGCGACATCTACATCAGCGGCATCACCGATTCGCTGGCTCTGCCGACGACGCCGGGCGCCTTCCTAGTCTTCGCGCCGGGCGCCGGGGACGCCTTCGTCGCGCACCTCAACCCCATCGGCTTCCTCCTCCAGCTCTCGTACGTCGGCGGCGTGGGCGGGACCGAGGCCAGCAACACGGCCATCGATGTCGGGCCGACCGGGGACGTCTTCCTCGCCGGCTACACGGAGTCGCCGGGCTTTCCGGTGGTGCCCGCGGGCCTCGTCGTCGGTCCGTTCTACGGCGGCGCCGGCGATACCTACGTGATGCAGCTGGACCCGACGCTCACCTTCGACCTGGCGTCGACCTACCTCGGCGGAGCGTTCGCGGACTATCCGGGTATCGGCGGCCTCGCGGTCGCGGATGACGGAACGATCTCGGTGGGCGGGTTCACCGACTCGCCCGGCTTCCCCGTCGTCGCCGCCTTCGATCCGGTCTACGGCGGACTCACCGACGCCTACCTCACCAGGCTCTTCCCGGGCTTCCTCGCCTTCGCCTTCTCGACTTTCCAGGGCGGCCCGGACCTGGACGCGTTCAATGCCATCGGCGTCGACGACGAGGCCAACGTGTGGGGCGCGGGCTACACCGAGTCGGCCGCCGGGATCCCCGGCATCGGGCCGCCCGCCGTGCTCGATGTCGGCTACAACGGCGGAGGCGACGTGTTCCTCGTGAAGCACGACCCCGCCGGCGTCTTCCTGTGGGGCACGTACCGCGGCGGCTCGGGCGTGGACACGGCGATCGGCCTGGCGGTGGACCGCTTCGGCCGCGCGCACTGGACGGGCACCACGAATTCGGGCATCCCGCCCAGCATCGTGCCGTACCCGATCACGCCCATCGACGGCGTGGGCCCGTTCGTGGGCTACGAGGGGATCTTCGACGAGGTCGGGCCAGACGGGGACCTCGAGAGCTTCGCCAGCTACGTCGCCATCGTCTCGCCCGCGGACGACCAGCTCTGGGCCATCGCGCTCGGCCGGGACGACAGCGCCTACACGGCGGGCAGCATCTACCCGGCCGCCGGGTCCATCACGGCCCAGCTCGAGCGGATCACCTTGCCCTGGTTCGAAGTCACCTCGCCCTTGTTCCCGGCGGGCTTCGCGCTGGAGGGCACCACGGAGCCGCAGCTCATGGGCGACGGCACGCTCGTGGCCGGGCTGCCGATCCAGATCCGCATCTCCAACTGCGTGCCCTTCTCGGTTGCCAACCTGATCATCGGCGTGGGGCCGGCCCTCCTCTTCCCGTTCCTGGGCGGCACGCTCGTGCCGCCGCCCACCTTTATCATCCCCGGACTCTTCGTGGGCGGTGCCGGCGAAGTGGTGCTGCCGGCTGTCTGGCCGCCGGGCATCCCGGCCGGCACGGGCATCCTCATGCAGGCCTGGATACCGGACGTGCTGGGGCCCGCGGGCTTCGCGGCGAGCAATGCCATCCGGACCGACCCGCCCTGAGGCTCGGTACTTCGAGCGCATGAGAGAATCGCGGCATGAGCTCCGCCAAGATGTCCCTCGACGCCATCCTCCGTCCCATCGAGCCGCGTGACGACGCGGCCGTGGCGGCCATCATCCGCCAGGTCATGCCCGAGTTCGGCGCGTGCGGCCCCGGCTATGCGATCAACGATCCCGAGGTGGACGCCATGTGCTCCGTCTACCGCCAGCCGCGCAGCGCCTACCTGGTGTGGGAGCTGACCGGCCGCGTGCTGGGCGGCGGCGGCATCGGGCCGCTGGCCGGCGCGCCGCCCGAGGTGTGCGAGCTGCGCAAGATGTACTTCCTCCCCGACTTCCGCGGCCAGGGCCGCGGCGAGGTCCTGGTGCGCCGCCTGCTGGCGCTGGCGCGCGAGCACCGGTTCCGCACCTGCTACCTCGAGACGCTCACGGGAATGGACAAGGCGCAGCGGCTCTACGAGCGCATGGGCTTCGCGCGGCTCGACGGGCCGATGGGCGCGACGGGGCACTTCGGCTGCAACCGCTGGTATGCGCTCGACCTGCTCGCTGGCCCGCGCGGCGACAGCGACCTCTGATCAGGGCTTGTCCGGCACGGGCGTCGGAGGCGGCGGCTCGGCCGGAGCCTCGACCGATGCGGAGGTGCCGCCCTTGCGCGCATCCTCCGCGACGCGGACGCTGCGCTCGTACGCGTGCGCGTACCGCGGGTGGCGCAGGACGAGGTAGCGCTCGACCGGGTCCTCCACGTCCACGGAGTCCCATTCCTGACGGGACACCAGCGGCTGCAGCTCGAGCCGGAGCTCGAGGGGCTCGCCGCCGCGCTCGACCGCGAGCGTGACCGTGCCGCCGGGCACGCAGCGGGCGATGGCGTCCTGCAGCAGGACCTCCAGGCCGGCGCTCGTGGGCGGGCGGCTGCCGTCCACGCCCACGATGAGGTCGCCCACCTCGATCCCGGCGCGTGCCGCCGCGGCGTCCTTGCCAATGCGCGCCACGCGCAGGCCCGGCGGCTCGCCGTCGGGCCGCGGATGGATGCGCATGAGGATGCGCGACCAGCGTGGGCTGCGGGCCTCCTCGCGCAGCTCGCCCTCGTGGCTCAGGGGAATGCGCCAGTACATGAGCTCGCCGTCGTCGTACTTCAGCGACGTGATGGTGAGGTAGCCGTCCTCGATCACGACGTCCTCGAGCGGGAGCGGATGGTTGTCGTGAAAAGCGCGCTTGACGTTGTCGTGCGGGTCGAACTCGATCAGCAGGCTGCCGCGCTCGTCCTCGAACTCCACGCTCGAGTGGTGGAAGGTGTCCTCCAGCCGGTTGGCCAGCCGCTGCGCCGCGGCGTGCATGTCCACGCCGCCCATCCAGGCGGCAAAGACCAGCGCGGCGGTGCCGAGGAGCAGGGCCAGCAGCGGCATCCACCAGCGCATGGCACCGGCGACAGCACGCGGCGGGTGGTTTCTCGTCATCACGGCTCTCCCGGTGGGCACCTGTCTTGGGAGCGGGGCGCGGCGCCTTTCAGCATGCGCCGGTGGCCGGCCGGGCCGCCGTGACGGGGGCGTGTCGCGCGTGCCACGGGTCCGGGACGAAACCCTACACTTCCCCGGTTGGGACGCGGGTCCCCGGTGCCGGCCCTTGCCTCCTTCCTCGGAGTCCGCCATGCCCAGGAGCTCGACCGCTCGCGCGCTCGCGTGGGCCGGCGCGCTGCTCCTCGCGTCCCTGCCAGCGGCAGCACGGCCGCAGCAGGGCGCGGCCGACTCCGTCCCGATCGCGTCGGCCGCGGTGGCGCCCTACGCGACCTTCGAGGCCGGTCCGGTCAATGCGCTCCTCCTCTTGCCCGACGGCCTGTGCCTCCTCGCCCTCGACACGGACGACCACCGTGTCGAAGTCTTCGGCGTGGGGGTGACGCTGGCCGCGGGCCGCGCGCAGCTGCCGGTTGCCGCCTCGGCGGCGAAGGCGCCGGCACCGGGTGGCCCGCTTCTGCCGGGCGGCGGCGGGACCTCGCCGCCGTCGGCAGAGGCCCCGCTGCTCACGTGGAAGGGCTCCATCTTCACCGGCCTCGTGCCGGTGGCCATGGCGCTGCACCCGGCCGACGGCAAGCGGCTGTTCGTGGCCAACCACGTGTCCGACAGCGTGTCGGTGGTGGATCTCGCCGCGCGGCAGGTGGTGGCCACGCTCGAGGTGGGCGACGAGCCACAGGGCCTGACCGTCAGCGGCGACCGGCTCTTCGTGGCCTGCGCGCGCGCGCCGGCGACCGCGCCGGCTCCGGGCCAGATCGACCCCGGGCCGCTGGTCGAGCACGTGGTCGCCGTGCACCGCGCGTCGCCGCCCTACGAGCGACTGGCGCTGCTCGAGCTCGGCGCCGTCAAGCCGCGCGACGTGGCCCTGGCCGGCGGGCTGCTCCACGCCATCCCGCAGAACAGCGGCAATCACACCACGCTGCTGGACGAGACGGCTGCCACCACGCTGGGCCTCGCGCAGCTCGTGCTCGACGACTTCGACCAGCCGCTGCCCGTGAACGGCGTGCTCACCAAGCCCGAGCTGGTGTGGCCGGCCTACACGCGCGGCTGGACCCTCCCCGTCGCGGGACGCATCGTGCTCGACAGCGAGCATCGGACGCTCGTGCCGCAGCTCCTCGACCGCGACGTGATCACCTTCGATCCGGAAAGCCTGGCCGAGGCCGCGCCGGCCACGACCGGCGTGGGCACCACGCTCCTCGACATCGAGCGCAACCCCGCCACGGGCGAGCTCTGGATCGCGAACACCGACGCGAGGAACCGCCTGCGCTGGGAGCCCAACCTGCGGGGCGATGCGCACGAGCACCGCGTGACCGTCACGCTGCCGGGCGGGCCGGTGGCGGCCGTGCTCGAGCTGGCGCCGCCGCTCACCACGCGCGCGCACGCCCAGCCCGCGGTGCTCGCCTTCAGCCAGGGCGCGGCCGGCAACTTCGCCTACGTGGCCTGCCTCGGCTCCGCGAGCGTGGTGGTGCTCGATGCGCTGACGGAACAGCTGGTCGCGGAGCTCGCCGTCGGCGAGATCCCCTGTGGCCTCGCCGCCGACGGCGCGCGCGGCGTGCTCTACGTGCAGTCGCGCGGCGCGCCGCAGGTGGAGACCTTCCGCATCGGCACGTGGAAGGCGCTCGGCAGCCAGCCGCTGCCCTACGACCCCGAGCCGCCGGCCACGCGCGCCGGCCGCCGGCACCTCTACGATGCGCGCGCCGCGACGGGCCACGGCAGCGACCGGCTCTCGTGCGCCACCTGCCACGTCTTCGCGCACGACGACCAGCTCGCGTGGGACCTCGGGAATCCGGGCGGCAGCTTCGCCTACTACTACCCGGACGAGATGACCGACCTCATGGGCTTCCCCGGCGAGATCGTGACCGCGCCGAGCACGCCCATCCTCAACCCGCTCAAGGGTCCGATGGTCACGCAGAGCCTGCGCGGCCTGCTCGATCCCGGCGCCAAGGACGACCTGCCCGGCCACTGGCGCGGCGACCGGCGCACGCTGCACATGTTCGCGGGGGCCTTCGAGTCGCTCAACGGCGCGGCCGCGCCGCTGGGGCAGCAGGAGATGCAGGAGCTGCAGGCCTTCCTGCGCCGCATCCGCTACGCGCCCAACCCGCGCGAGCCGAAGGACCGCGTGTACACCGGCCAGCTCGCCACGGGCCGCGACATCTACGGCATGAACCCCGACGTGCCCGGCAAGGAGTACACCGCCGGCAGCGGCTTCCTGTGCATCAAGTGCCACAAGGGCGACTTCACCGGCGAGACCGACTTCACCGGCAGCCGCCCGACCGTCTCGGCCGGCAGCTTCACGCAGATCTTCAACACCGCGCACCTGCGCATGATCTACGAGAAGGACTACAAGTTCGTCTCGGGCTTCGGCGCGCTGCACGACGGCGCCGTGGACGGCGTGCGCGGCTTCATGGACTTCGTCGTGCCCAACGGCGGGCTGCCGACCTTCAGCAACTTCACCACCGCCGACAAGGACGCCGTGGCCAACTTCGTGAAGGCCTGGGACAGCGGGCTCGCGCCGGCGGTGGGCGCGCAGTTCACGCTCGCGCAGGCCACGCTGCTCGCGCCCGGCGGCGCGGTGGCGGCGGACGCGGCGCTGAACCTGCTCGAGTCGCAGGCCAAGCCCACCGTCGGGACGACCAGCCTCGGGGGGCCGGTCACGAGCGACGAGCAGCCCGACATCGACCTCATCGTGAAGGGGTTCCGCATCGACACCGACGGCACGCTGCTGCCGCGCGGCGGCCTCTTCATGCAGCACCCCGTGAGCGGCGAGTGGGGCTACCAGTTCGATAGCGGCTCCTTCGCCGACCGCGCGCTGCTCGAGCTGACCGTGGCCTACGGGGCCGGCACGTTCACGTTCACCGGCGTGCCGCCCGGCACCGGCGCGCGGCTGGGCTTCGACCGCGACGAAGACGGCCTCATGGACTTGGCCGAGGATCAGGCGGGCACCTCGCAGGTGCTGCCCGACACGGACGGCGACGGCTGGCTCGATGGCGAGGAGCTCGTCCTCGGCGGCGATCCGCTCGTGCCGGACGCGACGCTGCCCGACGCCACCGCGCCGGAGGTCCTGGACGCGTTCGTCGTGGATGTCTTCGCCGACGTGGCCACGCTGACGTGCCGCACGAGCGATCCCGCCAGCCTGCGCGTGGAGCTGGGGCTCGCGCCGGGCAGCTACACCCTGCCAGCGGTCGACGGCCCGGCCGCGCTCTCGCGCACGCACGACGTGGTGCTGTCCGGCCTGCCCGCCAGCACCACGCTCCACTACCGCGTGACGGCCACGGATCGCGGCGGCCTCGCCGGTGAGGCCACGGGCAGCTTCACCACGCTGCCGCCCATGTTCCACGTGCAGGACATCACGCTGGAGAAGAGCGGCAGCGGCGCGGTCACGGTCACGGCGCGCGTGCTCGTCTTCGACCAGGCCGGCGCCCCGGCGCCCGCGTCCATGCCCGTGCGCGCCTTCTGGGCCGGCGACATCGGCGGCCAGCCATGGGAGCAGGAGGCCTTCACCGACGACAGCGGCTGGGCCACGTTCGCGCTGGCGCCGTACGTGCCGGCCGCGCCGGGCCTGGTGACGTTCAGCCCGCTGTACGTCGGCACGCCGTACCCGAACAAGACGTGGTTCGTGGGCCTCGGCGGCGAGACGCCGAAGCACTTCTACGACCAGGCGGCCAACCGCGCGCACTATCGCGAGGTGTCGGTGCCCTGAGCGTGGGGCGCCCCTTGCGCGGGCCGCCGGCCGATGCGACGAAGGGGGCGTGATCGACGCCACGCCGCACCCTCCTGTCTTTCGGACCGGCGCCCTCGCGGCCGCGCTCGCGCTGGCGGCCTGCGCACCGCCGGCCCAGACGCCCCCCGAATCGGAGCCGGCGGGCTCGACTTCCGCGACGCCGGTCGCCATCCTGCCGCGCGACATGGAGTTCCGCGGCAAGCGACTGCACCTCCTGACCGGCGGGCCCGAGGGCGCGCAGGCGGTGCTGCTGCTGCACGGCGCCTCCTTCAGCTCGGCCACCTGGCAGGAGCTGGGCACGCTGGACGTGCTGGCCGGCCGCGGCCTGCGCGTGGTGGCGCTCGACCTGCCGGGCTTCGGCCAGTCCGAGCCCTGCGAGCTGGCCGCCGCGATGTTCCTGGAGGAGGTGTTGCCCGTCCTCGGCGTGCGGCGGCCGATCATCGTGGCGCCGTCGCTGGCCGGCTCGTTCGCCTTCCCCTATCTCGTTGCGCACCCCGAGGGCGTGGCCGGCTTCGTGGGCATCGCACCGGCGGGCGTGCCGGAGTGGGCGCCCAAGCTCGCCGGCTGCCCGGTGCCGGCGCTCATCGTGTGGGGCACGGCCGACCGCGTCTTCCCGGTGGAGCAGGCGGCCACGCTGTGCGGGGCGTTCCGGACGGCGACGCCGCTCTATCTCGAGGGCGCGAAGCATCCGGCGTACCTGGACGCGCCGGAGGCGTGGCACGAGGGGCTGGTGGAGTTCGTGGAGGGGGTGGGGAGGTAGGGGGGCCTACTTGCCTTCCTCGAACTCGAGCGTGGCGCGCCGTCCTGAGTGGATCTGAGCCTGCTTGGGTGGGATGAAGGTATTCGCGGCTGGTGACACGTAGACCCAGTAGAGGCCCGGAGCTAGCGTGACCTCGCATCGGCCTGCAGCATCCGTCAACGGATTCTCGGCGAATGGGTCCGTGGAGTCCCACGCGCTCGTTCCGTCGAAGTGAGTCAGGTGAGTGATCATGACTGCTGCTGCTACGAACGGCGTACCGTCCACCTGGTACACGAGGACCTCCAGGTCACCCGATGCGACCTCGTTGGCCACGACGATCCTGACGTTGTTCGTTTGTCCGGATGCCAGGGCCGTGCGCACGAGGTCGGAATCCTTCGCGCCCGCACTGGCCGTGACGGTGTACCGGCCGGGAGCCTTGTTGGAGAACTCGGCAATTCCGGTGCCGTCCGCAACTTCAGCCTCGAAGTAGTCGAATCGGTCGAATGTGTTGCTGAGAGCCTCGGCCACGAGCACATTCGCGCCGGCCACCGGTGCGCCGGAGACATCGACGACGGCCACGCGCAGGCTAGCCATGCGGCCGAGTGCGATCGTCACGTCAGCCCCTTCAGCCCTGGTGACGATCGGCCCGACTTGGCACCGCGCGTAGCCTTCGGCACGGACGATGACACCGTAGCTCGACCCGATGCGGCAACCCTCGAGCACATGCAGGCCATTCGGGGTTTTGATCGCTTGCGGCGGGGCATCGCTGTGAACTCCGTTGATCCAGCTCGCGTGCATCAGCTCGAATTCGGGAATCGGCGCGCCTGTATCCGCATCGACGACGGCCAGGCGGATACTCACGCCCTTGGCGGCCTCCCGGTCGAGGATGATCTCGACGTCCTGGGCCCCAGGTGCGACGTCGTCGAGTGTTGCACTGGCCGCCGGACTCACGAAGCACCTCAGGGAATAGACGAGCGTCGGGTGCACGTCCTTGATGAAGAACGTCCCGTCCGCCTCGCTCCTCACGATGCGGTCCACGACCTGGCCGAACCCGGAATACTCTTCTCCAAGGTTGCGGCGTGCCACGTCGGCGCTGATCATCGCTTGAGGAACAGGCTCCCCGGTCGACCAGTGCACCCGGCCTGCAATCGTCTTGCTCTCCACGAGGTCGATTCTGAGCGCGACCAAAGGGTTGGCGTCATCGACAACAGCATGCGCGGGTCGATCCTGAACGAGTCCACTGCGAACTGCCTTGAGTTCGTATTCTCCGGGGTTCGAGACCTCGAGCAGGAAAGTGCCGTCGGCACCCGTCTCGCACTTCAAGTTCCGGGGAACATTCCAGCCGGACGGTGAGACGATCACGCCTTCGATCGGCCCACCAGACCCGTCCACCACGAGGCCCCGAATCGCGTAGGCGCCAGGGAATCGCAATTCGGTGTCGACGGCTTCGCCGGACTCGACCCGAAGGTGCGCTTCGGCGGTCTCCTCGTCGCCAACAACAGCTTTCAGGTCCAACCAGGTCGGTGCATCCATCGTGATCCGGAATCGCCCCTCGCCGTCGGACTCGACAGGGCCTGGAAGGCGTGCCCTGGTGTTGTTGTTCCGGCCGATCCCTGACAGGAAGTTGCCGACGACGATGCTTGCTCGCGGCACCGGCAGTCCTCTGGCATCGCGGACGACGCCTGTGATCGTGCCCTGTGGCAGCAACACGAGCGTTGCCGCCGACTCGTCGACAAGCCGCATGCTCTCGACCACAGGCGACGCTGCGCCGGGCTTGCGCTCATAGCTACTCGACGACCAGACGCCGGATGTACCCAGGCCTTCCTTGCTCGCGACGATCTCCACCTTGGCGGCGGCGAGGTCGATGCCGCACGAGCCGTCATCCGCGGTGACGTGTCGCGAGGTCGGCGCTTCCCACGTGGCGTTGTCCTTCGGACGTTCTGCGATCCATTTCTTCAGCGTGTCCGACTTCGGCTTGCGGTCCCCGTTGGCCGACATGGACGCAATGAGTTCCTTCATTTCTTCGGGAGTTGGAAGGCGCTCCCTGGCGCATACGAGGACCTCGGCTGCCGCGACAGGATTGCCGTGAGCGTCGACGACGCGAATGTCCAGGTGGCTCGGCGCAAGAGGGATGTCGGGACGTGCCGTGGCGACTTCCGCATCGGCGGCGACCGCCGGTACGATGTCCGAGTTGGCAAGCAGCTCGGCGGGAGCGGGCTGTTCCTGCTGCATCGGCGGCATGTCGGAGGGCAGCACGGGGCCGTCTTGGGCCGGCGCTGAGCCGATAACGGTCGACGGAGCGGCAGCCTGCCATGGCGCGCGAGTCAAGAGAACTACCGCAGTCCCGATCAGCAGAAGGATCGAGAAGCCCGCAATCAGGACCAACCGCGCTGATCCCCGCTGTGCGATGGATCGATCGGACTGGATCATGCCGGCACTCCCGGAGAGCGCGACGTCGTGGTCCGCGCCAGGCGGCCCGGGCCCGTTCAGAGGGCAGCATGCGCCAATCGTGTCAAAAGGCGGACATTCGGGAGTGCCGATTGGGGACCCGCTCCCGGCGGAGGCCACTGCCCTTCAGGACTCCGTCCTGGAGGTCTGCTGGCGTTCCCGGCAGGACTCGAACCTGCGACCGTCGGTTTAGAAAACCGATGCTCTATCCAACTGAGCTACGGGAACGCGTGAAGCGAAACAGCTCGCGCCATTGAACCGATCCCCTCGCCGCCCACCAACGGGCGGCCTCCCCGCGCGCCCTATCTTCTGCGTGCCGCTTCTGGCGGCGTCTCGTCCGCGGCCGCCTTCGCCGTGCGGTCGCCCTCACCGTTCGCCAGCCGGTCCGTCAGTGCCCCCAGCCCGCGATACAGCAGGTTCCTCACCGCCCCCTCGCTCTTGCCCAGCCGCCTGGCGATCTCCGCGTGCGGCATGCCGTGCACGCGCGAGAGCAGGATGACCTCGCGGTACACGGCCGGCAGCCCCTCGAAGGCGCGCGACGTGCGCAGGAGCTCCTCGCGTGCGATGGCCTCGTGGCTGGGCGTGGGCCGCAGTCCGGCCGCCTCGTGCAGGGCCTGCGCGAGCAGGCCGCCGTCGTCCGACGCGCCCTCGGGCGGCGGCGGTACCTCGCGGCTGGCGTCGCGCTTCTCGGCGGTGTAGTAGCGGTAACGGTCGATGATCTTGCGCTCGGCCGTGCGGTACAGCCACTGCTTGAAGCCCGCCTCGGAGCGGTGCGCGAAGCGGTCGATGTGCTCGAGCACCTCGCGGCACACCGACTGCACGATGTCGGCGTTGCTCTCCTTGGAGTGCACGAGGCGGTCCACGCGGCTGGCCACGTAGGCGCGCAGTCCCGGCAGGTGCTTCTCGATCAGGGCCTCGATCGGGAAGTCGTCGGGCGCGTCGGGGGCGGGTTTGCGATCGGTCATCGGGCGTTCTGCACGTCGGCCGGGAGGGGGCCGGCCCGCAGTCTACAGCGCGGCGAGCCGCCCGTATCGCCGGCGGAATCAGCCTGAATCCAGGCTGCGCCGTGACGCACCCCCTGATCTTCGCGGTATGTTCGGTAAGGAGGTCGCATGTCCCCGCCGCCCGAACCCTCGCCCGAGCGCGCCGGCTCGGCGCCTCCGGCCGAGGATCTCTCGCCGCTGGGGCAGCTCGTGGCCGAGTGCGCCGCGCGCCTCGAGGCCGAGGGCGACGCGGCCGTCGACGCGCTGTGCGGCGAGCACCCGCAGCACGCCGCCGCACTGCGCGAGCGGCTCTCCGCGCTGCGCGATCTCGGGCTCCTCGGCCACGGCCACGTGGGGCCCTACGCGCTGCTCCGCACGCTGGGCCGCGGCGGCATGGGCGTGGTGCACCTCGCCCGCGACACACGCAACGACCGGCTCGTGGCGCTCAAGGCCCTGCCCTCGCGGCTGGCCGGCAGCCCGCGCGCCCTGGAGCGCTTCCGCCGCGAGGTGAAGGCCGTGGCGGCGCTCTCCCACCCGGGCATCGTGCCCGTGCTCGACAGCGGCGACGAGAACGGCGTGCCGTGGTTCGCGATGGCGTGGGTGGAAGGCCGCACGCTGGCCGACGTCATCGCCGGCCTGCGCGCCCTGCGCCTCGCGGCCGAGCGCCTGGACAGCCGGCACCTCTCGGCCGCCGCCGCCAGCCGCCCGCTCGAGACGCGCGGCGCCGCCTACGCCGAAGCCGCCTGCCGCCTCGTGCTCGACGTGGCCGAGGCCCTGGCCCACGCGCACGCCGCCGGCGTGGTGCACCGCGACGTCAAGCCCTCCAACATCCTCGTGCGCGAGGACGGCCGCGCGCTGCTCTTCGACTTCGGCCTCGCGCGCCTGGATGACGAGATCACGCTTACCTTGACCGGCGACTTCACGGGCACGCCGGCCTACGTCTCGCCCGAGCAGATCTCCGGCCAGCGCGAGGAGGTGGATGGCCGCAGCGACGTCTTCTCGCTGGGCGTCACGCTCTACGAGCTGCTCACGCTGCAGCGGCCCTTCGACGCCCCGACCGCCGCCGAGGTGCTGCGCCGCGTGGCCAACAAGGATCCCGCGCCGCCGCGGCGCAGCAACCCGCAGATCCCGCGCGACCTCGAGACCATCGTGCTGTGCGCGCTGGAGAAGAGCCCCGCGCGCCGCTATTCCGGCGCGGCGGAGCTGGCCGACGACCTGCGGCGCTTCCTCGAGCTGCGCCCGGTGCGCGCCCGGCCCGTGCCGGCGCCGCTGCGCGCCCTGCGCGCGCTGCGCCGCGATCGCTCGCTGGCCGCCGCCGCCGCTCTGGCCGCCGTGCTGGTCATCGGCCTGCCGCTCGGCCTGCTCATCGCCAACGCCAGCATCGCCAACGAGGCCCGGCGCGCCGAGCGCGCCGCCAGCCGCAACGAGCGCCTCAACGACTTCCTGCTCGGCATGGCCGCCGCGCCCGACCCCAGCGCGCAGGGCGGGGACGTGACCGTGCGCGAGTGGCTGGAGCGCAGCGGCCGCGAGGTCGAGTCGCATCTTTCGGACGACCCGGCCGCCGCGCTCGACCTGCGGCAGATGATCGCCAACACGTGGCTGGCCCTCGGCGACCCGGCCGCCGCCGAGACGCAGGCGCGGGCGGCGGCCGACCTGGCGCGCGCCCAGCCCGACGGCCGCTTCGACGCCGAGCTGGCCGAGAGCCTCAACCTGCTGGGCGCCGCGCTCACGCAGCAGGGGCGGCTGGACGACTCGGACGCCGCGCTGCGCGAGGCGCTGGACATCAACCGCCGCGAGCACGGCAGCCGCTCGGCGCCCGTGGGGCGGACGCTGAGCATCCTGGCGGTCAACGTGGGCCTGCGCGGAGCGCCCGGCGACGCCGTGCCGCTGCTGCGCGACGTGCTCGAGCGCCAGCGCGAGCTCTACGGCGACACCAAGGCCGTGGTCGCCGAGAGCCAGGTGAACCTGGCCGTGGCGCTGCTCGACGGCGGCGTCGCCGCCGACCGCACCGAGGCCGAGGCGCTGCTCGAGGACGCGCTGGCCAGCCAGCGGCGCCTGCTGCCGCCGACCGATCCCGCGCCGGCCACCACGCTGCACGACCTGTCGCTGGCGCGGCTCGCGCGCGGCGACGCCGAAGGGGCGTTCGCGGCCGAGACGGAGGCGTACCAGCTGCTGCATGAGCGCTGCGGCGACGAGCACCCGGCCACGGCGCGATCGGCGGCGTCGCTGGCGCTGCTCCTGGCGCACGCCGGCTCGTGGGGGCAGGCCGGGCACTTCGCCGCCCTGGCCATCCCGGTGCTCGAGAGGCTGGGGCCGCCGGAGGCGGAGCGGCTGGCCAAGCTGCGCGCTGTTCTCGACCGGCGGCCCTGAAGCCTCCGCGCGGTGCTCAGCGCACGATCGCCCGCCGCGGCCGCGCGATCAGCTCGTCCACGTGTGCGATGAGCTGGTCGACGTAGTCCTCGTCCGGCCCGCTGCCGCGCCGCTTGAGCGTCAGGAGCTGCTGCCGCGCCACGGAGAGGTTGCGGTCCAGGTTGATCAGCGTGCGCGCCGAGTCGAGCAGCAGGTCCGGCCGCTGCGACTGATACTCGGGGTACAGCAGCGAGGAGAACACGAACCACGCCTCCTCGAAGCGGCCCAGCGCGTAGTAAGCGCGGCCCAGCACGACGTAGGTCTCCAGCGCGTCGGGGCCGCGGTTGGCGGAGATGGCGCGGCGCAGCGGGTCCAGCGCGTCGGCGGGGTGGCGCAGCTTCCAGAGGGCGAGGCCGATGGTCGAGAGGTGCCGGAACGTGCCGGGCGCGCGTGCGTCGGCGATGCGCGCGGCGCGCAGCGCGTCCTCCCAGCGGCCCAGCGTGATGAAGATGTCGGCGCGCATGGCCTGGGCGTCGGCGCGGTGCGGGAACCAGCGGTCGGACTGGGCCAGCTCGTCCAGGGCCAGCTCCACGCGGTTGCGCGCCGTCTCCTCCTGGCCGGCGGCGTGGGCCGCGCGCGCCTCTTCCAGCGGCACCAGCGAGGCCGCCATGAGCGAGGCCGAGCGGTCGTAGCGCAGCCAGGCGGGCCAGATGAGGCCCACCGCGGTGGCGCCGAGGACCAGGCCGCCGAAGGCCAGCGCCGGCCGGCCGGGGCGGTCGCGCGCGTCGCAGCCGGCGCGCGTGACGATGGCCAGCAGGATCATGATGAGGCTGCCGGCCTCGGCCCACTCGAGGGGCGTCTCGAACAGGAAGTAGACCAGCGCGGCGGCGAGCGCGGTGACGGCGGCGTGGAAGGGCGCGCGGCGCTGCTCGTCGGCCTGGAGGTGCGCGGCGCCGCGGCGCGCGGCGCGCAGCGCGTGCCGCAGCAGGAAGAGGAAGGCGATCAGGCCCAGGAGCCCCTGCTCGGCCAGCACGTGCAGGTACTGGTTGTGGGCGTGCGGCACGATCCGCGGGGCGGGATGGTAGGCGGGCAGCGCGATGTTGAACGAGCCGGGACCGACGCCGAGCACCAGGTGGTCGGCGGCCATGCGCAGCGTGTCGCGCCAGACGGTGAGGCGTGAGAAGTTGAAGTCGCTGGCCTGCGGGTCGAGCACCAGCAGCACGCGGTCGGCGGCGTGGCTCATGGCGCCGGGAAGGAGGCCGGTGATGGTCGCGAGCACCACCAGCAGCAGCGCCGCGCCGGCGAAGAGCGCGGTGCGTCCGACCAGGGCCACGAGGCGCCGGCTGCGCCCGCCGGCGAGGGCCGTGGTGCGCAGGCTGAGCAGCAGGTGGCAGGCGAAGGCGATCGCGATCGCCAGGTAGGCGCCGCGGCTGCCGATCACGAGCAGGTAGGCGCCGATGGGCACCAGCGCCAGCGCGACGGCCCGGCGCCAGCCGACCGAGAGGCCGCGCTCGAAGACGAGCACGACGCCGCCCGTGAAGACCATCACGAGGTACTGCGCCGCGAGGTAGCTGTGCGCGAAGAACGGTCCCGCCAGGAAGCGGCTGCGCTCGGTCTCGGGCTGGCCGGTGGCCAGGAATTCGCGGTAGCCGGCGAGGCCGAAGAAGGCCACGACCAGCGCCGCGAGGAGCGTGCCACCGTAGAGACGCAGCACGTCGTGCGGCGAGCGCACC
>Ga0075421_100000981_pt1 | contig 32196 bp, 24 predicted proteins | sample SoiMetdeltSBSDD5_FD_75292 | JGI IMG/M metagenome (GOLD analysis project Ga0075421, IMG submission 75292) | Bulk soil microbial communities from a Populus tree surrounding site in Tennessee, USA - Soil MetaG P. deltoides SBSDD5 | ecosystem: Environmental > Terrestrial > Soil > Tree plantation... | reverse complement strand
GAGCACGTAGCAGAACGCGGTCGGAGAAATCAAAGGGGTCAGAATCGTTTGGTTTTCAAACGAACTCTGACCCCTTTGATTTCTCTGACCGTGTTTTGCGTGGCGTGCGTCACCCGCACATCACGGGGTCGACACGTATCGTTACGACGATCCCTACGAGCCGTCTAAGCACACTGAACATCGCGTTGAGCCTCAAGGAGTCGAGACGACATGGCGGATCGCCGCTGGACCGTGATGGTCGTACCCCACGGGAGTGATTCGCCGCGGAGCTTCTCGATCAGCGAGCGCGCGGTGCGTGCCGCGCTGTACCTCGGCGCGATGCTCGGTCTCATGGCGGCGATCGGTCTCGGCACGTCCATCGCGACAACCAGCCGGTACATCTCCGGCGCCGTCCGTCCGACCGAAGCGAACGCGATGAGCTCGCACCCGCGCGACCTGTCGGAGGTGGCGAAACGCGTCGCGTCGCTTCGTGACACCCTCGAAGTCATTCGGAAGCGCGAAGCGCAGATCCGACTGCTGGCCGGGCTGCCCGCCGCCGACTCGGCCGCGCAGCCGCTGGTGGTGCCCGGCGACTCGTCAGGCGACAGCCTGTCGCGCGGTGCCCCGCGACAGGACGTGGAAACGCTCATCCAGCGCGCCGACCTGTTATCGGCGCGCTTCGCCGCGGTGACGGATTCGCTCGAGCGCAACGCGCAGCGCTTCGCCAGTGTCCCGTCGATCATGCCGACGCCCGGCTGGCTCACGAGCCAGTTCTCGCGAAGCCGCAACCATCCGCTGCTGCACATCTCGCGGCCGCACGAGGGCATCGACGTCGCGGCGCCGATGGGCGCACCGATCATCGCGCCGGCGTCAGGGGTGGTGATGCGGGTGGGATACGAAACCGGGTACGGCAACACGCTCGAGATCGACCACGGCAACGGCATCGTGACTCGTTATGCGCACTGCTCACGCATCGATGTGAAGAGCGGGCAGCGCGTCACGCGCGGTCAGCGGATCGCGGCGGTCGGGAGCACGGGACTGGCGACCGGCCCGCACCTGCACTACGAGATTCACATCAACGGCAAGGTCGTGAATCCGCTGACGTACGTGCTTTCCGATGCCATCCCCGATTGACGCGAGCTGAAGCGCACCGTTGTCGATCGCGGCGGTGGCTCGTGACCAGCGGCTATCTCCCCTCTGCTATTTGGGCGTTCCGGTCGAACCGTTCTGACCGCCACTACCGCTGCCGCTGATGCTGAACCCGATGCCGACGGCGGCGACGAGACCGGCAGCAATGCCACCCACGAGGTAGCTCTTCCCTTTGTCGAGCGAACGACGCTCGAGGCCGGCCACGGTGGAGCGCGGGAACACGACGTGTTCGCCTTTCCACGTGACTTCCGAACCGAGCCGGTCGGTCGTCCCGGTCACCGAGAGGGTGACGGCGGTGTCGGCGACCGACGAGATGGTGCCGTCGACGAGCTCGATCCGGTTGCCAACTTGTGGCGCCATCGTGATGGCACCGGCGTCAGTGAGGCGCAGGCGCACTTCGCTGCCTAACGCCGGCGACGGGGAGTCGATCGGCGTGTAGCGGTAGCACGCGCCGCTCGTGACGGCGCTGGCGGCCATCAGGGCGGCGGTACAGGTTCGAACTGCGCTCATAGAACGGGACCTCACGAACTCCTCCGGGCGGGATGATCCTGCTGCAAGATGGCTCGCGGACCACCGGGCCGGGAGCGGGTTTGGGCGGTACGCCCCGGGCAGGGGCGAGACGCGCGAAAACAAGACGGCCCGCGACCGATTGGTCGCGGGCCGCCCATTCGTACACCGGCAACGTGGAACTGGAACGACGCCGGACCTGGTCAGCTCCCGGTGCCCAGGCAGCGCGTTCCGTCGAGCGCATTCGCAGTCGCCGGGTCGAGCTGATTGCGTTTCGGCTGCTGCGACGGCGACGGGATGTTGGGGTTTGCCCGCCGCTCGTCCGTTCCGTAGACCAGACGCGCCGGGATGAACGTTCCGGCGGCCGGCGAGAGGTTCGGGTAGCAGGTGCGGCGGTAGTCGTTCCAGACCTCGGTGTTCTGGAACAGCGCAACGTACTTGTCTTGCATGATCGCCTGAATCAACGCGGCACCCGCGAGCCCAGCCTTCGGGGCGAGCCCAACACTCGTGCGGTACGCGTTGAGCGTCGCCAAAGCCGAAGCCTCTGCATTCGTCCGATACTGCGCCTCGGCTCGAATGAGCTGGTTCTCGGCGAACGTGAGGACCGGCTGGCGGAAGTCAGGAGATCCACGCACGGCCGACAGCCACGCCTGCTTTCCGTCGAACTCCTGGCCCGGCGAGGCACCGATTATCTGGCCGCCCGCTCCTGATCCGGGGCTGAAGTAGTCAGGTAGTCGCGGGTCGGTGGTTCCCTTCATGAGATCGACGAGGTACTTACCGGCGCTGATGTCGGTGCCGCGCTGAATGCGGAACTGATACCAGTGATTCGCTTCACCGGTGGTCGAGCTCTGATACGTCGTGAAATCACCGCTTGGCGACGAGATGCCGGAGCTTGTCTCGGTGAGCGCCTTCGCGTAGCTGCTCCCATCGAGCTCCGCCATGTGCATGTAGATGCGCGCCTTGAGCGAGTGCGCCGCCTTGACCCAGCTCGCCTTGTCGCCGCCATACACGAGATCCAGAGCGGCCGGGCCGGTGCCCCCGGCGTTCATGTTCGAGATGGCCTGATCGAGCAGGGTGATGAGTGCCTGATGCACGGCGAGTTGCTTGTCGAGCTTCGGCGTGCGGTTATCCGTCACCGCCTCGGTGTACGGGATGTCACCCCAGGTGTCCGAGCACAGATCCATGATCAGCGCTTCCCACGCCTGTGCGATGCCGAGGTACAGCTTGTCATCCTTCACCTTGTCCTGCACGCCGCGAATGTCCACGAGGCCGCCCTGTGTGTAGAAGCTGCCGAACGTGAAGTCATTCTCCGTAACGACGTACTGGTCGTACCCCGCCCATTGGCGGCCAGTCCCAGCCATCTGCTGCATCCAGAGGCTGATGAGGCGATTCAGGTCACCCGTTAGGCTGTAGAACGCGAAGGCCTGGAAGCCCACGAACTGGTTGTCGGGCTTGGCGCTCGACGGCTGATTGGGATTGGAGCTGAGCCGTGGCCCCTCGAAGTAGTTGTCGCTGCATCCGGCAGCGAACATGCTGGCAACCGCGATCGCGGAGAACGCGGCAGGAATGCGGATACGCATGGCCTATTCTCCGTTAGTGGTTGAGCGTGATCGTGAGGATGAACGAGCGCGTCTGCGGGTTGTTGAAGTAGTCCTGTCCGCGCCCAATACCGTAGGCGCCTTCGAGGTTCGTTTCCGGATCGATGCCGGTGTAGTCGGACCACGTGTGGAGATTTCGGCCGGAGACGCGGAAGTCGACGGAGTTGAACCCGATCATGTCCCGGATGCGGCGGTTTTCCCACGTGTAGGCGACGGAGATCTCGCGCAGCTTCACGTAGCTCGAGCTCTCGACGCCTTGCCCTGTTGGCCCGTTGAAGTTGTTGCCGAGGCCAGCGCGCCACCAATTCTCGCCGACCGCGACCTTCTTGCCCTTCCCCGGCCCGACGACACCCGGGCTCTTCTCCATCGTGACGCCGAACTCCTGTTCGTTTCCAACGCACTTCGAGAGACCAGCGCTGCAGTCGGCGCGACCAGCGGTATAGTTGGACGTGCCGAACCGCTGCAGCGCGAGCCGCGTTCCGTTCCAGTTCACGCCGCCCTGCTTGACGTCCACGAGGCTCGACACCTGGAACTTGCGGAAGAACGTGAAGTTGTTGCGGATTCCAGACATCCAGTCGGGGTTCGGATCGCCCAACACCCGATTGGCCGGATCCGTGATCGGGAACCCATTTGCGTCTACAAACAACGCATGGTTCGGCGCGTTGGCCGAGCGGCACAGCGCGTTGACGTCGGTGCTCGAGCCGAGCGTCGTCTCCTGCACGTTGTCCGCGTCCGCGATCTCGTACCGGCAGCGCACCCAGTCCGTTCCGTAGAACGAGCCTAACGGCTGCCCCTTCACCGCCACGCTGTTCCCGAAGCCGCCAGTCAGCCCGACGTAGTCGGCGCCCTGGAGCTCGACGAGCTTGTTCTTGTTCCTGGCCCAGGTCACGCCGATCTCCCAGCGAATATCCTGGCTTTCGATCGCGCGGGCATTGAGCGAGACTTCCAGACCCTTGTTCGTGATCTCGCCACCGTTGCTCACCACGTTCTGGTAACCTGTCGATACCGGGATCGGCAGCGAGAAGATCACGTCCGTGGTCTTCGCGTCGTAGTACGTAAACGTGCCGTCGATACGCTGCTTGAAGAGCCCGAAGTCGAAGCCCAGCTCTGCCTCGCCGGTGCGCTCCGGCTTCAGCGTAGGCGTTCCCTTCACGAGGTTGCTCACGACGCCGCCGCTGCCGTTCTGCGTAGGACTCGTGGACCCGCCGCCGTAATCGAGGCCCACCGCCGCGTAGCTGAACGCGTCGTAGATCTGATAGGGCGCGGGCTCACGGCCCACGGCGCCGTACGCGCCGCGCAGCTTGAGGTAGCTCAACGGGCCCATGGAGGGACGCGCGTTCGATCCAATCACGTTCCACGCCAGGCTCGCCTTCGGGTAATAGTTCGTCCGGTCCTCTTTCGGGAACGTCGAAGACTGGTCTGCACGAACTGCGGCCGTGAGGTAGAGCTGATCCCAGAGATCGATCCCCGCCTGGGCGAAGTAGCCCGCCACTCGCACCAGCTGCTGATAGTTCTGCGCCTGCAGGTTCGAGTTCACCGTGTTGTTCAGGGTGAAGATGTCGGGGTCGATGTAGTTCGTTCCCTTCGACAGGACCTGGCGCAGGTCGCGGCTGTTCAGGTTCTGGCCTAACGTGAATGTCGTGTTGAGCGCGCTGCTCCACTTCTTCTCGGCCGTCGCCACGAGGTTGTGGTCGATCTGCAGGTTGTCGTACGTGCCCTGCCACAGCTGACCGAGGAGCGCGTCGCCGGCGCTCTGTGGAGGCAGCCCCTCGACACGCTGGTCCGAGGAATAGTCCGCCCCAAACGTGTATTTCAGGTTGAGCCACGACATCGGGTCCCACGACACATCGAAGTTGCCGATCGCGCGGTTCACGTCGGACGTGTTCTTGTCGCGGTTGATGACCCAGAACGGATTGTCGTACACACGATCCGCGAGCGGATCCGCCGGGTCAGGGTTCGGGTAGCGGTATGACCGATGCAGCCCGTCCACGACATAGGGGAAGTTGTTGAAGTCGGGTGGCGTTCGCGCCAGCCCGAGCAGCAGCCCGTTCAGGTTGTTGCCCTTCTGCACATACCGGGTGCGAACGTCCATGTACGAGATGTTGCCGCCGACGCGCAGCTTGCTGCCGAAGAACTGCGTCGCTTTGAGGCGAGCGGTCGTTCGGTTGTACTTGTCGTGATCGCCGACGATCGTGCCGTTCTGCAGGGTGTTGCCGAGCGACGCGAAGAACGTTCGGCGGTCATCACCGCCCGACACAGACAGCACGTTGTCGAACGTGTGGCCTGTCTCGAACGCCTCATCCCAGTGGTCGTACGTTGCGGTTCCGCCCGCGAGCTTTGGTCCCCAGCTCGAGCTCGTCGGGTAGCATCCGGGACTAGGGCACGCCGCGGCTGCCGCGCTCCCATTCTGGCCGCGACCGTAGGATCGCTGCAGTGGAATGGACTTGTTCACATCGTCCCACCCGCTCGACGAGCGGAACGAATACCGCGTGGCGCCGGCTCGGCCGCTCTTTGTCGTGATGAGGACGACACCCTGGGCGGCGCGCGCGCCGTAGATCGCCGACGCCGCGGCACCCTTCAGGATCTCGATCGACTCGATGTCGTTCGGGTTGATGTCGGCCGCGCGGTTGCTGATCGCCGTGGACGCATCGGCGAAGTCGCCCGTCTTGAGCGACGAGTTGTCGATCGGCTGGCCGTCGATGACGAAGAGCGGCTGGCCATCGCCTTCGATCGTCTTGAGCCCGCGGATGATGATCGACGAGCCGGCGCCGGGATCGCCCGCCTGGGACGTCACTTCGACGCCAGGGGCCTTCGCGGCAAGCGCGTTCACGATGTTCGACTCGTTGGACTTCGTCACCTCCTCGGCTTTCACCGAGTTGATGGTGTTCCCGAGCTTTTCGACCGTGGTCGATGTGCCCGAGCCGGTGACGACGACCTCACCCAGCCGCAGCGGGTTCGCGGCCAGCGTGAAGTCCTTGGTGAGGCTGGTGCCGGTCAGAGTTATGAGCGATGACGTGTTCCGGAAGCCGATGGCGCGAACGCCGAGGCTGACCTGCTGTCCGTGAACTCGCGCGGCGGGCACCGTCAGGGTATATCGCCCGTCCTCGGCGGTCTGGGCTCCGACACCCAGCGTCTCGATGTAGACGGACGCGAGCGGCAGCGGAGCGCCTGCCTCGTTGGTGACTCTTCCGGTGATGGTTACGGGGTTGGGGTTGTTTTGAGCGTGGATTGGCTGTGGGCGTGGGAGCCCCGAGCCGAGTGAGATCGCGAGAATGCCGAGCAAACGCCAGGATGACCGCATCGAGCCTCCTCGAAATGATTCGAGCGAACGACATGGCCTGCGAACTGACCTGCGAGCGAGCTATCTCCTGCCTGCGAGTGATGCCTCCGTTGGGCTGATGGTTTGACTGGCCTAATGGACTGGAAGTCCGACCATATCCACCCTGCGACGAGCGGGTGGGACGAATCGTAGCCCCCGAGTGGTGGATCGTGCCAATTGCCGCTGAGACGATACGGAACGGTGCGAATCGTGTCAACGAGTTGTCAAACCGTTCGTAGCCCGTTCGTCCCAAGCCATTTGGGCATGCAAAACGCCCCTCGATGCGTGGTCGAGGGGCGTCGGGACGAGCGGTGGCGTGAGGGCGGCGTGCCTAACGTGCCGCGACGCCGCGCGCGATTCGCGAGGCGGCGGCCGATTACGGAATCGTTAGGGTTTGGCCGCCGGTTTCGAGAAGTCGACCGTCGGGGCCGTGCGGGCGCCGGGGCTCGTGACCTCGAAATACTCGCGGGGCTTGGCGCCGGTCACCTTCGCCGTCAACGATTGCGGAAACGTACGGATGTACGTGTTGTACGTCTGGACCGCGTTGTTGTAATCCGTCCGCGAGACCGCGATGCGGTTCTCCGTCCCGGTGAGCTCGTCCTGCAGCTTCAGGAAGTTCTGATCCGCCTTGAGCTGCGGGTATGCCTCGGCCACGACCATCAGGCGACCGAGCGCGCCGGTGAGCTGATCGTTGGCGTTGGCCATCTCGCGCGGGTCGCCTTTCTGCACGGCGCCGAGCACGCCCGCACGGGCCTGCGCAACCTGGGTGAAAACGTCCTCCTCATGCTGGGCGTAGCCCTTCACCGTCGAGACGAGATTGGGAATGAGGTCAGCCCGCCGTTGGAGCTGAACCTCGATCTGATTCTTCGCCGAGTTGACCGTCTCGTCGTACTTCTGGATCGTGTTGTAGCCGCAGCCGCTGCCCAGAAGGACGAGCGCGAATGGCAAGGCGTATCGGTGCATGCTGTTGGTCCTCGAGGCGAACGCGTTCAGCGTCCGGTAAACGTCATTCTCACCAAGTACCTCCCCGCCTTCACCGCCCCGGGGGCGAGTTTCCACGCGGTTGCCGCCTTCTGATCGAGGCACCGGTTGACTCCCGAGCCTGCGTTTTTCGACGACCAGCTGTCACTCGCGACCTTCGCCTCCGTGATACCGCCCGATCCAACCGACACCACCATCGCTACCCCACCCTTGAGGGTTGGATCGACCTTCTGCCCGAACTCCTGATAACAGAAGCGAGAGAAGCTTCGCTCGCGATCGACGGCCGCCACGAGCGCCGCCGGTGCCGCCGGGATCGGAGGCGGCGTTTTACGAGCCACATTCCGCGCCGGCCCTTTGAAAGTATCGGGAGCAGCCGGAGGGAGGGAGGTTGCCACCTTGCTCAGATCTGTCGGCGTTGTGTCCACGGGAACAGCCGCTCGCACACTGTCGGCACGCTTCGCGCGCTTTTCCCCCGGACAGCCAAGCGCCACCGTGACGACGGCCGCAACGCCGACCACCATCCGAACGCCCACGCCATTCATGTCCGCACGCATAACGCGTCCTCCATCCGAGACGGGGTTGCCGCCATATCGCACAACGCGGGTCCGGTCAGGGTGCAACGTCGTAGCGGTCGAGATAAGAGACCAACCGGTGCATGCCATCGACATACCCTGCCAATACCGCCGGCACGTCTGACGAGCCGATCTTCTCCGTTCCGCGCACATGTCGGACCACGCGCACGAACGGGTTGACATCGAACGCAGCCCGCGCAGCGACGTCTCGGCTCAGCTTCTCGTAGTCCGTAGGAGGAACTACGCCATTGAGTCGCTGAACAGCGCGAAAGATCACCATGATCGTGCTCAGGCTCGCCGCCAGCAGCTCGGTCTGCGCCTTCACGTCGCCACCCGCCGCCAGCACACCCCCGCGGAGCTTGAGCAGCTTTCCCATCGCCTCGTACTCGAGCTGCAGCCGCAGGTTCCTGGAGTCCACCGAGATTCCGTCGAACGGAGGCGTCCCGTAGAGGACGCGGTGCCGCTCCAGAATGTCGGCGTACTCCATGGGAAAGATGTCCGAGCTTCCTCGCCACTCGCTCAGCGTCAAGGTGAGCGGCGGCGGGTTACCGTCCTCGCCCCAGGCGCGCGCAACAGCGGCCCCGGCGCGCATGTGCTCCATGGTGAGCTCATCCACGATGACGAGGACGTTGTAGTCGGACCGCTTGGGGATGTGCTCACCCGCCGCGGCGGACCCGTACAGCACCACCGAGTGGAGCTGCGGGCCGTAGACCTTCTGTAGTTGAGCGACCAGCTCCTCGATAGTCATCGGGAATCGGGAATCGGCGATCAAGGGGTCAGAGCCCTTGATCCGCCAGTTTCAAGGGCTCTGACCCCTTGATCCGGGAAGCAGGAGACGCGAAACGATCACCAGCTCGATCCGCCGCCCCCGCCACTGAAGCCCCCACCGCCGCCAAAGCCCCCGAAACCACCGCCGCCTCCGCCACCGAATCCGCCACCGCCGGACCCTCCACCCCAGCCTCCCCGGCCATACCCACCACCTGTTGGGAAAGGGATCGGGATGCAACCGCCGCCGCCACACCCGCCTCGACGTCGGCTGAGCGAGCTCAGGATCATGTACGCAACGATGAACAGGACGAAGATCGCGAATGGCGAGAGTCCGCCGCCGCTCCGACGTCGGGGCGGCGGCTGAACGTCGGGCTGCATCCCTGGCGCCAATCCGGACGACGAATCGAGCGTGAAGCCGAACTCCTCCGCGAACTGGCCAGCGACGCGACTCGCCACCAGCTCCATCGCTGGACCGTATTCACGCTGCTGGAAGTACGGAACGGCTTCGCGACAGAACGATGCGGCTTCGGCATCCGTGATGAAGCCCTCGGTGCCCTGCCCCGTCGTGACGAAACACTCGCCCCGGCCGCTCGTGCTCGTCTCCTTGGGTACGAGAAGGATGACAACGCCTGCGTTCCGCGTTCGCTGGCCAATCGCCGCGTTGGCACCGACACGCCACGCCCGGCCGATGGCGAGCGCCACGTCCACAGGCGCACGGAGGCCAATGTCCGGGAGCGTCACGACCGCCATCTCGCCACCACTCTTCTGGTGGACGTCGAAGGCGATGCGATTGATGCGGTCGACCGATGTGGACGGGAGCACGCCCGCGGCATCGACGACAATTTCCGCGGCGCCGGTCCCGTAGCCGCGCGGCGCCGGCGGGATTTGAACAGCCTGCAGCGCGATCAGGAAATGGAGCACGTCGAGCGGGGACAGGAAACCCGGAACGGACAACCGGGCCTACCGCCTATCGACTCCGGGCTCCTCGGCGGCAGCCGTAAGGACTGGACGAAAGCTACATCGAATCCGGGCGGACACCTAACGCGTGAAGCTGAATGAGAACGAGAATGTCCCGTCACCGGCCTCGGATGGAGGGAAGTGCCAGCTGCGCATTTTCTCGGAGATGCAGCGTTCCGTGTCCGAGGCGCCCGCGCCAGACCACGTTCGGTTCGTGACGTTCACGGCCGTGACTCCACCGCTGGGCGTGAGGCTCACCGACGTGGTGACGGAACCCGCCAGCGACGGGTTCACTTTCAGCCCGTACTCGTTGTAGCAGAAGCGCAGCTGCGACTCATGACTTCGTACGATGCTTCCGAGCTCGCTGACATCGCGCTGAACACCACCGACCTTCGGCGCATCGATCGGCCGTGGCGACGCGATGCGTACAGGCGTGCGCGACACCGCTCCCCCACCCGCACCTACGCCGATGCCGCCGGTTCCCGAGCCGAGCCCACGACCGATCCCGCCACGTCCCGGTGTGCGCGCCCCCTCACCGCCCTCGCCGGCGCCCAGGACCACTTTCGCACCGGTTGTGTTTGCTCCTGCGGTTCCGCCGGAACCCGACGAGACATCGACATTGCGCAGCACGTTCGACACGTCGCCCACGAGGCCGCCGGAGCCATTGCTGCTTCCGAACGCGTTGGCGATGGCAGCGGGATCCAATTGTCGCTGTCGACCACCGCCATTGCGATCACGCGCGCGCTCCTTTGGAGCCGGCGCCGCGGCCTCTTCGGCCGCAGCGGCGTCCACCGGCGGGTTCAGAGCATCGAGCGTGACGGCGATCGGACGCTCATCGCGGGGTAGCAGCTGCATCGGCAGCGTGCGCGGCCCGAAGTACACGATGGCAAGCCACGCAATCCCGAGGGCAAACGACAACGCGTACGACGTCAGGAGCGCGCGACCTTCTTCGCCAGCGATCTCGTACCGGAGTGAGCGGCCCAGCGCCTTGTCGCGGCCGTGCGTCGGCACGGGCGTCGGCTCTCGCGGCGCGGGGCTGTTGGGTGTGATCGCGCTGCTCATGTCAGCTGGACCTCACCGCGGCTTCCGTAACATGACTCACCTGAAGCGTCAGGTTGCGGAAGCCAGCGACCCGGGCCGTCTGCATAACGCGAGACAGCAGGTCGTAACGCATCGTGCGGTCGGCCTGGATGGCCAGCGGCGCGTCGATGGACTGTCCGCTCGGGATTCGTCGCAAGGCACGAATGGAGTCGGCCTTGGCGCGCAGGGCAGCGTACAGCGGCGGGATCACGAGGGGCTGAGCGGGATCGTCGGACCGAGCCTGGGCCGCATCGGCCGTGCTCATCACGGGACGACCCGCGAGTGTCACCTGCGGGCCGATGCCTAACGTGATCTGCTGGAGGGCGGGCTGGCCCACGCGCGATTCCGGCAGGTTGACGCCCCGCACCACCGGTGCGAGCTCTCCGACCGTGGCCGTCACGAGTGTGAAGAACACGACCGACACGAACGTGTCGACGAGCGGCACGAGGTTGAGCTGGATGAGCCGGAACTTGTTGAATTGCGCCGCGCGTCGCGCGAGCCGCGCCGCGCGCGCGCGGTTGTGCGTGCCAGCCATGGCCTTGACGGGCTCCATCGGCCCGGGCGGCGTGATCTGCGAGCTCATCGGGCCGCTCCGACCGATCGGCCCTCGACGGCCGCTACCTGCGTAGCACGCGTGCGGTTCCCGAGCGAGATCGCCGAGAACGAGGCGACGCGCAAGCGCTCGAGCACGTGGATCAGATCATCGTACGCCACGTCGTCAGCGGGGACGACGAGCACGTCGGCATTCTGCGGATAACGCCGACGAATCTCCGTCATGACCGACTGCAGCGTGTCGAGGGACGCACCCTGCACGCCGGCGATCTCCTTCCGGAACCCACCCTCCCCCGTATGCTCCACGAGCAGCTTGTCGTGGTCGATGCGCACGGCCAGCAGGAGGTTCAGCGCGTCCTTCGGCGTCGACGCCGCGGCTTGCTGCGCCGTGATGACGACCGGCGGCAGCGTCAGGTCGTACGACGTCAGCGCGGCGAGTGCCGCGCCCTGATAGGTCAGCAGCGAGAAGAAAACGACCGACGTCAGGATGTCGACGAGCGGCACGAGGTTCAGGTGCCCCGCGTCGGTCAGCGACGCGCGCTCGGCGCGCCGCTGCTTCGATCGGAGGTAGACCGATGCCACGACGCCTGCCTAACGGTGCCCGAGCCGCACGTCCGGCCGGTCGATGAGCGCGTTGATCAGCCGGACCGAGAATTCATCGATCTGCTCGATGATCGTCTCCGCCTGGCTCACCAGATACGCATGCGCGACCGACAGCGGCACGGCCGTGAGGAGGCCGAATCCCGTGGCGTTCAGCGCGATGGCGATACCTGACGCGAGCTTTTCGGACCGTTCAGCCGCGGCGGCCATTGAAACCGACTGGAACGCCTCGCGGAGCCCGAAGATCGTTCCGAGGAGGCCGAGCAGTGTCGCGACGTTCGCGAGCATCGGGAGGTACTGGAGTCGCCGCGTCAGGCGCGGGATTACAGCCAGCGCGGCTGCATCGGCGACGTTCTGCAAGTCGGACTCATCACGGCTGCGGCTCCGGAGAATCAACAACCCCATGTCGGGCAGCGCGGCATTCGACTGCGCGCACAGCTTCATGGCGTCCTCGGTCTTCCCCGCACGAACGAGCTGGATCACTCGCTCGATGAATGCGCGCCCGTTGATCTTCGACCGAATGACGATCGTATAGAAGCGCTCCAGGAACACGGCCAAGCCAACAACCGCGACGAGCAGGATCGCGTTCATGACGGGACCGCCGTTGCGGTACCACTCGAGCACGGTGTTCATCTCAGCAATCTCCGAAGGAGCATGGGGTCGGGGGGCATGCGATAATCGTCGCCGATTGGCGCAAACGGGGGCGGCGTCGCCATTGAGACGACGACGTAGATCCTCTTACCGTCTCAGCGGAGCAGGAGGTGTGCCCGGCGGCACACGGTTCGTTGAGCGGGCACGAGCGGTGGAATCCGCGGTAGACCGTGAGGTCGTGTCAGACCGGGTGCCCGCCGGCGATACGATGTCCAATGGCGGCAGGATCGACGGCCAGAAATCGTGATCCAGAATACCAGGCACGAGTACGCGGCGACTGAATCCCGGTGTCTCACGGGGCCGCACAGTGACCACCTGCGGCGTTGGCACCTGACCCCGGATTTCGATCGTGGCCCCGCGCCGCGGCGCCTGCTGACGTGGTCGCTGCGTCGGTTGCTGCGCGATCGCCACTGGCGACAGAAGCGACGCGAAGATTGCGACTGTGGCGGCGGTTGTGACGAACCTCACCAAGACCTGCGCTGCGACGCGGCCGAGACCCGTAGTTGCCGTAGTCATCGTACACCTCCCGGCCCGGTGGGCGGCGTTGCGGGCACGTTGCCGCCGAGCGCGTCGCGCGTTCGGTTGACCCATTCGTTGTCGATCTTCTCCTGCTGTGACTTGTCCAGGAGCGCTTGCCAGGTTTTCCGCGCGGCGTCGTAGTACTGCGTGGCCTGCCGTTCCGATCCAGACATCGCCGCTGCGCGCTCGGTTTCGGTCAGGTTCCCCGGAAGTCGCACGTTCTTGACGAAATCACCGTACTCCCACTGCGCGAGGCCCACGTAGTACGTGGCCGCCGACAGATACAGCGGCGAGCCAGTCGCGATCGCCTTCGAGAAGTGGGCCGACATCGCCTGGAGCGCCTGCTGCTTCTTTCGAGACGCCTTGGCGACACCCGTCGCGTTGAGCTGCGACTTGGACGGGATCACGAGCTTCATCGCCTTGTACTGCGGAAACATCGCGGCACCGGCTCGGAACTCCTGCTCCGCGACACGTGCCGAGCAGGCCACACGAAGCTCGGGTGGAGGTGCGGCGGTGCATAACGATGCCAGCTCGCGCCCAGCGGCCACCGAGTCACCGCGCGCTCGCATGATCGCAATGCGCGTGGACTGCGCCTGTGCCGCGCGCGTGTCCCTCGGAAAGCGCGTCGCGAACGTTCCATAGGCTCGCGACGCCGCCGAACTGTCGGGCACCTCGAGAAAGGTCACCGCCGCATTGAATTGCGCGTCCGCTGCCCGACGGTCCTTCGGATACGCCGCGGCGAACGATTCGTAGGCGGCGCCAGCCTCCCGCTTCCGGTTGAGCGAGTCGAGCGCGGCTGCGATCCGGACCATCGCGTCGGGGCGTCCGTTCCACGACGGGTTTTCGGCAACCACCTTCTGCAGCGCTGTCAGCGCTTCCTCGCGTTTGCCGGACTCGGCGAGGAGCTGCGCGCGCAACACCTGGTACTGTGCGTGGTACCGATAACTCGGATACTGCGTCGTCAGGCGCTCGGAGAGTGTAATGGCCCGGTCTCGCGCCTTCTGCGAGGCCGCGGCGTCCCCTCGCCGGCGAGCGTCGTTGTCCGCCAGCAGGTAGGTCTCGATCGCATCGCGGAGCGCGTCGGGTGCCTTGTCGGATGTCGGGTTCTTGTTGGCGTACGCGACGTACACGCTTTCGGCTGCCTGGTCGAACCGACCAGCTCTGATGAGCGTGTCTGCATAGGACGACGCCGCAGCGGTCCGAACCGTGGCGATGGAGTCTGCGAGCCCACGTTTGCCGCGCTGGCGGGCAAGGTTCCCCGCCAGCTCCCACTGCGCCTGAGCCGCGTCGTATTTGCCCGAGCGGTAGAGCGCGTCACCGACCAGCTTCTGCGCGTTAGGCGTGAGCGAGTCGTTCGGGTAGCGCTCCGCGTACGAGCGGAACGTCGTCTCCACGACATCCCACCGCTGCGCTTCCAGCGCACGACGACCTTTCTGCATGAGCGCCGTGCGCGACACGTCATTCGCCGGGAAGCGCGCGACGAACCGATCGATCGAGGCGAACAGCGAGTCCTGCGCGGCAACGTCGCGCGGATTCCGGGCCAGCGCCGAATCGAACGCCACGATCGCGTTGCGACCGGCGCGCTCGGCGACTGCACCCGTCGAATCGTTAGGGTACCCGTATGCCGTCCGCGAGTATTCCGTGCCGGCGCGAACATAGTCGCCGGAGTTGAATAGCGCTTCGGCGAGGTACGTGTTCACGGCCTGCGCACTGTCCGACTTCGGGAACTCGCGCAGGTATCGGTCATACAGCGACGCCGCGTCCGAATACTTCTGCTTGTTGCGGCCTCGCTGTGCCTGGGCGAGAGAGTACTGCGCGGCTTGGCGCATGGCGACCTCGCGAATCGCCGTGGCGCTATCCATCACCGGACGGTTGTTTGCGTTCGCCTGCGCCCACTGCGACTCCGGGCCGAACCGCGTTACGAGGTCGAGGCGTGCCTGCTGCGCGCGCTCCGGCTCCAGCATTCGGTTCTGGTAGATGTCGACGATGTCGCGCTGGAGCGCGACGGCGTTCGAATCAGTCGGGTCCTGCTGGATCACGGCCTCGTAGGCGGTGACCGACCGCGAGAAGTCGCCCTGCTCCTGAAGGTTGAAGGCGACACGGCGCATGACCGGCAAGCGATAGTCCGCGCCACCGTGCGACGCGAAGTAGCGGTTGGCCGCCTCCGCCCCACCCACCTGGGTGAAGGCCACAGCCATGTATTCGATGGTCTCGCCGCGCAGGCCGAGTCGCGCCTGTTGCTGCGGAGTCAGCTTGTCGTACGCATCGATGAGACGACCAAAGACGTCGACAGCTTTCGAGTACTCGGCCTGCGACGTCTGAGTTGCCTGGTTGTAGTACGACCAGCCGAGCTTGTAGAGCGACAGGAAGTAGATGTCGCCATTCGCCGGGGCTGCCGCGGCCGCCCGCTCGTATGCCGAGGCGGCACGCGCGAATCCCGCTCGGCGCGCCGCACCGCGCTGAGTCGACGCGAGCTCGAAATACGAATCGCCAAGCCGGAAGAGCGCCTCGCTCGTGAGTGCGGAGCTGTCGGTGGCAACCGTCGAGAACGCCTTCACGGCCTCCGTGTGCCGCTGTTGCTGCGCGTAGAGTGTCCCAAGCGTGTACGCGACGGCATCGCGACGTTCGAATTTCGGGTAGGTCGTCAACAGCTCCTGGTATCGCGCGATCGCATCGCTGTAATCCGGCCGCGCGGTCGTATCGTTCCCGGCGCGCTGGCTCGCCGCGAACCGTTCGTCTGCACGCCGCACCAGCAGCTCTCCGAGCTGCTGGAGGGCTCGTGGGCGCAGCGCGCTCTTCGGATACTGCTGGACGAAGCGCTCGAGGCGCATGATCGCGGTGTCGCCGACTGGCCCGTCGTAGGCGGCGCGCGCGACGTCGCCGCCTGACGAGACCGTGCCGGTCGCGCGCGATCGTGATCGCGACGTATCCTGCTGCGCGACCACCGCCGACGAAACCGCCGACAAGCCCGCTACCACGAGCCCAATGCACAGAGTCGGTCGCCGCATCGCCTAACGCCTCCGTTCCGGGGCCGGGGGGCGCGGCGAACCAGAGCTTCCGGTTTCGCCGACCGCACGGGTTCCGTCGATGGCACGGAAGAACGCGGCGCTCGCAACCCCGAACTGCGCCGCCTCCGTGCTGCGACGCAGGTCGGCAACGAGCTTTTCGGCGCGCGCCGAGAGCTCCGTGTTGACGGCGGCCACAGCTTCGCTTTCCACGGCGCTGCGCCGGGATTCCGCATCAGCGAGCGCCTGCCGAGCGCGTTGAACGGCCGGGCTATCTCCCGCGTGGAGTCCGGAGAGCGCCGCGTCGACATCGCGCCGCGACGCGGTATACGAGGACTGCATCGCCGCGAGCGCCGTCGCGGCACCGGCTCCATGCATGTGGAGCGAGTTGCGTGCGACGAACGTGGGATGGTGAGCGATCGCACTATCGAGCCCCGTCGCCGCGATCTCGGCCAGGCGCGCATACGCCGCCGCCGTCGCAACCTCGTTGTCGAGTGCCGCACGGTCTTCCGCACTGCCACGGGACGACACGGCAGCACGAAGGCTGTCAGCGGTTTTCGCGTTCTCCGCCGCCATTGATCGCGTCCCCTCGATTTCGCGACCGAGCATGTCGCGAACACGCGTCTCGGCGGCGGCCAGGAGCTGGTCGAGCTTCGCCATCGAATCCGCGAGCGTCTGGTAGTTCGACGCCATCGCACCGATCTGGGCGCTGTCGGCCGCGAGCGAGCCAGACATCTGCGCCAGCAGCGCCATCTCGCGCTGCTGCGCCTCGAGCTGCTCGCCCAACCGGTAACGGGCGACCGCGACCGCGGCATCGGCGGCGAGGAGGTTCTGCGATCGCTCGGCGACTGCACCTGTCGGTTTGGTTGCCGCCGCCGGCACGAGCAGCACGCGCTTGACGATCGTCGGCGCTTGCAGAGCGATCGAATCGAGTCTGGCGGCATCCGGCGCGGCGACGAACGCCGTCCGGCTACCGAACGTTGACGGAGCGGACGGCGCGCCTAACGTGGCCAGGAGATCGGTCGCAGACGACGAGTCCGCCAGCACCATCGTCTTGGCGACCGCAGGATCGCCGACGACGAGAATCCCGGCCGCACGGTTGGCGACGAGCGCGCGCGCCAGCTCCGCAATCGATGCGTTCGTCTGTGCCTGAAGGATCGCGATGCCCGCGGATGACGAATCGGCGATCTGTTGGAAGACCCGCTCCGCGTCGGCAGATCGGCCGAGCTCGAGCTGGGCCTGCGCCGCCATGAGCCGCGCCTCGTCGGACTCGCTACGGCGTGGGTAGCGTGCGCCGAAGTCGGTGAAGGCGCGCTCGGCGTCCTCGATGCGTTCGAGCTTGTACAGTGCCCACGCGCGCGTGAGCAGCGCCGGAGCAGCGAGCTGGCTGCTGTCGCCGATCGCCGACGCAATACGGACGGCGTCTTCATAGCGCCGGCCTTCGTACGCAACCTGCGCCGCCGTGAGGCGCACCTGATCGGAGAAGGCGCCGGTGCTCCCCGTCGCGAGCGCCTCGAGCGACGCAACCGCATTCGCCGCGCGCGTCGTGTCGGCGCGGAGCTGCGTCAGGGCGTCCATGTACTTCGCGTACGGCGCAAACGACCCGTTCGACGCGGCCGCCCGCCCGAACGCCGAGCGCGCGCCAGTGATGTCACCGGAGCGATACGCCGCCAGCCCCACGACGAGGGGCGAGAGTCCTGTGGAATCGGTGGCGGGGAGGGTGCGCGACAGGGTCGCAACCCGCGCGTAATCTCCGCTGCGATACGCCTCGACCAACAGCTGAGGACGAAACACGGATGCATAACGAGTCGAGCCGGCCGCGAGTCCCTGCGCTTCGCGCCGGAACGACGCGAGCATTCCGAGCCGGTAGTATGTCTGCGACAGCAGGAAATGCAGTGCAGCGCGCTCCGGCTCGCCGATGCCTGTCGAATCCTGCTTCACGATAGCCGAGAGGCGTTCGAGCCGGCTCAGAGCGGCATACGGCTCGTCCAACGCGAGCTCGAACATCGCGACGCGCACTTCGGCGTCCACCGTTCGCGGCAGCTCGCCGGGTGCCGTGATCCGCGCCTGCGACGCAGTGGGGAGCGGCGTGCCGAACGTCTTCCGGACCGAGTCGACGATGACCGTTCGCGCCGTGTCACGCCGCGTCGACTGCGCGGCCGTGACGCGTGGCGAGAGCGTAGTGGCGAGGAACGCGACGGCCACCGGCCCGATGAAGGTTCCGAGCGCGGCACCCATCAGAACGGCCCGCTGCCTCGGCCCGCCCACGACGTGGTTGTGACCTGTCCGTTCCTCACGGCGAACTGCACGTACGTCACCGTTTCGCGCGCCGCCGGCACGTTGGCGGATCCCGTTAGGGTCCGGCCGTCCACCGTGACCTGGATCGTGATCGAGTGATCGCTCGGAACCACGGGCGCATGATAGACCTCATCCACCCCGCCACGCGCGAGCGCGCCACTCGCCACCGTCGAGTACGTGCGTGGCTCGCTCGCGACGTTGTCCACCGAGACGACCGCGGATTGCACCGTCTGCGACTGCGACGAGTCGGCCCGAAGCAGCACCACCAGAATGGCACCCCCCCGCCCACCGATCGCGCTGCTGAGGCTCGTGAACCGGTCGCGCTGGGCGACGAGGTTCGTTTGCGATGTGGCGAGAAGTGCATCGAGCTGTTGCAGCGCCGTCTGCTCGTTGGTCAACAGCAGCGCTTGCGCGCGCTCCTGCATTGTTTGCGCAATGAGCGCTTCGAGGCGCGCCTCTATCTGGACGCGCTGCCCCTTCACACCAGCGAGCGCCTTTTCCGTCTGCTCGAGGTCCTTGGTGAGCTGGTCGCGTTTGGCCTTATAGACCGGATCGGTCTGCGCGAGAGTGGTCCGAGGGAGCAGGGTCGTGAATGCGAGCGTCACCGCGGCCGCGGCAACCAGTACGCGTCTGGTCATGAGAATCGTTCCGCCGTGTGAGAAGCGGGGCATCGGCATCGGCCTAGGGTTTTGCTGGCGGCTGAACGCCGCGCTGCTGCTCCAGCCGCTTGAGCCGATCCTCGAGACGTCGCAGCGTTTCTTTCTCCTGACGCAGCTGCGTTTCAACCGCTGCGCGGCGCTGTTCGAGCTCGAGCAGATTCTGTGCCTCATATCGATCAAGTTCCGACTGAAGCGCGGCCACTCGTCGCTGTCGATCGTCGATGTCGACAAGCAACTGCTGCCGCTCATGCGCAAGTCGATCGGCGCGCTTTTGCAGAAAGTCACCGCGAACGAGCCCCAGCAGGTTGCTCTGCCAGCCAAGCGTAAAAGCGATCTTCCGGTAGTTGTAGTAGCGCTCGGGCGAAAGAGAGGTGGACGAGCTCTCACTCGACCCCGCCGCCAGCTCCGTGACGTAGAACCCGGCGCGCAATCCACGGTACACCGCAGATGCGCCAAGGTTGAAATCCCACGCGTTATTCTCGAGCATCACGTTGACCCGGAACTCCGGCGTCACGGGAAACTCGGCCATCGCGCCGTAGAACAATCCGCCCGTCGCGTTCTTCGCGTAAGCAGCTCCGAGTCCACCGTCGTCGCTGAACAAGCCATTCCCGGCGCCGAGCGTGAGGCTCAGGCCCATGCCGTGGAATTGGTCGAACACCATACTCTTCGTGGTGACGACGTAGAGTGTTGGCGCCGTATCGAAACCCAGGTGGAGGGAATCCGGCTCGTGTCGCGAATCGGGATCTTCGGCCGTCGGCGGAAGCAGCGAGTAGCCGATCCCGAAGCGGTCGATGTGGCTGTACTTCCCCAGATTCCGCATGCCCACAGCGAGGGCAGGAAACCATTTCAGGGCGCCGCCCCGAAGGTTCAGGTCTTCTTCCGAAACGAGCACGCCGCGGACAAAGAAACCGTACTCCGGATTGCTGGAGAAAAAGGCAACACCACCCTCGAGGCGACCGAGCGCTGCGGCGGACAACGTGAGCTGAGAATTCATCCGGTCGTTGTAGTTGATCTTCGTAACGACCGGGTCGACGCGAAAGCGCTTCGCGGAATAGTTGAGGGCGAAATCCCCATTGAGCGGAGAAACCCACGCGACCGGAATGTCGATGAGCCCGGATCCCCAGTAGAGCGTCTGGGGGTAGTCCTGCTGGGCCGCCGCCGCGGTCAACGGCACGATGCCTAACGCCAGTGCACCCAGCATGGCCCGAAGCCGCATCGTCAGCGACCCTCCGGCGGTTTCTTGGCCGGCGCCTCGGGTGGGCGTCGGCCCTGCTCGATCTCCTTCAGCCGATCGTTCGCCCGCTTGATCGCATCGCGCTCCGCCTGGAGCTCCTGTTCGAGCTGCAGGCGTCGCTGCTCCATTCGGACGAGCTCACTACTGCGCGCCTCCGCAAGCCCCTTCTCCAGCTCCTGGATTCGACGCTCGCGCGACGCGATCTCGTACCGCAGCTGCTGGCTTTCCCGCGTCAGATCTGCGACCTGCGAGCGAAGCACCATGCCGTGCGCAATGTCCCGGAAGTTCCCAAAATAGCCGATCGAGATGTTGAACTTCGCGTAGTTATAGACGTTGAAACCTTCGTCGGGGCCCTTCCGACCGCCGGCCTCGAGCTCGCTGCCATACACGCCGATCGACACGCCTCGCCACTCCGCGACAGCTCCCGCGTTCCAATCCCATCCATCGTTTTCGGCGAGGAACGTCACGCTGCCATTGGACCATGGGTGCATAACGAGCCGGCTGCCCAGGAACAGCCCTTTGGCAATCGTGCCGCTGTTGTTGTACTGGTCGCCGAGGCCGCCGTCGTCCCGGAAGAGACCATTGCCGTAGCCGAGACTGAACGACATCGACATCTGGCCGTTGCGCGAATAGCCGGACAGCGGCACCTCCTTGGTCATGACAGCGTAGAGCGTCGGCGCCGTTTTGAAGTCCGCATAACGCGACACGACGACCTCATCGTACCTTGCCGCGCTGTCGAGGACCACGTCGTGGCCGATGAGGAAGCGGTCTTCGTGCTTGAATTTGCCGATGTTGCGTGCGCCAATGGCAATCGCCGGCATGAATCTCTGGCCGAAGTCGCCGTCGCGAACGAGCAGTCCCTGCCCGAAAAAGCCCCACTCGGGATTCTGGCTATACAGTGAGAATCCCGCCGACACACGTCCGGCCCAATGGGTGTCGATCGCGAAGTTGGAGTTGAGGCGCGAGGCGAGCCCGCTCTTCGATGGATCTTCGGACGATGGGAGGTCTTTCGCCGAAATCTGCATCCACCAGTCCGAGCTCCGTTGTGATACCCAGGCCGCGGGGGTGTTGATGTAGCCGGCGCCGAACTGCATGGTCTGCGTGTAGGGCTGTGCCGTCTGCACCGCTTGCACCGGCTGTTGCGCACGGCCCGAGGATACAGCGACGGCGGTCGCGCACGCGACCAGCACCCACGCTCTCACCTGCAGCGGTTGGCGCATCAGCCCTCCCGAACTAGTAAGCGACCCGGCGTTAGCTCGCGAACGCGGGGCAGCGGGGACCGCGAGACAACTTACTGTACCACTGTATCACGACCGACTGGGAGTGTCGTGGTGAATGTGGCATCGCCGGAATCGCGCTCGCGATACGGGCGAGCGGGGGTGCAAGACGTATGCCCCATACGGTCGGAGTAGCGCGGCACAAACGTAGCCGCACGCACGACTGGTGCGGTATCTTTCTGCCACGCAAAAATGCGCCGACGCAGCTCAGCCGTAACCTCTCTCGCGCGCACGTCACCGTACGCTTCTCCTTCCGATGACCATCCAATTTCGCATCGCCGCCGTCGCCGTTGTCATCCTAGCGAGCGCCGGGTGCAAGGGCGCTGAGGACGCGCGCGCGAAGACCCCGGCTGAAGCGAGCGCCGCTCCCGCCGCCGCTGTCGCCCCGAATATCTCCGCGACTACACAAACCGGGGGCTCGGCCTCAACGGATCCGCTCGTCGCACATGCGGACAGTGCGCGCATTCGAGGCAACCCCGCAGCGAAGGTTTGGTTGATTCTCGCGAGCGACTTCCAATGCCCGTACTGCAAGATGTGGCACGACTCGTCGGACCTCACAATCCGACGTGAGTACATCGACAACGGTAAGGTCCGGCTCGCCTTCGTCAACTTCCCGATCCCTTCGCATCAGAACGCGATTCCAGCAGCCGAGTACGCCATGTGCGCAGCAGCTCAGGACAAGTTCTGGCAGATGCACGACGCACTCTTCGCGGCCCAGGAGAAATGGGTACCTCTGTCGGAGCCCGGCCCCGCACTCGAGCAGGTTGCCGCATCGGTGGGTGTCGACATGACGTCACTGCGCTCTTGTGTCTCTTCGCACAAGATGCGTCCGCTCATCGACGCCGACCGTGAAAAGGCCTCGCGCGCCGGCGTGCGGGCGACACCCTCGTTCTTCATCGGCACCCAGTTGCTCGAGGGCGTCCAGCCGGCGGAAGAGCTGAGAAAGGCGCTCGACGCTGCGCTTGCCAGCGCGGCCTCCAAGTAGTCGCCCGGAGCACGCCTCGGCCAGATCGTCTGCGCGCGCCGTGGACGCCGTATTGAGACTGGGCTACGACGCGGCGGGGAATATCGCGCGAGCGCTGGCGGCGCTGGCCCCGGCGGGCAACGCGAAGTTGCTTCGCGCGCTCCGCGCGCGCCGCGGCATTCGCTCTCGTTATGCGGCGTGGGCGCTCGCCAATCGCGACGCGCCGCGAGCGCTGCTCTGGATGCATGCCCCGTCCGTCGGCGAGGGGTTGCAGGCTCGTCCGGTGTTGCAGCTCGCACGTCGCGAGCGCCCGGAGCTGCAGCTCGCCTACACGTTCTTTTCACCGAGCGCCGCGGCGTTCGCGCGAGGACTGGACGTCGACTTTGCGGATTATCTCCCGTTCGACACGGTTGGCGATAGCGTTGCCGCGCTCGACGCCCTCGCGCCGAGAGCGCTCGTTTTCAGCAAGCTCGATGTCTGGCCGAGTCTCGCGCGTGTCGCCGCCAACCGTGGCGTGCGTCTCGGGCTGGTGAGCGCCACGCTCGCAGAAGGGTCCTCGCGGCGGCGCGGCATGGCTGCTCGGCTGTTGTCCGACGCGTACGCGCGACTCGACTCGGTGGGCGCGATCGACCAGCGCGATGCCGAGCGGCTTGTCGAGCTGGGCGTTCGGCGTGACCGGATCGCCGTCACGGGAGACACGCGCTACGATCAGGTGTGGGCGCGCGTGCGGGGTGTGGACCGCACGAGTGGTTTCGTCGCGACGCTGGCAAGTGGACGTCCCACTCTCGTAGCGGGCTCGACATGGCCGGCCGACGAGCGCCCGCTGCTCGCAGCGTGGACGAGGGTGCGAGCGGCCGTGCCCGACGCGCGTCTCATCGTCGCGCCACACGAGCCCACGGAATCGCACCTCACGCCGATCGAGCGGTGGGCGGCGGAGGCGCGAGTGCGCAGCGCGCGACTCGGCAGTGACGACGCACCTAACGCGGACGTCGTGATCGTAGACCGGGTTGGCGTGCTCGGCGATCTCTACGCTCTGGCGAGCGCCGCGTACGTGGGCGGGGGGTTTCACGCCGCCGGGCTGCACTCCGTGCTCGAACCCGCGGCATTCGGTGTGCCGGTCCTGTTTGGGCCGAGGTTCGCGAACAGCCGCGATGCGGAGCTGCTCGTCTCGGCGGGTGGTGGCGCGTCGGAGCCGACGGAGACGGGGCTCGAGTTGCGACTGCGAAGCTGGCTCACCGACGAGTCGCTGCGCGGTCAGGCGGGAACGGCGGCGCGAGAGATCGTGAAGCAAGGACTCGGCGCGGCGGAACGATCGTGGAAGCTCGTGTCCGCGCTCGTCGACGCGAACCGATAGACGACGCAAACCGATAGACGGCGCGGAATCACAGACGGCGCGAAATCACAGACGGCGCGAAATCACAGACAGCGCGAAATCACAGACAGCGCGAAATCACAGACAGCGCGAAATCACAGACAGCGCGAAATCACAGGCTGCGCCGGGCGCGAAATCCCAGACTGCGCGGGGTGTGATTTCGCGTCTTCTGATTCCGCGTCTTCTGATTCCGCGCCTTCCGCGACTTCCGTGATTTCGCGACTTCCGTGATTTCGCGTCTTCAGTGATTCCGCGACTTCCGTGATTTCGCGCCGTCTATCGGTTCGCGCCGTCTGGAAGCTTGCGCCGTTTCGGCCGTGCGTCGTTAGGTTTTTACGAACCGCCGACGCGGGCGATGGTGTCCGCCTCGCGCACCACGGGCGTTTCGCCCGTCGTCCTGGCCAGCGCATTCTCCGACGGCCGGTGCAGGAAGAATCCCTGCACCAGGTGCACGCCCAGCCCCTTGACCGTCTCGTACTCCTCGGCCCGCTCGACACCTTCCGCGATCACCTTGGCACCCTGGTCGTTCGCGAACCGCACCATGGTCTCGACGAGGTTCTGCTTGATGAAGTTCGTGTCGATGCAGTTAATGAGGGAGATGTCCAGCTTGATGAAATCGGGCTCGAGGTTCGCGATGGAGCCCAGCCCCGCGTACCCGCTCCCGGCGTCGTCGACGGCGAAACGATAGCCGCGCTGGCGAAGCGCCTTGAGGCGCTCGCGGAACTTTGGGTAATCCTTGATCGCCGTCCGCTCGGTGATCTCGATGACGACGCGCTGCGGGTCCGCGACCTCGGCGTCGAGCTGACTGAACTCCGGGTCCACGAAATCGTGCGGGTCGACGTTGAGGAACAGGAATTCGCCTCGCGTTAGGCGCTGCTTCATTGCCTCGATCGCCTTGCTGCGGCAGAGCCGCCCCAGCTCCCACAGCAAGTCAGCCTCCGCGGCGACCTCGAACATGATCTCGGGACTGCGCAGGCTGCGGAGCGTGCCGCGGGCCAGCGCCTCGTAGCCGTACACCTGGCGGGTGTCCGCCACCAGGATCGGGTGCAGATCAATGTAGACCGCGCGCTCACGGAGGCTGCGCTTCAGGTCGTCGACACGACGACCGCGCTCCCGCTCCTCCACGCTCTTCGCGGCATTGGCGGCCTCACGGATGCCGCGGTAGATGAGACGCTGCAGGCGGATCTTCGGATTGTAGTAGACGTGCGACCGCCCGACATAGATCTCGAACAGCGACGCGATCTCCTCGCCGTGCACCGCTTCGATCCGCCCGCCCACGTGCTCCTGCAGGTTCGACACGAGCTCCGTTATCTCCGCATCCGTGACCGCCGCGACACCTTGCGGTGGCACGTGGAAGAACACGAAGTCGTCGTCGTTCGTGAAGCTCACCAGAATGCGCGACGACCGAAGCGTGCTCGCGTCGAGGAACTCGCGGACCGCCTGAGCCGTCGTCTCGAGCACCGCGTCCAGCTTCTCCCACCCGTAGATCTCCTCGATCTTCGAGTAGCGGACGAAGTTGAAGTAGAGCACGATCAGCTCGCCGCGCTCCTTGATCAGATGGCGCGAGCGCTCGATCATCACCGGCAGTGTCGGCAGCCCGGTGAGGTGGTCGTAGAGCATCTGCTCGTACTCCACACGCTCGATGCGATCCGCCAGCGCGGCCGCTGCTGGCGTCACCCGCGCAAGCGCGGATCGGACCCGCGACGCAATCTCTTCCGGCGACGCCGGCAGCAGGAACCACTCGTCGACGTGAAGCTCGATCGCGCGACGACGAGCGACATCGTTCGCGCAGCCCACGATCACCGGCAGCGCTCGGGCGCGCGCGCGTTCCACGACGTCGCGCAGCGCATTCGGGTTGTCCGTCGTCGTGACGATCACGCGGACGCCGGGAACATCCTCTATCGCTGCCGCGAGCTCCCGGTCGCGACGGACCACGACCTCCCATGACTCCAGGAGCACGGCTGCATCCCGAATGGACGCGTCGTCGATATCGGTGAGGATGAGCGGCTGGCTCACGCCGTCATGGCAATTGCTGGGAAACGCGTCACGCGGCGCCCTGGAGCGCCGCTGCGTTCCGCTCCACGGTGCGCACCAGCCGCGGAAGATCGATCGGCTTCGTCACGTAATCGTCCGCTCCGCTCTGCAGCGCCTGTCGCTTGTCGTCCCATTGATCGAGCGCGGTGACCATGATCACGCGTACCCCACGATCGTGAGAAGGGTGCTGTTTCATGAGGCGGCACACCTCCCAACCGTCGCGCCCCGGCATCATCACGTCGAGCAGCACGATTGACGGGCGGACCGACTCGAACAGCGACAGCGCTTCCTCACCACTGTACGCGACGGATACGGGATACCCCTTCGCTTCGAGGTATTGCCGCACGATGTCGGCGTTGTCGTGGTTGTCGTCGACGACGAGAACGGAGGGAAGTGTCGCCTCAGGCATTCGAGTGATAGGGTGTCAGAGACACCGAAGGGGGGCAAGTTGCAAGCCAGCCCCCTCCGTAGCGGCACCTATCGTCGAATCAGCTTCGACAATTGCGGCGGCGACCACGCGAGCGAGAGCCCGAACCCGTCGGAGTCGCCAAACGTGTCAGAGCCGCCGAACAGGATGCTCACCCGAAACGAGAGCTGCTTGGTGACCTCGAAATTCGCACCGAGATCGAAGTCGATGCCGAGGTCGGTTTCGTTCTGGTCGTTGTTGGTGCCTCCACAGTCGCTGCAGACGTCGATCGACACCCGGGGGTGGACATAGGGTGTGATCGCGAACCCCTGGTCGAGCTCGAAGCGATGGCCGATGGAGACGCCAAATGGAATTCGCACGATGTTGCCGCCGTCGCCGAACGCGAATCCCACGCCCGCGGTGCCAAGAAAGGCGAGCGGCATTTCGGCGTTGCCCTGAGTAAACAGGTAGGCGTACTGACCACCCAAAACGAGCTTGCCGTTACCCTTTCCATCGGGGTCGGCGAAACCAACGTCGAGGGAAAGCTGGGTGGTATTCGAGAGGCCCTCTCGCCACTGAAAAAGGAGGCTCGTGCCCGCATCCCCTGCATCGGCTACGCCGAAGTTGAACTCGCGATTCATGATCCGTGGCGGCTGGAACGAGGGATACGCCCACCCCTGCGCGCCGAGGACCGCGGGCATAACAACCCCGGCGGCGATTACGACTCGAGCAACGACACGGCGAATCGTGGCTACCGGATTCGCGTCTGCGACCGGTAGCGAACTACGTGCAGCCTTACGCATTCAGTTTTTTCTCCGAGAGGTCTGGTACGCTGGACGTGCGATCGACTAGCGAAACGCGTACGAGGCAGCGGCCCCAAACAGCCCGCTCCCGCCTCCGAACTGACCTCCGGAGCTGCCTCCACCGAACTCGTAACCTGCGGTAAACCCGAGATTGCGCGTCAGCACGAGATCGATGGCGACCGAGCCACGCATCGCGTTGTCGCCCTGAGCTCGAGACCCACGTTCGCTCAGCCGCGACCAGACGAAAAATGGCGAGGCATAGGCTGACACGCTACGCGTCGCACCCAGTCCAAATCGATAACCGGCGCCGAGGCCGACAGGGAGCCGGACCACCGCAGTCGTGTCTCGGCGCGCCCCGCCGATGCCCGCGAACGCCGCAACGCCGAATCGGTCCGCCTTGCCCGCGTACAAGGGAACCGCGACCCGGGCCCCGTAACTGGTCCACGTACCGCCGGTGTCGGGACGCACGCCGCCGATCGCGCCGCTGAGCTGGAAGCGACTGGATGCCGGACCCCATCCGAACGCGAGCGCGTACCCTGTGCTGCCACTACCGGAGCCGTAGTTCACCGCGAGCGTCATCCCGGGAGACACGAAACCGTTTTGGAGTACCGGAATGGTAGGCATCTGCCCCGACGCGAACACCGGCGCGCTCGCGCCGATCGCGATCCAGAAAACCGAACGGAAGGGTCTGAGTGCGCTCACGACGCGGTGCGGGTGCAAGCCCCGTGCTTGTGACTCAGCGAACCCGAAAAGGCGGTGATGCGCGTTCGATCTGCCCGTTAGGTGGGAGGTCGCGTTACGACGACCTCACGAGCGCCGGGGCGAACATCGAGGCGTGATTCCACTCCTCGCGCCCAACGCACCCACACGGCCGTCGGAACATCGTTGGAACCAAACACCTGCACGGCGCCGTTCTCGGACCAGTATCCCGACCCCGCCTGGATCTCACGCACCGGCCCCATGCGCACGCCGTAAATCACGCGAACCTGTGCCCCGATCGCGTCGGGATTCGACGGCAAGCCGCGAAGGCGCACCCGCAAACCGGGACGAGCCCCGCGGTTGTGGAAGAGGCGGGTCGGAGCAGCGTTCTGGGATACGGCGAGATCGACGCGACCATCGCCATCGAAGTCGGCGTACGCGGCCCCGCGCTGATCGCCGTACACGACGATCCCCGACCGATCACCAGCCATCGGATCGAGTCCACCCTTCCCGTCCCCGGTAAGGAGCAGGCCGCGGCCGGCGTCGAAGCGTGGGATCCCAATCGCCGTCGCCGAAAAGTTCTGGCCGAGAAACACGTCCTCGAAGCCATCGCCGTTGAAGTCCGTAATGCCGGCGTAGAAGGCCGGCGCCAGTTGCGCGTCCGTCGGGAGTGGGCGCGCGTCGAAGTGGTCACCGCGGTTGAGGAATACCATGTTGTCGAGCGTCACGATCGGCGTCTCGACAGTGCGCGACTTGTTAGGCCCCAGCACGTCGTCGACCGTCGCGTCGGCGTACGCGGCGAACGACCTGACGCGCGCGGGCAGGTCGGGAATGACCTGACGCACACGCGCGAACCCGTTGAGCGGCGCGAGCCCGTTCACCCGTGGATCTCGACGCGTGATGAGCATTTCCTCCTCGCCACGCACACCGAACGGGCCGCTGAACATCACGAGGGGACGTGCGGCATCGGCGGCGAGGGGACTGTTGCGTCCCCAGCTCGTGGCGACGAGATCGAGCCGGCCATCACCGTCGAGATCGCCCGCAGCGATTCCGTTCCACCGACTGGTCCAGCGATCGAGCCCCCACGAGGGAGGCGCAGGGCTGAATCGGCCACCGTCATTCAGCAGGAGCAGAATCGAGCTCCACTCACGGGCGAGAACGAGATCCGCATCGCCGTCGCCGTCCACGTCGGCGAACATGGCGCCGGAGACGAGACCCACGTTCGCGAGCACCGCGATGTTCGATGAGTCGGCCACAAAGCCGCGGCCATCGTTCCGGTACAGGAACGACGTCGCGGGCTGGGGATAGCGTCCAACGATCGCGCGTCCACCAACGAAGAGGTCGAGATCGCCGTCGCCGTCATAATCGCCGAGCGCGAGCGGTCCGGACGCGGAGGTCGAAGGCGGCACCCGATCGACCGTGCCTGCAGCAACTCCGGCTGACGAGGCGGCAGCCTCCATTACCGACGGCACCCGCTGCCCCTCCCAGCTCGAGACTCCGATCAGCATGCGCGAGCTCTGGACGCCGGCAAGGCCAAGCACCGTCGTGAAGTCAGCCGGCGCCCGAGGCCCATCGTTAGGCCGGGGCACCAGGCGTCCGTTGTCGTTGCGGAAAACCCCGAGGCGGCCACCGCGGCCGGAGCCGACGATCAGATCCTCGTCACCATCGCGATCGTAGTCGAACCACGCCACGCCCGGCCCGAGCTGCGACAGGGCGTTGGGCAACAGCCATTGGCGCTCCCAGTCGTCGAACGGCGGGTCGGCATGAACGTGCCCCGCGAGCTGCGCCGTCGCATCTTCGAACAGCGGTTCAGCGCGCGCGCTGTCGTGCGCGGCGCGCGTCGCGGTCGCAGACGTGATCTCGTACAGGCGGTTGGGGCGTACGCCCGCGATGGTGGTTCGCCGTCCGTCCCGCCAGTCCACGACCAGCGTCGCACTATCGGACTTGCCCATGGCGAACGACGCCTCGTAGTCGCTGTGCGACATGTACAGTCCGCCGGCGACCACCTCGCGCTCCTGGGTCGGAACGGCACCGTTCAGGAGGCGGATCTTCGCGCCGACGGCCTTCGTGTTAGGCGCCTCACCGACCAGACGGACCGCGACCCGCGGCGCGGTGGCGTCATTGCGAAGCACGAGTGCGGGAGCGCCGAGGCGGTTGACGATCACATCGAGATCGCCGTCGCCATCGAGGTCGGCGGCAGCCATCGCGTGCGAGATGTCGTCCTCGGTGCCGAAATGCCAGCGCTGGCCCGCGTCCTCGAACGTCAGGTCGCCACGATTCCTGAATGCGACGTTCCTCAGCGGAAGCTTCGGAAACTCCCATCGGATGCGCTGCCACGAGATGGAGCCCAGGCGCGTCCCCAACTGCTCCTGCACGTCCGCGTCCATGATGTCCCACAGGTGGCCGTTCGCCACGAGCATGTCCTGCCACCCGTCGAGGTCGACGTCGAGAAACATCGTCGACCAAGACCAGCCACTGGCCTGCACCCCGGACAGATACGACGTCTCGGCGAACGTGCCATCGCCGCGGTTCACGAACAGCGCGTTCCGCTGCTGCTGCAGCTGCGTCTCCATATCGCCCGGACGCTTCGGCAGCGGCGTGTGAGTGGGCATCTCCGTCTTCAGGCGACGCGAGTCGTTGGCCAGCATGTCCACCTCGAACAGGTCGGGCCACCCGTCCCCGTTGACGTCCGCGACGTCCAGGCCCATCGCCGAGTTGCTCGTCTGGCGCTGAGCGGTCCAGCTGGCGAGGCGGAAGCCACCGCGACCGTCGTTGTACCACAGCTGGTCTCGATCCTCGAAGTCGTTCGCGAGGTAGAGGTCCGGGGCACCGTCGCCATTCAGGTCGACGAGTTTCGCACCTAACGTGAACGACTCGGGCTCCTCGGTGAGCGGCGCGCCCTGCGCGTCGACGAACCGCCCCGATGTCATCGCGACCCGCGTGAAGCGGCCCGCCGTGTTGAGATAGAAGTCATCCGGCGCGCCGCGCGCCGTCATGCGCGTGCCACCCATGTCGGGCCGCATGACGAGCTTGTACTCGCTGCGAAACTCCGGCGCGATCTCGAAGCGGTTCGGACCCGTCTGGCGAACGATCCGGGCGAACGGCCGCTGGTCGGGCGGGACGCTGTCGTCGTAGGAGTACGCCTTGTAGTTGGCGACGTAGAGGTCGAGGGTGCCGTTGCCATCCACGTCGGCGAGCGCGATCGTGGTCGCACCCTTCCCCGTCGTGTCGAGCCCCAGGTCGCGGTGCTCCGTAAATCGGCCGGTGCCGTCGTTGACGAACACCGCGTTAGGTCCACGAGTCGCGGTGAGCACGAGATCGAGGTCACCGTCACCATCGATGTCGGCGAGCGCCGCGCCGGTCGAATGGCGGTCACAGGCCCCGACGCCGGCGGACTTCGTCACGTCCTCGAATCGCCAGCCGCCGCGATTGCGGTAAAGCGCGCTGCAGCCCTCGGTTCGGGCGAGAAACACATCCGCCAGGCCGTCGCCGTCGACGTCGCCTAACGCGACGCCCGCGCCCTGCCCGAGAACCCGGTTGCGCAACAGGGCAGCGTCGCTGATGGCGTTCTGGAACCGAATCCCGGCGTTCTCCATGCGGGTGAACCCCGTTTCGCCGGACGACGGCACCGCAAGCTCCCGCCAGCGATACCCATTCTCCTGCTTCCAGGCTGCGGCTTTGGGTGCTGCACCGCTACATGCGAACGCGAGGTAGGCGGCTGCCGCGATGGCGATGCGTACCGCCGGGGCGCTCGAAGAGTTCTTCAGAGGAGACGTTGCTGACTCGTGGGGGGAATTGGGGTCGACCGCCGCGAATTGTACCACGAGGCACTCTCCAACGACAGCAGAACGCGCACGCACGTGAACCATCTGGCGTGCACCGATGCCCGACCATAGCGTAATCCAGCGTCCAACGTCGCCCATCCCCCAACACGCCTGTGCCCCTTCGACTCTGGCGTGCAGCAGGAGCCGCCGCAGCCGCCATCGTACTGACCACGTCGGGCCGCGCCGAAGCCCAGTTGCCCACGGTGTCGGTCCGCGGAGTCGCGTACGACAGCCTCCGCAACACACCTCTTCGGAATGCCATCGTGACCATCGCGGGACGCGACGCTCGCGCTACGACCGACGAACTCGGTCGGTTCACGATCGAGGGAGTCGAACGCGGTGTTCGCACGTTCAACGCGCAGCACGCCACGCTGGATTCGATCGGCCTC
>Ga0075421_100000977_pt1 | contig 32247 bp, 29 predicted proteins | sample SoiMetdeltSBSDD5_FD_75292 | JGI IMG/M metagenome (GOLD analysis project Ga0075421, IMG submission 75292) | Bulk soil microbial communities from a Populus tree surrounding site in Tennessee, USA - Soil MetaG P. deltoides SBSDD5 | ecosystem: Environmental > Terrestrial > Soil > Tree plantation... | reverse complement strand
TCGGCAAGGTCACCTGCTCGCCACCTCCTTTCATCCCGAACTCACGGGCGATCCCAGGGTGCACCGACTTTTCGTGGATATGGTGCGGGAGGGCTAACGATGTCCGGCCACTCAAAGTGGGCGACGACCAAGCACAAGAAGGCCGTCGTCGACGCCAAGCGGGGCAAGCTTTTCGCCGGTCTCATCAAGAACATCGAGGTCGCCGCGCGCAACGGTGCCGATCCGGCCGGAAACCCGACGCTGTACGACGCCATCCAGAAGGCCAAGAAGAACTCGGTCCCCAATGACAATATCGACCGTGCGGTCAAGCGCGGCTCCGGTCAGGAGGCGGGCGGCGCCGACTGGCAGACGATCATGTATGAGGGATACGGGCCCAACGGTGTCGCGCTGCTGATCGAGTGCCTGACGGACAACCGCAACCGGGCCGCCGCCGAGGTGCGCACGGCCCTGACCCGTAACAACGGCACGCTTGCCGACCCCGGCTCGGTGGCATACCTGTTCTCCCGCAAGGGTCAGGTGATCGTCCCCAAGACCGGGCTGTCCGAGGACGACGTCCTGCTGGCGGTGCTGGAGGCGGGTGCCGAAGAGGTCAACGACCTCGGCGAGTCGTTCGAGGTGATCAGCGAGCCGGGCGACCTGCTCCCGGTGCGCCAGGCGCTGCAGGCGGCCGGCATTGACTACGAGTCGGCCGAGACCACCTTCGTGCCCAGCGTGCAGGTGCCGCTGGAGGAGGACGCGGCGCGCAAGGTGCTCAAGCTGGTCGACGCGGTCGACGACTGCGACGACGTTCAGAACGTCTACGCCAACTTCGACGTGTCCGACGAGGTCATGGAGGCGATCGAGGGCTGATGCCGGCTGATCAGCTCTTCCCCGACGAGGCCTTCGATTTTTACGAGGGTCTGGTCGCGGACAACTCCAAGACCTACTGGCTGGCGCACAAGGATGTCTACGAGCGTGCGGTCCGCCAGCCGATGCAGGCGCTGCTGGAGAAGCTGGCACCGGCCTTCGACACCCAAGAGATCTCGATTTTCCGGCCGTACCGGGACGTCCGCCTTCTCCAAGGACAAGAGCCCGTACAAGACTCAGCAGGGCGGCTTCCTGGAGGTCGAGCCGAGCGTGGGCTACTACGTGCAGGTCGACGCCGAGGGGGTGCATTTCGGCGGCGGCTTCCATGCCCGGGACCGGGCGCAGACGGCACGCTACCGGGACGCGGTCGACTCCGATCTGACTGGTCCGGAGCTCGCGTTGATACTGGCGAAGCTGGAAAAGGCGGGGTTAGCGACCGGCGGGGCCCAGGTGAAGACGAGGCCGAGGGGCGTGGCGGCCGACCACCCCCGGCTCGACCTGATGCGCCGCGAGTACGTCACCGTCGGGCGTAGCTACGCGCCCGATGAGGTGACGGTGGCGGCGGTGGAGAAGGCGTGGCGCAAGATGACCCCTCTGATCGACTGGGTCCGCCACAACTGCCCACCCGAGCTGGGAGAAGGCTAGAGCTCAACCGGGCCGCCGCTGCGCCAGTAGAAGCCGCCCGCCCGCTCCATCAGCCCGGTGTCGATCAGGTACCGCCGCAGCGAAACGTAATCCTCCTCGTAGAAGCGGCTCAGCACCGCGTTCACCTCCTTCTCGGTGAACTTCACCCCGGGCTCGAACTCGCACGCGATGTGCTCCAGGATCACCCGGCGCTTGCCGGCCCTGGCGGGTATCGCCACGAGCCGGCCGTCCTTGACAAACGTATCGAGGATCTTCTTGCCCATCACACCGTCTTATAGAGCCGTTCCATATAGGACGGGCCGTAGTAGGCCTCGAGCTCCTCCAGGGTTTCCGGCGTCTCCTGCACGGATTTGACGATCGCCGCGGTGCTGGGCAGAGCCTCGGGCCGCCACGTCTCCTGCTTCCAGAACGAGGAGCGCATGAAAGCCTTGGCGCAGTGGAAGAAAACCTGATCGATCTCGACCACGATGGCCAGTTGCGGGCGGTGGCCCTTGACCACCATCCGGTCGAAGTACGGCGCGTCGCTCACAAGGTGGGCGCGGCCGTTGACGCGCAGGGTGTCGCCGCGGCCGGGGACCATGAACAGCAGCCCGACATGCGGGTTGGCGAGGATGTTGAGGAACCCGTCGGCGCGATGGTTTCCGGGGCGCTCGGGGATGGCGATCGTCGTGTCGTCGATGACGTGGACGAAGCCGGCCGGGTCACCCTTGGGGGAGATGTCGAGGTTGCCCCCTGCGTCGGACGTGGCGATCAGAAGGAATGGCGACGCTGCCAGCCACTGCCGGTCGACCGGGAGCAGGCGCTTGCGCTCCTTGGTGACGGACCGGCTCTGGGGGTCGGGGGGAGTGATGATTTCCCGTAGCTCGGCCTCCGTGGTGATCATCATACTCATACCCTATCTTGCAGCTCATGGATCTCAGAACCCATATTCGGGCCGTGGAGCACGAGGGGTGGCCGACGGCATCGACGAGGTCCTGCACGGGTTCTTCGCCCGCCGGACGGCCTCGAGGTGCAAGGGGATCGGGCCGGACTCGAACTCTGGCGCGACAAAGCAAAGATTCAGTGGCGCTGAGCCAGGATGCGAGCTGACCGCACGTAGCGGTCGGTCACGAACTCCTGCAATGCCGTCGTGAACGGGCCGCCAAGCTTGGCATACCACGAGGCGGGGCGGCTGAAGGCGCGGATCGAGAAGGTGACCGAGCCGTCTGGGGCGAGGCCGGCTTCGAAGGCCTCCTCCCCGCGCTCGGGATGCCCGGCAAGGGTGCCGAAACCGTAGCCGTAAACGGAGTTCTCGTCACGCAGCCAAACGATTTCACAGGGTACCCACAAAAATCCTAAAGCGGCGCTGAAAGAGACCCCCGGACCCGGCGTCCCCGCACTCCTGACCCGCAGCCCGGCGAGCTTGTGGATCTGCCAGTCGCGCATGCCCTCCCGCACGCCTGCGAACGCGGCCGGGCCGTGGCCGATGACGGCGTGGCGGCGGACATGCCGGTAACCGGCCGGAAGGTCGCCGTCGCGGGTCCGGCCGGTCTCGGGGTAAGTCAGCGTCACGTCACGAGCAGGCCGATGCCAAGCGTGGCCAGACCCACCGCAAGGCTCAGACCGCCCAGCAACACCAGCGCGAACCACTTGTTGGCGGTGGTGCGGCCGGCGCCGAGGGAGCTGAAGAAGAAGCCTGCGGGCATGAGGATCGCGGCGATGGGGACAAGTGAACGCGCGGCCCACTCGGCGAGACCTGTCAATCCGCTGCCGTCGACGTAGAACTGCATGACAAGGGAGAGGATGAGCAGCACGCCGGCGTGGGCGTGCCCCGCGCGGGCAAAGCCGAGCTGGAACGGCGTGGCAGGGGCGAGCCCGCGCACCAGTCTGGTCAGGTAGAGACCGCCGGTTTCGACAGTGACGAGGGCCAACAGCAGGATGCCCGCCAGGACCCGGGTCGACTCACTGAACTCCATAACCGGAGCCTACTGCCCAGGATGTTCCGCAGGAGGCTCAGCTACACACAGTAATCATATCTTTCTATATTGCTAACTGTTGTTTTTATCGCTTAGTTTCCTTCCCAACCCGGTGATCCCCGGGTGAACTAAGGGAGGGACACGTGAGACAAGCACTACGAGCCGCGTTCCGGGTCGGGATCGCCGCGCTCACGGGCCTGGCGCTCAGCGGCATCCTCATCGGCGCCGCCGCCGCGCCCGGTCAAGCAACCGACCCCGACGACGGGCAGGTCTGGCCGCAGGTCGTCGGCGGCACTCCGGCGGCGCAGGGTGAGTTCCCATGGATGGTGCGCCTGTCGATGGGCTGCGGGGGCGCGATGTACACCCAGACCCTCATCCTCACCGCCGCGCACTGCGTGGACAACCTCGGCACCGGACCCAACACCTCGGTCACGGTGACGTGGGGGGTCGTCGACCTGCAGGACCCCAACCGCACGACCCGCACCTCCAACTACATCCACGTGGCGGCCGGCTACAACGGCAACGGTAAGGACTGGGCGCTCATCCGCATCTCCCAGCCCATCAACAGCCCGCTGCTCAAGCTAGCCACCGACACCTCATTGCACAGCGGGAACTTCACCGTCGCCGGATGGGGGGCGGCCCAGGAAGGCGGCGGCCAGCAACGGTTCCTGCTCAAGGCGGACGTCCCGTTCATCACCGACACCCAGTGCGCCAGCGCTAGCGGCTACTCCGGCCTGATCTTCAACGAGGAGATCTGCGCCGGTAACTGGACCAACGGCGGGGTGGACACGTGCCAGGGCGACTCCGGCGGCCCGATGTTCAAGCGCAACGCGGCCAACGAGTGGATCCAGGTCGGCATCACCAGCTGGGGCATCGGCTGCGCACGCCCGCAGCAGCCGGGCGTCTACACCGAGGTCCGGTTCTTCGCCAACGACATCTGCACCGCCGCGGCCTCGCTGGGTGGATGCCAGGCCAGCGGCGGCGTTTCGGTGAGCAACCCGGGCGCCCAGACCAGCACGGTGGGCACCGCGATCTCGGCGGTGAACCACACGGCCTCGGGCGGGACGGCACCGTATTCGTGGTCGGCTTCCGGGCTGCCTCCGGGCCTGTCGATCAATTCTTCGACAGGTTCCATCTCCGGTACCCCGACCACCGCCGGAACGTACAGCGTGACCGTGACGGCGACGGACAGCTCGTCGCCGGCCAAGACGGGCAGCACCTCCTACTCGTGGACGGTCAACCCGGTGTCCACACCGGGCTGCTCGGGCACGAACGGCACCGACGTCACAATCCCCGATCTGTCCACTGTGGAGTCCTCCATCACCATCTCCGGCTGCGCGGGCAACGCCTCGGCGGCGGCGACGGTGGAGGTGCACATCATCCACACCTACATCGGTGACCTGATCGTGACGCTGGTGGCGCCGGATGGCAGCACCTACGTGGTGCACAACCGGGCCGGCGGCAGCGCGGACAACATTCACCAGACCTACACGGTGAACCTGTCCTCCGAGGTCGCCAACGGCACGTGGAGGCTGCGGGTGCAGGACGCCGCCGCCGCCGACGTCGGCCGGATCGACACCTGGACGCTGAACCTGGGCGGCGGCGGCACGCCGGGCTGCTCGGGCACCAACGGCACCGACGTGACGATCCCGGACCTGTCGACGGTCACCTCGACCATCGCCATCTCCGGCTGCTCGGGTAACGCCTCGGCCACCTCGCAGGTGGAGGTGCACATCATCCACACCTACATCGGTGACCTGATCGTGACGCTGGTGGCGCCGGATGGCAGCACCTACGTGCTGCACAACCGGGCCGGCGGGTCGGCGGACAACATCCACCAGACCTACACGGTGAACCTGTCGTCGGAGGTGCGCAACGGCACCTGGACCCTGCGGGTGCAGGATGCCGCGTTCATCGACAGCGGCCGCATCGACAGCTGGACGCTCAGGCTCTAGCGGCGCAACACAAGTCGGCGGGTGGTCATCGGGTGACGGCCACCCGCCGTCGTTTTACTGATTGACACTGGTGTTACCGACTGGCTAACTGCTGCCATGCGACCGCTGCTGCTGGTGATCCTGACGGGCAAGCGTGAGTTCCGTGAGTACCTGCTGCGCTCCATCAAGCGGCAGTACCGGATCCACATGTTCCTCGTCTCCGAGCCAACCTGGGAACTGGAGTATCTGGACGGTCACACCAGGATCGACACCGGCGACGTCCAGGCGATGACAACGGCGGCCAAGGACCTGCAGGCCGCGTCTTTGGTCGCGGCTGCGTCGGTGCGCGCCGGCCGCTCGGAGTCTTTGGTCGCAGCTGCGTCGCTGCGCGCCGGCCGTTCCCAGGAACACATCAGCGGCGTGCTGTGCTGGGACGAGGCGCTCGTGCCGCAGGCGGCCGAGGTGGCGCAGGCGCTCGGGCTGCCCGGTGATCCCGCCGTCATCGCCCGCTGCCGCGACAAGCACCTGACGCGGCAGGCATTGACGGCGGCCGGCGTGCCCCAGCCGAGGTCGGTCAGGGTCGCGACGCTGCCTGACGCTCTGGTCGAGGCGGGCAGGATGGGGTACCCCCTGATGATTGGACGGGTGAAGGTCGACACCGCCGAACAGCTCACGACCGCGTTTGACATCAGACAGCCCGCGATCCTGCTGGAGGAGTTCGTCCCCGGCGATGAGATCAGCGTCGACGTAGCCGTCCACAGTGGAGAGATCTTCCCGCTTTGCCTGGCCCGTAAGGAGATCGGGTTTGCGCCCTACCGCGTTGAGGTCGGGCACTACGTGCACGCCGAGGATCCGCTGTTGCACGACCCGCTGCTGTTCCGCCTGCTGCACGACACCCACCGGGCGCTGGGCTTCTACGACGGCGTGACCCACACCGAGATCATGATGTCGCCGGACGGCCCGAAGGTCATCGAGGTCAACGGCCGGCTGGGCGGCGACGTCATCCCCTATCTCGGCCTGCGAGCGACGGGCGTCGACGCCGGCCTGGCCGCCGCGGCCGTGGCGTGCGGCCGCGCCCCGCACGTGGAGCGGGATCGCAAGCTCGTGGCGGCGGTAAGGTTTTTCTACCCCAGCGCCCCGGACACGCGCATCGAGTCGATCCGCTTCGACAGCAATGGTTTGCCGCACGCCATCGACAGCCTCGCCGTGCTGCCCGAGATCGGCGCGGTCGTGTCGCCGCCGCCCAAGGGCACGGTCAACGGACGCATAGCCTTTGCTACCGCGGTCGCCACCACAGCCGAGGAGTGCAAGGACGCCCTCGACGCCGCCGAGGCCGCTCTGCGCGTCAACGAATAGTCAGTCGGTGCGGAGGGCGACGACGGGGTCGAGGCGGCCGGCTCGCTGGGCGGGCACGACGCCGAAGATGATGCCGACGGCGGCGGAGACACCGAACGCCAGGACCATTGACCACCACGTGATGGCGGCGGGCACGGGCGACAGGGCGGCGGTGAGCAGTGCCGCGATCACGCCGAGGATGGTGCCACCGATACCGCCGACCGTGGTGAGGAGAACCGCTTCGAGCAGGAACTGGATGCCGATGTCGCGGGGGCGCGCCCCGACCGCCTTGCGCAGGCCGATCTCCCTGGTGCGTTCGCGCACCGACACGAGCATGATGTTGGACACGCCCACCCCGCCGACGAGCAGGGAGATGCCGGCGATGGCGGCCAGCACGGTGGTGAGGATCCCCAGGATGTTTCCCAGCACCCCCAGGATCTGCTCCTGCGTCACGGCGCTGAACTCGGTGTCGGGGTGGCGGCGGCGAAGTTCGGAAAGTAACTGCTCGCCGAGCCGGTCGATGGTCTCCCGGTCGGGCGCCTTGACGGCGAAGGCGTCGACGCGCCCGGTGCCGAACAGGCGTTGCGCCGTTGTGATCGGGATGTGTACCTCGTTGTCGCGGTCGACGCCGAGGCTCTGGCCCAGGGGAGCGAAGACGCCGATGACGCGGAAGCGTACCCCCGCAATGGTCACCTGCTGGCCGACCGCGTCACGTTCGCCAAAAAGTTTTTGCGCCACCAGAGATCCAAGCACGGCCACGCGGCGCCCGGTGTCGACGTCGGTGCGCGACAGGTAGGTGCCCGTGCGCAGGCCACGAAGGAACACCTTGGGGGTCGATTCCATTACGCCGTTGACGGTCGTAAAAGTGGAGGCGTTGCCGGCGCGGACGGTCTCGCCCGAGGTGAGCGTGGCGGTGATGCGCTCCCGGTCGCCGACCACTTTGATCATCGCGTCGAGGTCCTGGTTGTCCATTCTGGACACCGCCGGCGCGGCGTTGAGGTTGACCTGGCCGGGCACGACGATGAGCAGGTTGGAGCCCAGGCCTTCCACCTGCGCTTCGACCATGTTCTTGGTGCCGGTGCCCAGGGCCACCAGGATGACGACGGCGCCGACGCCGATCACCATCCCGAGCATGGTGAGGCTGCTGCGCATCCGGTTGGCGACAAGGGCCGCCATGGCGACCCGCCAGGCCTCCGCGAGTCTCACGGGACTATCTCCCCGTCGCGCATGGCGATCTGGCGGCGGGCGCGGGTGGCGATGTCGCGGTCGTGCGTCACCATCACCAGCGCCACATGCGACTCGGTGTTGAGCTTTTCGAGCAGGTCGAGCACGGCCTGGCCGGTGGCGCTGTCAAGGTTTCCGGTGGGTTCGTCGGCGAGCAGCACCTTGGGCTCGGTCACCAGGGCACGGGCGATCGCGACGCGCTGCTGCTCGCCGCCCGAGAGCTGGTTGGGGCGGTGGTTGACGCGATGGCCGAGCCCCACACGCTCCAAGGTGGACATGGCGCGCTTACGGCGCTCGCGGGCGCCGAGACCCCGATAGACCAACGGCAACGCGACGTTGTCTAGCGCGCTTGTCCTGGGTAACAAATGAAAAGCCTGGAAGACGAAGCCGATGGTCTCGTTGCGCAGGCGTGCCATGTCCGGGGCGCCGAGCGTAGCGATGTCCTGGCCGTTGATGAGCAGCTTGCCCGAGGTCGGGCGGTCGAGCGCGCCCAGCAGATGCATCAGCGTCGACTTGCCCGAACCCGAAGGGCCGATGATCGCGACGTAGTCACCGTCCTCGATGGTCAGGGAGACGCCCCTGAGCGCGGGCACGCTCACGCCGTCAAGCTCGTAGCTGCGAGCCACGTCGACCGCCTCGATCACGGCAGCCTGTCCCCTTGGCGTACCCGGTCGGCCCCTTTGGCGACAACCTTTTCCCCCGCTTGGAGACCTTCGGTGATCTCGAGCAGGTCGCGCCCGGCCACGCCGACGGTCACCTGCCTTCTCTGAGCCGTCCCATCGGCCGACCGGACCCACACCCAGTCTTTTCCATCGGCGTTGAAAACAGCCGCCGCGGGTACCGCAACCGCGTTTGCCGCTTCGCGGACGCGAAGCCTGACGAGAGCACTCATGCCCGGCCGTGGCCGGATGCTCGACGCCGAAAGCACGAGGTGGACCTTGTAGGCGACCGCCCCGCGGCTGTTGGGCGTGGGAAGCACATCGATGGCCCTGACGGTCGCCTCGAGCTTGGCGCCGGGCGCCGCGTCCAGTTCGGCGTCGGCCTTCAGCCCTTCCTTGACGAGCAGCACGTCGGTCTCGTCGACCTCGGCGACCAGGCCCAGCTCGGAGACGTCGACGACGGTGGCGATGGCGGTGCCGGTCTTGACCTGCGCACCGGCGCTCACCTGGGTGGAGACGCCGGCCTCGGTGCCGCCGCCCTGTGCCGACGCGCCGCCGAGCAGGCTGGACAGGTCGCCGGGCAGGCCGGGGATGGTCGGCGCGGCCGGGGTCGACGATGCCCCGCCGAGCTGGACCACGCCCGCGATCGGCGCCTTGAGCGTGAGCGCGTCGACTGTCGATTGCGCCAGGTCGTACGCCTGCTGCGCCTGCATGACCTGGGCCGCACCGAGTGCCCGCATCGCGGAGCTGACCGACGCCAGCCCCCGCTCCACGCCACGTATCAGCTGCCAGGCGTTCTGCGACACGCCCGCGTAACCGGCCTCGGCGCTGGCAATCTGGGCGAGCACGGCCTGCCTGTGCGCGGCGTCGGGGATCTTCTCGGCGGCGGAGCGGGCCTCGGCGAAGGCGGCGCCCGCGGAGACGTCCAGGTGTTTTTGCGCCGCACCGAGGTTCACCTTGGCCGAGCCGCCACCACCGGACTGCTTGGCCGCCTTGAGGGCCTCGGTCGCCTGGGCCAGCCGGGCCTGCGCCTCAGGTGAGTCGATCACGCCGATGATCTGTCCACTCACGACGGTTTGACCGGGCGATACGCTCAGTGATGCCAGCATGCCGTTGGCCGGCGACGACACTGTGGCCGAGCCCTTCGCCGTGACGCTGGCCGGGGCCTCCACAACCTCGCTGACCGTGGTGCGCGAGGCGGCGGCAAGCGCCACCTCCGGCGCGTCGTCGCAGGAGGCGGCGGTCACCGCCAACAACAGGATCGTTGTGGCTGCCGCAAGCTTGAGGGGTCGCACCCTGGCGAGCCTATCGTCTGGTGGCGAGCGTGCGAGCTGCGGGTGAGGAGCCGGCGCGGCCCTGGCGGTGCGAGGCACGACCCCCGCAGGCAAGCGGCCTATTTTGTGCGCGAAAGCATGTACCACGCGGATGTACTAACAGTGACAAACCCGAGCGAGTGGTACAGCGGCTCCCCGGCCTCGGTGGCGACCAGGGTCGCGGCCCGGCCCGGATGCGCCGCAAGGGCTTTGGTCATGACGGCGCGGGCCAGGCCACGCGAGCGGTGCTGGGGCAGGGTCGCCAGCCAGTAGATGCCCACCGCGTTGCCGTCGTCGTAGGTGAACGCGGCCGCCGCGGGCTCGCCGTCGCGGCGTGCCAGCCAGGCCGTCCAGCCGGGCACCTCCAGCAGGCGCGGCGGCAGCGACCGGCCGCGCGTCCACGGCTGGTGCATCCGCTGCGGGAAGCCGTCGACGATCACCCTTTCCGCCTCGGCCAGCTCGCCCGCGTCGCCGACCTTGGTGACCGCCGTGCCGTCGACCTCGAAGATCTCGACTGGGCCGGCGGGGCGATCCATGATGGGCATGCGCTTCGTCCGCACGCCCTCGATGTCGGGCGGTTCGCTGGTACCGAAGGAGTCCTCGAGCGAGATCCGCTCGGCGCCGGTCATCAGGTCGTCGACCCGCCGCCGCCGGTCGAGCAGGATGACGCGGCTCTGGACAGCGCTCTCGAACCGCATGTGATCATGGGCCGAGGCGCTGACCGAACCGTAATGGCCCCACATCCGCACGGTGTTGTCGATGTAGAGCATCTAGCGACGTACTTCCAAATTGGACATGAGCTCGGAGGTGGCGGCGGCGATGGTCGCGACGGCCTTGTCGAAGGCCTCCTGGTTGTGCGCTGCGGGCTTGCGGAAACCCGACACTTTCCGGACGTACTGCAACGCGGCAGCGTAGAAGTCCTCCTCCGTCACGACCTCTTCATACGGCGGGCGAAGCGTCTTGATTGATCGACACATGAGACCCATTATCACCGCATGCAACCAGACTCGTTGATCGACTCCGCCAAGGGCTGGCACAACATCCAGCTGGCTGTGATGGGCTTCATAGGCCTCTGCGGCGTGCTGCGCATGGGCGAGACCCCCGCCGGGCCGGAGTGGCTCTCCTTTTGGTCCACCGGAATGTCGGTTTTGGCGTTCATTTCGTCGATAGTGTCGATGTGGATGGTGGGCGGAGTGGCGTTCCCGATCTACTCGGGCGACCAGATGCCGCGAAACGCTACAGGCAGGCTGAAAGGCGGCATCGGCATGACCTTCGCCGCCATCATCATGATGGCCCTCGCCTCGCTGGCCGGCTGGTGGCCGACGTCCGACTCGCAGGTGCAGGTCAGCGACGGAGCGGGCAACTCGGCGTGCGGCAAGTGGGTGCAGGGTGCCCCCGCCGGCTCGATGTGGCTGCAGACCGGCGAGGGCAGGGTGACCGTCGCCCTCAAGAACGTGGCAGAGATGCGCCGGGTTTCCTCCTGCTGATCAGGACTGGCCTGACAGCACCTCGTATCTCGCGGACTTCAGCACCCCCGTCTCCAGGTTGGCGATCACTCGGAACGCCGCCCGGGACAGGTCGAGGCACCGGCCGTCCACGTATGGTCCACGGTCGTTGATGCGCACGATGACCGACGTGCCGTTGGCCGGGTTGGTGACGCGCACCCGGGTGTTGAAGGGCAGCGTCTTGTGCGCGGCGGTGAGGGCTTCGGGATTGAAGGTCTCACCGCTCGCCGTCCCCTGCGGCTCCCAGTAAAACGAGGCCGCACAGGTGCCGCTCGAGACGACGCGGCGGTTGGGGGACGCCGATGGCGAAGGCGAAACTGTTGGGGATGGTGAAGGCGAAGGCGAAAAGGGTTGGCGCTCAAGGTTTCTTGCTGGCGGCCCGTCGCTGGGCCGATCGCTTGCCGTCACGGGGAAAAGTTCTGGTTCGTTGTGGTGGCTTGCCCTGGCCACCCCTAGAGCGGTTCCACCCGCCAGCATCGCCGTGGCGATCAAAGGGGTACCCAATCTGCGTATGCCAGACAAAACGTCAAACCTTCCGTCGGGAACAAGGCCAAGTCACGGACCGTAGTCGGCTGCACCGTCGCACTGTCAACTTGATCCTGACTATTTGTTGTGCTTTGCGGGCAAAAGCTCACCGGTATGGTGTACCCATGAGTAGGCTGTTTGACCTGTCGGGAAAGATCGCGCTGGTCACCGGCGGGAGCCGGGGCATCGGGCACATGATCGCTAAGGGTTTGCTCGATGCCGGCGCGAAGGTTTGCATCAGTTCGCGCAAGGCCGACGCGGTCGATGCCGCCGTCGAAGAGCTTTCCCAATTTGGCGAGGTTTATGGGGTACCCGCGAATCTGTCGACAAGGCAAGAATGTGAGCGGCTCATCGGGGTGATGGCCGATCGCGAGCCGTGCCTGCACATCCTGGTCAACAACGCGGGCGCCACCTGGGGAGCGCCGCTTGAGGAGTTCCCCGATCACGCCTGGGACAAGGTGCTCGACCTCAACCTCAAGAGCCCGTTCTTCCTCACCCGCGCTGCCCTGCCCCTGCTTTCCAAGGGCGCGACCAGGGACGACCCGGCGCGGATCATCAACATCGGCTCGATCGACGGCATCGGCGTGCCGCAGAACCGCTACTCGTACGCCACAAGCAAGGCGGCGATCCACCAGCTGACCCGGGTGCTCGCCCGCGAGCTGGGGCCGCAGTCCATCACGGTCAACGCGGTGGCGCCCGGACCGTTCGAGTCGAAGATGATGGCGGCGACGCTGGCCGCGGCGGGCGACCAGATCGCCGCGATGGCGCCGCTGGGCCGCATCGGCCGCCCGGATGACATGGCCGGGGTCGCGGTGTTTCTGAGCAGCCGCGCGGGCTCCTATGTGACCGGCACGATCATCCCGGTGGACGGCGGAATTACCACTGTCGTTGGGCTGTAGCTGGACGGTTGTTATACATCGCCGCTAATGTGCCCCCCATGCGTTTTTCCGTCCGTGTCGTTGGTCGCAGCTCCGTCGCTGCGCGCCGGCCACTCCGCATGCGTATCTTCGCGGTCGTCTTGTTGCCGCTTGCCTTCCTGGGTGTTCCAGCGCAGGCCGCCCCGACGGAGCTCTATCTCTCCGAGTACATCGAGGGCACCTCCAACAACAAGGCGCTTGAGATCTTCAACGGCACGGGCGGGCCGGTCGATCTGGCCGCCGAGGGTTACTCGATCCAGATGTTCTTCAACGGGTCGACGGCCGCCGGCTTGACCATCAACCTGACCGGCACGGTCGCCGGCGGCGATGTTTTCGTCGTGGCGCAGGCGGGCGCGTCCGCGCCGATCCTGGCGCAGGCCGACCAGACCAACGCCTCCGGCTGGTTCAACGGCAATGACGCGGTCGTGCTCCGCCACGGCACCACGATCATCGACTCGATCGGGCAGGTGGGCTTCGACCCGGGCGCCCAGTGGGGCACAGGTCTCGCGAGCACAGCTGACAACACACTTCGCCGTGGATCGTCCTTTCCGGACACTGACCCCACCGACGCCTTCGAGCCTGCGGTGCAGTGGACCGGTTTCGCCACCGACACCTTCGACGGCCTGGGCTCGCACGTCTCGACCATCGTGCTCAACTGCGGCGGCCCGCTGAGCCTGTCGCAGGGCGAGGTGGGCACCCGCGTCGTGACCGGCACCGACCCCAACGGCATCGTCACGCAGCTCGACGTCTCGAGCCCGGCGCCGCAGGTCACGCGCACCGCCTTCACCCCGGCCGACACCGTCGGCGGCACGGCGAGCGCCACCATCACCGCCGCCGCCGACCTGCCGGTCGGCTCCTACCCGGTCACCGTCACCTCGGGCGCGGTCTCCTGCGCGTTCACGGTCACCGTCAACGCGGTGCTGACGGTCGGCGAGGTGCAAGGCGCTGGCGAGCGCACCCCGCTGCTGCCCGGCGTCTTCTACGACGTGCAAGGCGTTGTCACGCAACGGACTCTGGCCCTCAGCTCCCGCGGCGACCAATACGGCTTCTTCCTCCAGTCGCGCACCTCCCGCGCCGACGGTGATCCGTCCACTTCGGATGGTGTCTTCGTCTTTATGGATACCAATCAGAGCCTCATCGGCGGCTATGTGCCGACGGTCGGCGATGAGGTCGTGTTGCATGCCCGCGCCGGCGAGTTCTTCAACATGACGCAGCTGACCACCGCTTCCTTGGTGCGAGTCGTGGAGCGGGGCATAGCGGAGGTCGAGGTCACCGACGCGACCCCGCCCGCGGATCTGGCGCAGGCCACCATCTTCTGGGAGCGCCACGAGGGCATGCGGATGCGGGTGCGGGCGGGCAGCGGTGCGGTGAGCGGCCGTGATGTCTTCGCCTCCACCGCCGACGCCGAGATCTGGCTCGCCGATGTCGACGATCCCACTCTGGATCGCCCGGACCCGTTGACCCGCAGGGTTTACCGCGACGCGCACCCGATCGACGGCGTGGCCGACGGCAACGGCAACCGCATCATGATCGGCAGCCTAGGCGTGAAGTGGGCGGCGCAGGACAGCGCGGCGATGCTGCCCCCGGCCCGCACGTTTGACAAGCTGACCGGCGACGCGGTGGGCGGCCTCTACTTCTCCTTCAATAAGTACGGGATCCAGGTCGAGTCCGCGGGCTTCGCGGCCGGGGCCGACCCGTCGACCAACAACGCGGTGATCGCACCGGACCGCAACCGCCAGTTCTCGGTCGCCACCTATAACGTGGAGAACCTTTACGACTACCGGGACGACCCGTTCGACAGCTGTGACTTCACCGACGACACCGGCTGCCCCGGGGTGCGCCCGCCGTTCGACTACGTGCCGTCTAGCGAGGCCGACTACCGGGCGCACCTGGGCGCGCTGGCCGGGCAGATCGTCTCCGACCTGCACTCGCCCGACCTGCTGCTAGTGCAGGAGGCCGAGGATCAGGACATCTGCCGGGTCGAGGCCGGTGCCATGGTGTGTGGCGAGGTCAACAACGCCGACGGCAAGCCGGACACGTTGCAGGAGCTGGCGTTGGCGATCGCCACCGTCAAGGGCCCGGCCTACGACGCCGCCTATGACCGCAACGGGGCCGACGCCCGGGGCATCGTCGCCGCGTTCCTTTACCGCACCGACCGGCTTTCCCTTGCCGCCCCGACGAGCGTGCTCACCGCCGACCACGGCGTGCAGTACCGTTCCAACGGGCTCGGATACAACGCGGACGTCCAGAACCCGAAGTCGCTCAACGCGGTCCTGCCCGCCGACGTCGACCGCTCCACCGGCGTCGACGGCAACAACGTCTACACGCGTGCACCTCAGGTCGCCAAGTTCCTGGTGGCGTCCGCGCCCGGTGCGCCTGAGGCCGGCACGCTCTGGGCGATCAGCAACCACTTCTCGTCCACTCCGGACGGGCGCGTCGGCCAGCGCACCGAGCAGGCGCGCTATGGCGCGGCGATCGTCACCGCGATCGAGGCCGCCGATCCCAACGCGCGCGTCGCGTACGGCGGTGACCTGAACGTGTTCCCGCGCCCGGACGACCCGCTGTCGCCCCCGTCCGACCAGCTGGCCCCGCTCTACCAGCAAGGCCTGCACAACCTGTGGGAGGACCTGGCGGCGCAGTCGCCGGCGAGCGCGTACTCCTATGTGTTCGAGGGCCAGGCGCAGACGCTGGATCACCTGTTCCTCAACCCGGCGCTACGAATTGACCTCGTGCGCATCCGGGCCGCCCACGTCAACTCGGACTGGCCCGCCGACTTCGATGGCGATGGGCACCGGGGCGCCAGCGACCACGACCCGCAGGTGGCGGTGTTCAACAGCAGGGCCAGGCTCACCGTCTCCGACGCCTCCGCGACCGAGGGGCAGCCGCTGGTCTTCACGGTCACGGTTTCCCGCGCGCTGTCGCAGGATCTGCTGGTGTGCGGCGCGACCCTGTCCGACACGGCGCAGGAACACCAGGACTACACGCCGTTCGCCGGGTGCCAGGTACTGGCGGCCGGGCAGACGCGGCTGACGTTCAGCGTGGCCACGCGGGCCGACCGTCGCACCGAGGGCACGGAACGCCTGTGGTTCATCGCCGGAGGCGATCCGCGAGTGATCGATCTGACGGATCCGGTTGGCGTTGGGACGGTATCGGATTAAACAGGGCGGGTTGGTGCCGGGCGACCAGCAAGGCACCAACCGCCCCGATACGTTTACCCCCTCGACACGGCGGCTTAACGCCGAGTCTTTGGTCGTGGCTCCGTCGCTGCGCGCCGGCCGCTCAGAGTCTTTGGTCGGGGCTCCGTCGCTGCGCGCGGCCGCTCAGAGTCTTTGGTCGCAGCTCCGTCGCTGCGCGCCGGCCGCTCAGAGTCTTTGGTCGCAGCTCCGTCGCTGCGCGCCGGCCGCTCCATAGGCGGCGCCACAGCAGCGGGCCGGGGTGGAGCGTCCACAGTAGACGCCGCCACCACGAGCGGCGGGCGCGCAGCTCGCCGATGTAGTTGAGGGCACGAGTGCGGGCGGCCTCGGCGAGCTCGGGCGGCAGCGGCTCGCGGGCGAAAGTCTTGCGGTTGACGGCGCCCGCCAGCTCGTCGATGGGCGGGGCGGCGAGGCGCACCTTGTGTTTGCCGCGGATGCGTGAGGCGGCGAGCGCGGCGTGAGAGGAAACCTCCTGCGCCGTCAGGTGTTCCGGGATCGGGCGCCCGGCCAGGCGCAGCGCGTCGGAGACCTCGAGCCAGGCCCCCTCCACGCGGCTCGCCGGATCGCTGGCGTCCAGCCGGCGCCGCCGCAGCCGCGACCGTCCGATCAGGACGATCAGGACACAGACGGCGATCGTCAGCAGGATCTGCCCGCCGCCGCCCGCCGCGACCAGGAAGGCCAGGCCGCGGGTGTCGGTGGTGCCGGGGCCGGCCGGGCCCTCGGCGCCCGGCGGCGTGGCCGGTTCCACGGTGGGCACCGGCGCCTCCGACGGGGGTGGCGGCTCGCTCGACGTCTCCGGTTTGGGCTTGAACTCCTGCTCGGGCGGCTTCGGGGTGTTCCCCTGCGGTAGCGGGCTGAACGGTACCCACCCTATGTTCTTGAAATAGACCTCGGGCCAGGCGAACGCGTCGCCGGCGGTGATGCTGTTGGTGCCGGCCTTGGCGTTGAAGCCCACGACCACGCGGCTGGGCAGGCCGAGCAGTCGCGCCAGCACCGCATAGGCGGCGGCGAACTGCTCGGAGGTGCCCTTCTGCCCGCCGTGAGTGACCGGTTTGAACAGGAAGAAATGCAGGTTGGGATAGGCGTGCCCGCTGGGGGCCTGCGGATCGAGCCGGTAATGCTCGGACAGGTATGCCTCGATCGCTTGCGCCCGAGGGAAGGGCGCGCCGTTGGCCGAGCCGAGCTTCTCCGCGAGCAGCTGCATGTCCTCCGGGATTCCCTTGCCCAGAGCCAGATAGCGAGCCATCGTCGTGGCATCGGGCACCTCGGCCGCCGGCAGCGACTCCACGTTGGGCTTGTCGTGCTGCGACAGCACCGAGTAGGTCAGGCCGGGCGCAAGCCCCTCGGGCCGGATCATGGTGCCGGTGGCCTGATCGAACGCTACCCGTGCCCCCACGATCTGCCGGGCGGTGGCGACCGCGGGCAGAAGCTTTCCACGCAGCCCTTCAATCTCTATTTGATGTGGTACCGGTTCCCGCTCCACCTCGCTGGGAATGTCGGGAAGCGTCCGTCCCGCCGGGCGGTACGTGGCCCCCACCCGCCACGTCACCCCGTCGTAGTCGGAGAGCACCGCGAGCCGGATCCGCGTGTCCCGCCCCACCGTCGCCTCGAGCAGCTTCTGGTCGGGCTGCAACGCCCAGCCGGACAGGCGGATCAACGGGTTCTCGTCGAGGGCGTCGATGTCCGGCGGGTCGATCAGCGAACGCGGGTCGAGCGGTTTCTTGCTGACCTGCTTGCTGATCGCGGGCGCGCCGGCGACACCGATGCCGAGGATCAGCGCCACACCGACGCCAGCCGCGATGGCGGTGCGCAGCCGCAACGCCGTGCGCGTGGGCGGGTCGACGCCGGTATCGGGGGTGCGGACCCGCCCGGTGACGGCGAGCACGGCGATCGCACACCCTCCAAACAGGAGAGTCGGCCACAGTGTCAGCCTTGCCGACGGCCCGACCAGCCACAGCGCCGCCGCGTAAAGGATGACGGGGGGCACCAGCGCGAGCGTGGTGCGCCTGGCCCGAATCGCGAGCTCCGTCGCGGCGAGCCCGGCCAGCCAGGTGGCGATGACCGGTACGGCGATCGTGTCCGGCTGGGGCTCGATGGGCACCAGCGCGGCCAGCAGCCGTGGAATGCCATCGCGCAACGACTCAAGCGCGATCGTGCCCAGCCCGTCGGGGATCTCCGTCAGCCGGGCGGCAAGGACCAGCGCGCCGGACAGGTAGACAGCCATGCCGAGGATGGAGACCGGCGCCACCGGCCACGCCGGCATGCGCGAGCAGGCGACGCCGATGAGCACCGAACCCACGGCGCTCCCCGCGACCAGCAACGTCAGCAGGATGCCCGAGTAGACGCGGTCGGCCGCCACCCCGGCCAGCGCCAGCATCACGATGAGCAGCAACGGAACCGTTGCACCGCGCAGAAGCCTCACTACCATCTGGTGACCCCGTCCCAGACGGAGGCGAATTCGGGGCCGTCCTCGGCGCGCAGCATCAGCACGCCCAGCGACTGCGGTTCGTCGGGCGTGCGCGGGCCGAGCATGCCGATCGCGACCGACGGGAAGGGCCCCTTGAGCCCGGTCACCAGCGCCAGGTCGGCGTGGCCGCCGGTGCCGGTCAGGTAGATGAGCGTGTCGCCGGGACGGTTCTGGCGCAGCCGGTTGGTGACATTGACCAGCGCCTCCGGCTCGCGCTCGGCCACGTCGGCCTCGGCCAGCAGGTCGAGCAGCCCACGCGCGGAACCCCGGACCCGCCCCGACGACGCGGCGGCGCCGCTCACCAGGTGCAGCGTGATCGGCAGGTCGTCGCGCACCGCCGCGGCGATGATGGAGGCCGCCGCCTCGCACGCCGACTCGAACTCCTCGCACGTGATCCTCTGGAGCGCGGGCTCCGACATTGGCCATGACCCGAGCCGGTCGTCGAGCAGCACCGCCATGCGAGGCAGGCTCGTGTCGACGTGCTCGCGCACCATCAGCTCGCCGACGCGGGCGCTGGTGCGCCAGTGCACATGCCGCAGCTCGTCACCGATCACATACTCGCGGAGGGCGTCAAAGGTGATGGCGCCGTGGGGGACCCGGTCGAGCCGCCCGTCGAGGCTGCGCGAGATCCCGGCCGGAACCGCTTGCATGAGATGGGTTTTCGGGTACACCCAGATGCTGCTCGTGTCACCGTGGCCGCGCGTGAGCGACACCAACCCCAGCGGGTCACGCCGCGTGATCTGCAACGGCCCCACACCGACCACACCGCGCCGCTGCGTGGGAACGGGATAGCGCACGTCGGTCTCGCGGCCGGAGCGCAGCCGCAGCAGCGGCACCGGAACCGTTGCACTCGAATGGGCTCCCCAGCCGCAGCGATCGTGCGCCAGGAGAGTGGCGGCGCCGAAGCGGCCCGTGTTGCGGATGCTTAGCGTGACCGTGCTCGATTCGCCTCGCGACACCCTGTCCGGCTCGACCGAACGCTTCACCGCCAGCTCGGGGCGCATCGCCGCGTGCACCAGGGCCACCGCCACGGCGATGAGCGCTATCCCACCGAGGACGGCCAGTTCCGGGTATCCGAAAAGGAAGCCGGCGCCGAGGAGCACCACCCCGGCCGCCGCCAGTCCCCAACCCCTGAGCGTGATGAACATCTAGTCCTGCCCCGGCAGCGGTACCGCCACCGACTCGACGGCGTCGCGCAGCACCTCCGACGGGGTGACGCCGCGCAGCTGCGCGTCGGGCGTGAGCAGGATGCGGTGCGCGAAAACGGGCTCCACCAAGGTTTTCAGGTCTTCGGGCAGGACGAAGCCGCGCCCCTCGGTGAGCGCGTAGGCCGCCGCCGCACGGGTCAGCGAGATGACGCCACGCGGGCTCACGCCGACGCGAACATGCTTGTGCTCGCGGGTCGCGGTGGCAAGCCGCACCGCATAGGCGTACAGCGCATCGGCGATGTGCGTGCGCTGGGCGAGCGCGATCGCCTCGCCGATGGTGGCGGTGTCGGTCACCGCCTGGATCGCCTCGGGCGAACGCTGCGTGTGACCGCGCAACACCTCGATCTCGACGCGCTCGTCCGGGTATCCCACGGAAAGCTTCATCAAGAAGCGGTCGAGCTGCGCCTCGGGCAGCCTGTAGGTGCCGTCCATCTCCACCGGGTTTTGCGTCGCCACCACGAGAAAGGGGCGCGGCACCGGGTGGCGCACGCCGTCGACGGTGACGAACTTCTCCTCCATCACCTCGAGCAGCGCCGACTGGGTCTTGGGTGAGGCCCTGTTGATCTCGTCGGCGATCACGATGTTGGCGAAGATCGGGCCGGGGTGGAACTCGAACCCCCGCGTGCCCTGGTTGAAGATGGTGACCCCGCTGACGTCGCTGGGCAGCAGGTCGGGGGTGAACTGGATGCGCCGCCACGCCCCCTGCACCGACGCGGCGATGGCCCGCGCCAGCGTCGTCTTGCCCACACCGGGCACATCCTCAAGCAGGACGTGCCCCTGCGCGAACATGGAGACCACCGCCAGCCGCACCACCTCCGGCTTGCCCAGCACCACGGTGGAGATGACGCCACCAAGGCGAGAGGTCAGGTCCGCGAAGGCGCGGACCTGAGCGGTGGTGAGCGGCTGTGTCACTTTCTGTCCCCCATTGATGTGCTAGCAGACGGGCAGCATGTTGAGGTTGTCGCCGCCGTCCATGTTGAACCACGCCCACGGGATGTAGCGCTGGGCGCCCCTGAATGTGATCTGCACCCACCATGAGCTGCTCTTGTGCTGGTTGTAAGCGACCGCGCTGATCGTGGCATCGCCGCTCTGGTTGCCGGCCAGGCCCGCCTTCTTGCAGAAGGCGCGGAAGCGTGTCTCATCGTTGGCATCGCCGACGGCCTCGCCGGTCTGCTGCCGCGAGTTGATGTAGATGCCGATGCCGCCGTTGCAGTATGTCGGTTGGCCGTACTGGTTGGTGTTGTCGCAGTTCACCTTGCCCCACAGCTCCGGGGTGTTGGCACCGACGTTGCCCGACGTCGCCGTTCCGGCCGCGTTGGCCACGGAGACGTGGTATGTGTAGCCGTTGCCCGGCCACAAGCCGCCCACGGTGTATCCGCCCGCACCTGAGCTGCACGGGATGGTGCGCCCCGCGCCGTTGATGACAAGCGTGCACGTGGGCGTGCCACCGCCGTCGCCGTAGGCGAAGTGGACCACCATGCTGTTGTAGCCGACCGAGCCCGTGCGCACGCCGGAGACGGTGGGTGGCGAGATGGTCTTCGCCGTGGCGGTGGCGGCGGGACCCTTGCCCGCCTCGTTGATCGCCGTCACCGTGCCGGTGATGATCTGGCCGTCGCCGAACCCGCCGATGGTGGCGTTGGTCCCGGTCACGGTCTGCGTCTTGCCGCCGGCGACGACCTCGTAACCGGTGATCGGCCTGCCGTTGTCGTCGGCCGGGTTCCAAACGAACTGCACGGTGCCCTTGGAGCCGGTGACCGTGCGGCCCGACAGGTTCTTGACCGCGCTGGGCTTGTTGAACGGCACCACGGATCGGCTCAGCGGCGTCGAGGCTTTGGAACCCGCGCCGATATCGTTGACCGCGACCACGGAGAAGGCATATTGCTTGCCGTAGTCGAGCTCCTTGTCGGGGATGATGAGCTTGGTCTCCCCGTTGGTGATGCCGGCCGGAGCGCCCGCGCCCGCCGACACCGCCGTGACCTCGTAGCGGATGATCTTCCGTCCCTGGCCGTTGGCCGCCGTCCAGCTCACCTCGACGGTGCCGTTGGGGTTGGCCGTCGCCGTCACGTTGGTCGGCGGGTCGGGCACGTCACGGGTCGGGATCACCTTGTTGCTCTTGCCTTCCGGGCCCTGGCCCTTGCCGTTGACCGCGCTCACGCCGAACACATACTCGGTGCCGTTGATCAGGCCGGTGATGACCAGCGAGCGCTGGTTGGCGCCCACCTCCCACGTCTGGCCGTTGCCCGTCACGACGTACTTGGTGATCTTCGAGCCGTTGTCGGGGGCCTTGCCCCAGGTCAGCGTCACCTGGTTGTCGCCCGCGGCGGCCTTGACGTTCTTGGGCGCGCCCGGCTTGGTGATGACCGGCTCCTGCACGGGCGGTGGCGGGACCACGGGCGGATCGCCGCCCAGGATCTCGTTGCGGAACTTGTCGACCTCTTTGTCCTCGTGCTTGTCGTTGATGACGTGCGCGGTGTTGGAACCGGGCGAGTTGATGAACAGGTGGTTTTCCCGGACCTCCAGCTGCAACGGGCCGGGCACCTTGAACTTGATGGTGTTGACCAGCTTGCCTTCCTGGTCGAACGAGTACACCCAACCGTTGGTGTCATCGGCGATGTAGAGCCGCCCGGCCCAGGCCACCGCGGCCTGGAGCTTGCCGTTGCCCGGCACCGTGAAGCTGCTGACCCTCGGGTTGTCGCGGTCGCCCCCGATGATGTAGATGTGGCGCCCCTCGACCACGGTGACCGGGACGATCTCGCCACCGGTGCGGTTGGGCAGCTCGCCGCCGGCGACGTCCGTGGTCACGGTCGTGATGCCGTCGTCGCGCACGGCGACCAGCTTGCCGTTGGTCTGGTCGAGCACGGCCACGCCATTGTCCAAAGTGGACACCGAAAGGTCGTGCCACGGCGTGGCCACCGCCTCGGTGCGCGTCAGCGTCGGCGTCGCGGCACCGCCCCGGCCACCCTCCCGGTTGGCACCGTCCTTTTTGGCCAGCGGGACGGGGGTGATGGAGGTGACGGTGCCCTCGCTCGGGATGGCGACCCACAGCCGCCCCTTGCCGTCGAAGGATCCGCCCGTGATGCCGGGCGGGAAGCGCAGCGTCTCGCCGATCGGTTGCAAGGTGGCCGGGTCGAGCTGGCGCACCACGCCCTGCGCGGCGTCGACAATGAATGCCGAATCGTTATGAAGGGCGATGGTGATGCCGACGCCCTGCTGGGTGTCCATAGTGGAGGTGATGCTCAGCGTCGCGGGGTCGAAGGAGCTGACTTTGCCCGTCGAGAGATCCCGCATGATGAGATAGCGGTCCGACTGGGACAGCTCGACCGGGTGGCCCTTGGCGTTGGGCACGGCCTGGCGCGTGTCGGTCTTGCCGGTCAGCCCGTTGACGCGGGCAAGCTCGCCCTGCATGTTGCTCCACATCCACGCGGAGGCGTCGTAGTTGGCGGCAACGTGGTCGTTTACGCTGAGGCTGAACCAGGTGGCGCCCATCGCGGCAACGAGACCAAGCACGGTGAGAATGGTGACCAAGCCACCCTTGGTGCGGGCCTTACGCGTGATAGCGCTTGGTGACAGGTCCGCCATGGGATCAGCCCCTCCCCGAGATTGTGGTGTCCTCCCCTGAACCGAGGTCATCCTAGGCGTTAGGTGTGACAATCAAAAGTCACCTGCTAGGCGAAGGGCTGGCTTTCTTCCGATCCGTACACACCTGCTCCGATTGCTTGAGATCCTCCTCGGAGTACACCAGCACAACGGCGAAGCAGTAGTCGTAGTTCTTGTTCAGACCCGGGATGACGGCCTCGGTGGAACCCTTGGCGGGCACGGCAAAGCGCCGCAAACCCTCGGACTCGCGGAAGCCCACGATGATGGGCTGCGCGACGCCGTTGGACGGATCGGTCCACGTCAGCGTGACCCGGTCGTCGCGCACCACGATGCCGACGTTGGTCGCCGGCAGGGTCTGCGAATCCGGCCCCGGCCCGGCCTCCTTGTCATTGAGCACCAGGAAGACGGCGGCGCCGGCGGCGACGACGGCGATGATCGCGGCGGTCAGCGAGCCGATGAGCACACCGCGCCCGCGCTTGGCCGGCGGTGAGGGAAGGGTCGGCGGCTGCGGCGGACCAAGCACGAGAGGTGCTGGCGGGTAACCGCTGGGAGTGCTCGTGCGCCCGGAAGGCGGAGCGATCGCAGGCGGCCGCGGGGTCGGGATCCCTTGCGGCGGCGGGCTTTGTGGTGCTGGGCTCACCGGCCGGGGTGGGCTCTGTCGCAGCGGGCTTTGCGGTGGCGGGCTTTGTGGTGGCGCGGTTCGTGGCGGCACAGGCGGATGTGGCGTCACCGGCCGCTGCACCGGTTGTGGCTGCACGGGTTGTGGCTGCACGGGTTGTGGCTGCACCGGTTGTGGCTGTACCGGTTGCGGCGCTGGTGCTGGTGGGGGGGACGGACCGAAGCGTGGCGGGGACGTCGCCGGGCCGAGCCCGAAGTCGTCGTCCACCGCTGGGGCCGGTGTTGCGGGCGGGGCCTTGGGCGGCGCCAGCGGTTCGGGCGCGGGCAGGGTCACCGGACGGCCCTGCACGGCGGCGGCCGCGGGCGCCGACGGGCCCAGCCACGCCCGTGCCGCCTGCACCTGCTGCTGGTTGAAGTTGTCCGCGCCCGGGCCGTACTTCGCCACACGCGTGTAATGGCGGCGCGCCTCGTGCCTGTTGCCCAGCTCATCGGCGATCTCGGCCAGCTCGAAGGAGATGGACAGCATGAGCGGGTGCTCCTCGCCATGCCGGTTGGTCCCGGCATAGAGCGCGTTTTCGAGCACGCGCCGCGCGCCCGCGAGGTCTCCGGCCTGGCGGTGCAGGCTCGCCAGGAGGTGGGCCGTGGTGAGCACCTCGGGGTGGTCTTCGCCCGAGGTCATGGTGGCCGCCTCCAGGGCGCGCTCGAGCAGCGTGCGGGCGCTGTTCAGGTCGCCGCGGTCGCGCCGGGCGATGGCGTCCTGCCGGACCGACGAAAGCGAGGTGGGTGAGGGCACGGGCACATGCTAACTACGTTTGGCGAGGGTTTGGCTAGCGGCGGCGTTTTCGTTCCTGATCCGAATGGTTGAACCGAACGAAGATCCGGCCGAAGTTCTTGGAGTCCTTGTCGACCCGGGCATAAAGGGCTTTGATCTCTTTTTGCTCAAGGAACCGCAGCACGTGCTTCTTCAGCGCGCCCGACCCCTTGCCGGGGATGATCTCGACGAGCGGCGCCTTGGTGGCGATCGCCTCGGCGATCACCTCGTTGAGAGCGCTGTCGATGTCGCGCCCTTTGTTGTATATGTCGTGCAGATCGAGAACCAGCTTCATCGTCGATCATTCTATCCCCGCGGCAAATTGAGCACATCGACGTATTGATATGACCATGAGCTGGATGTTGCCCTGAAGACCTCCTATTACCCCAAAGGGAGGCTCACATGCGACGACAACAGGTCGCGATCCTCATCTCGGCGCTCGCCTGCGCCGCGGCCCTCGTGCTTGCCGGACCGGCCACGAGCGCACCCGGCGGCGACACGGACAGTGACGCATCGGGAAGCAGCGCCCAGTACGTGCTCATCGGCCCGAAGACCTGGGCCGACCGCAACGCCGTCGCCGCCACCGGCGCGGCGATCGACTACATCGAGCACGGCAAGATCTACGTGACGGCCACACGGGCCGAGGCACGTAGCATCCTGCGGCTGGGCTTCAAGATCGAGCTGGTGCCGCCACCGGCCACCGAAGGCGAGGTGGGGATCAACGACTTCCCACCGGCGGACTCGCTCTATCACAACTACGCCGAGACCAATGCCGAGCTTCTGCAGATCGCCAACGATCACCCGGCCATCGCGCAGCGCTTCAGCATCGGCACCTCCTACGAGGGCCGGACCATCTACGGGGTGAAGATCTCCGACAACGTCGGCGTCGACGAGAACGAGCCGGAGATCCTGTTCAACGCCAACCAGCACGCGCGCGAACACCTGACCACGGAGCAGGCGTTCTACCTGGCGAACCTGCTGACCAACTCCTACGGCTCCGACTCGCGCATCACCAACCTCGTGAACAGCCGCGAGTTCTGGATCATCCCGATGGTCAACCCCGACGGCGTGGAGTACGACATCGCCACCGGTTCCTACCGGTCGTGGCGCAAGAACCGCCAGCCCAACCCGACCGCGACCGGCACCGACCTGAACCGCAACTGGGCATACCAGTGGGGGTGCTGCGGCGGTTCGTCGGGCACCGGCTCGTCGGAGACCTACCGCGGCACGTCCGCGTTCTCGGCCCCGGAGACGCAGCGGTTGCGCGACTTCGTGCTCAGCCGGCGCATCGGCGGCGTGCAGCAGATCAAGGTGAACGTGGACATCCACACCTACTCCGAGCTGATCCTGTGGCCCTACGGCTACAAGACCGCCGACACCGGCGCGGACATGACCGCGGATCAGCGCAACACGTTCGCCACGATCGGGCAGCAGATGGCCGCCACCAACGGCTTCACGCCCGAGCAGGCCAGCGACCTCTACATCGCCGACGGCGTGATCATCGACTGGCTGTTCAACAACCAGGGCATCTTCGCGTACACCTTCGAGCTCTACCCGGCGGGCGGCAGCCCCGGCTTCTACCCGCCAGACGAGCAGATCGCCCCGCAGACGCAGCGCAACCGCGAGGCGTTCCTGATCCTCTCGGAGTACGCCGACTGCGTCTACCGCGCCATCGGCAAGCAGGCGCAGTACTGCAACACCGGGCCACCTCCCACGACGGTCTACTCGGACAACTTCGAGACCGCCACGGGCTGGACCACCAACCCGAACGGGACGGACACGGCGACGACGGGCGCTTGGGAGCGCGGTGACCCGGAGGCCACCGACTCCAGCGGGCCCAAGCAGCTGGGCACCACGGTCAGCGGTAGCAACGACCTCGTGACCGGACGGCTCGCCGGCACGGGCGCGGGCGCCTTCGACATCGACGGCGGGGTCACGAGCATCCGCTCGCCGGCAATCGCGCTTCCCAGCACGGGCACGCTGAACCTGTCCCTGTCCTGGTACCTCGGCCACGGCAGCAACGCTTCCTCGGCCGACTTCTTCCGCGTCAGCATCGTCCACAACGCAGGGACGACGGTCCTGTTCACCCAGGCCGGAGCCGCTGTCGACCGCGATGCGGTGTGGGCGACGGGGACGTGGAACATCTCGGCCTACGCGGGGCAGTCGGTGAGGGTACTCATCCAAGCCGCGGACGCCTCCACGGCAAGCCTCGTCGAGGCGGGAGTCGACAATGTCCTGATCACCCAGCAGTCCTAGCAGCACCGGCGGGTTCACGGCTCAACGCCCATCGTTGGGCCGTGGACCGCCGCCCGTCTGGGTGGGGCCGGCGGCGACATGCTGATCAGCGAGCGCCAGCCGGGCGATAAACCGTTTTGGACCCCGGAGACCCCCGTTACAGCGCAGGAATAGGTAGGTATCCACATATTGAAATGACCATGAATTTAATGGTCTCCTGACGATGCTCTTGTAAGGACCCCTTTTCAAGTAGCCCTGTAGGGAGGCTCGCATGCTGGAGAGCAGGCGACGACAGGTCGCCGTCCTCATCTCGGCGCTCGCCATGGGAGTGGCCATGGTCCTGACCGGACCGGCCACTGGAGCGCCGAGCGATCCGTCCGTCAGCTCCGCCGAGAACAGCTCGGCACAGTACCGGGTGACCGGTCCGAAGACCTTCGCCGACCGCAACTCGGTCGCCCGCACCGGGGCGGCGATCGACTACAGCGAGCACGGCAACCTCTACGTGACCGCGACCCGTACCGAGGTCGCGCAGATCATGCGGCTCGGGTTCAAGGTCGAGCTGATCCCGCCGCCAGCAGCGGAGACGCAGGACGTTGTGATCAACGACTTCCCGCCCGCGGACGCGAACTACCACAACTATGCCGAGACCAACGCCGAGCTGAACCAGATCGTCGCCGACCACGGCTCGATCGCGCAGCTGTTCAACATCGGCACGTCGTACGAGGGCCGCACGATCTACGGCGTGAAGATCTCCGACAACGTCGCCAGCGACGAGGACGAGCCGGAGGTCCTCTTCTTCGCCAACCAGCACGCGCGCGAGCACCTCACCACCGAGCAGGCGTTCTACATCGCCAACCTGCTGACCAACTCCTACGGCTCCGACTCGCGCATCACCAACCTCGTCAACGGCCGCGAGTTCTGGATCATCCCGATGTTCAACCCGGACGGTTCGATGTATGACGTGGCGACCGGCTCCTACCGGTCGTGGCGCAAGAACCGCCAGCCCAACACCGGGTCGAGCTTCGTGGGCACCGACCTGAACCGCAACTGGGCATACCAGTGGGGTTGCTGCGGCGGCTCGTCGGGCAGCACGTCGTCGGAGACGTACCGCGGCTCGGGACCGTTCTCCACCACAGAGCTGCAGCGGCTGCGCGACTTCATCCTCGGCCGGCGCGTCGGCGGCACCCAGCAGATCAAGGTCGCCATCGACATCCACAGCTACTCCGAACTGGTGCTGTGCCCTACGGCTACAAGTTCGCCGACACCGGCGCGGACATGACCGTCGACCAGAACAGCACGTTCCGGACCATCGGGCAGCAGATGGCCGCCTCCAACGGTTACACGCCCGAGCAGGCCAGCGACCTCTACATCGCCGACGGTACGAGCATCGACTGGATGTTCAACAACCAGGGCATCTTCGCCTACGTCTTCGAGCTCTACCCGACGGGCAGCCCCGGCTTCTACCCGCCTGACGAGCAGATCCCGACGCAGACGCAGCGCAACCGTGAGGCGATCCTGATCCTGTCCGAGTACGCCGACTGCGTCTACCGCGCCATCGGCAAGCAGTCGCAGTACTGCGTGCCACCCGGCACCCCGATCGTGGCCAACCCCGGCAACCAGACGAGCACGGTCGGCACGGCCGTCACGCTCAACAACAGCGCCTCGGGCGGGACGGCGCCGTACACGTGGTCGGCCACGGGTCTGCCGGCGGGGTTGAGCATCAGCTCGAGCACGGGCGTTGTTTCAGGCACTCCCACGACGGCCGGAACCTCCAGCGTGACGATCACCGCGACCGACAGCGCCAGCCCGTCCAAGTCGGGCTCGGCGACGTTCAACTGGACAGTCAACCCGGTCGGCGGCTCGTGCAACGGCACCAACCCCAACGATGTCCAGATCCCGGATCTGTCCACAGTGGAGAGCTCCATCGTGATCTCGGGTTGCTCGGGCAACGCCGCCTCCAATTCGACTGTCGAGGTCCACATCGTCCACACCTACCGTGGCGATCTGGTGGTCTCGCTGATCGCGCCCGACGGCACGGTCTACACCCTGCTCAACCGCAGCGGCGGCAGCGCTGACAACGTCGACCAGACGTTCACCGTCAACCTGTCGACCGAGGTGGCCAACGGCACGTGGCGGCTGCGCGTGCAGGACGCCGCATCCATCGACGTTGGTTACATCAACTCATGGACCCTCAACCTGCGGCCGTAACATTTGCGAACATTTGCGAACATCTGCGCGTGCCCACCGGCCGGCGGTCTGCGGGTCGGTGGGCACGCGCCGGTGATTTAGCGGCGTAGGGTCGGTGGCATGGCGACCCAACGCTCTGCCGGCGCGAACTTTGCCGGCGCGAACTCTGCCGCCCCCAAGCAGCCGGAGGAACCACGCCTGCCAGACGCCCTGACCGCGCTCGAACCACCGCCCGGCGCAGACGACTTCGACGGGGCGAGCTGGTATCAGGTTTTGCTTGAGGGCGTTGACCTTTCGGACGCGCGGGTCGAGGAGGCCGAGATCGAGCAATGCCGGCTCGTGCGGGTGGGGCTGGCCGGGGCGGACATCGGCCACCTGACCGTCGTCGACTCCGAGATCGACCACGGGGACTGGGCCAACGCGGTGTTTGAATCGTGCGGGCTTCGACGTGTACTCGTCAAGGAATCCCGGATGACGGGCCTGTCCTTCATCGACGGCATGGTGCGCGATGTCGAGTTTCGCGACAGCAAGCTCGACCTGACCAACTGGCGCGCCAACACCTTCACCACCGTCCACTTTCTACGGTGCGATCTGGCGGGGGCCGACTTCGCCGGGGCCGACCTGCGCGGGGTCGTGTTCACGGAGTGCGGCCTGACCGGGGCGCAGTTCAGCAACGCCAAGGCGACCGGGGCGCGGTTCATCGACTGCGATCTGGCGGGCATCGGCGGGATCGGCAGCCTCGCCGGGTCGACCATCCGCTCCGATGACCTGCTCACCCTGACCGGCCTGCTCGCCCGCGAGCTGGACATCACCATAGAACCGACAATGCGCTAGCCTGCTGCGGGTGACCACCCCGACGGCCGGCAGCACCCCCGCACACCACTCGGCGTTCGGCGACACCTTCGCCGTCGTGCGCTGCGCCCTGCGGCTGCTGTGGCGCCACTGGCCCGTGCTGATCGCGCTGGCGCTGGCGGGTTTCGCCGCGCGTCAGGGCCTGCTCATGGCGTCGGTCAAAGCATCGGCCCTGAGCCCGGTCGTCGCGGTGCTGGTGTTCGCGCTGATACCGGTGTCCATGCTGGTGGCGATGCTGCTGATGATGCGGGTGGTGCGCACCTCGCTGCCCGAGTCGACACCGATCAAGCTGGCCGACGACCGCAGCGCGTTCCTCACTCGCATCGCTAGCGTGCTCGTGCCGTTCCTGGCGGTCTACGCGGCCTACGACTACTTCGTCGACGACAAGCAGAGCTTCCTCTACGAGGTGTGGTTCGACGAGACGCTCAACAACCCGGACCTGTTCAACAACCCGGCCGCTGTCAACGTGCGGGAGCGCCTTCCCATAGATTTCAACCTCACGATGGCGATCGTGATCGGATCGGCGATCGGGCTGCGACTGCTGTTCGGGCTGGCCTCGCGGCGGGCGCAGGGCAATCTTTTTCTGGGTTTCTCCAGGGGGTACCTCGAGGCGACCTGGATTTCGTTGACGGCGTTGTCCTTCGAGCGCATCTTCGTGCCCGTGGAGGGATGGGTGCTCGACCGCCGGCTGGCGGTGTGGGTCGTCCAGTCCATCGACTTCATGACATCGCTTTTCGGCCCCTTGTCGCCCGCCGCCGACAGAGTCGTCGAGTGGTTCGGCGAGATTCTCGGCTCGGCCGACGCCGTGCTCATCGTCCCGTTCGCCTGGCTGACCATCGGCTGCGTCATCTACGGCCACGAGCTGGTGTCCCCGCCCCGGTCGGGCAGCGAGATGGCCACGCACCAACGCTGGCAACGCCTGCCATCGCCGGTTCGAGCCGTCCTGCTCCCATTGCGTAACGGCGCCGATGACCGGTTCGGCCCGATGGCGCGCGGGTTCCGCTTGCTCAGGCACGCGGGTTTGCGCACGATGCTGCTTTTCTGCCTGGCTTTCGTGGTCGCGCAGTCGCTGCCGGAGTGGCTGTGGGAGCTGGAGCGGCTCATCATCGGTCCGCAGGATCTGGGCTCGGTGTGGATCCCGCTGTCCGGCCCGATGAGCACCCTCAACGAGAGCATCGGCCTCATGCTCACGATCTGCCTGGTGACCGCCGCCGTCGACTACGTGCTGCGCGTGCCGCCGCCTGCGCCCCCCTCATCACCGGAGCCGCAGTCACCCCCGGATGTTCAACCGGACGTAGCGGGGGAACTTGGTTATCCATCGTATCTGTACGGCGACGGGCTTGGCGTCGGCGGGCGTGATGAACAGAATCGTGGTTCTGTACTGGCTTGAGCTCTCTTCCGTCGGCTTCGTGCACGAGACGAAAGACTGCCCGCGCACGTTGCTTAGCTCATCGGGTCTGCCGTACAGGCGATTTTGGCTGTCCTCCAGTGTGATGCCGCAGCCGCCGATCGCCTCCTGATCGGGCGCCTTGAACTCCAGCACCACCTTCCAAGCCTTCACGCCGTCGGGCAGCGCGATCGGCTTGTTGTTGGAACCGACGATGCCCGTGGCGCCCCCGAACTCGACCAGCCGCATGTCTGCGCCGGAGAAGCTGACCCACTCCTGCTCAGCGGCGTTGACCGGGAGGCGCGGCTGGGACTTCCAGACCTGCCAGTAGATGGAGTCCCAGCGCACCCAGACGACTGCCATCAGCATCGGCACGATGGCGACAAGCCCGATCCAGTTGCGCCGCCACCATCCGCCACCCCTGGTCGCAGCGGCTTGCGAGCCGCTGCCGGATGGCGGGTGTCCGTTGGGCTGAGCCTGAGGCGGCGACGGGTGAGCCCAGTGCGGGCCGGCGATGGGTTGTTGCCGCGGCTGCGCGGCGTGTGGCGGCTGTGAGCCGCTTGGTGCCTGTGGCGGCGCGGCGTTTGCGGCGCTGGGCGGGGCGGGCGCGGGTTGTGGTTGGCCGTTGGGCGGTGGCGCTTGCGGCGAAACCGGTGGCTCCCATTGCCTATTGGCGGGTGGCGGAGCCTGTCGCGGCCACGGCTGGTTGCCGGCGGGCACGGGTTGTGGTGCCGGCGTGGGGTGTTGGGGCTGCGGTGGTGGGGCGGCGGGCTGTGGCCTGGGTGGCTGGCTGCGGGCGCCGGGGGACGGTGATGTGAGGTCGGGAAAGTAGG
>Ga0075421_100000975_pt1 | contig 32277 bp, 32 predicted proteins | sample SoiMetdeltSBSDD5_FD_75292 | JGI IMG/M metagenome (GOLD analysis project Ga0075421, IMG submission 75292) | Bulk soil microbial communities from a Populus tree surrounding site in Tennessee, USA - Soil MetaG P. deltoides SBSDD5 | ecosystem: Environmental > Terrestrial > Soil > Tree plantation... | reverse complement strand
GTCGAGAACGGCCACCCGGTTGAGCGCGGAACGCAGCCGCCGTCCGTCGAGAACGGCCACCCGGTTGAGCGCGGAACGCAGCCGCCGTCCATCGAGAACGGCCCACCCACGGTTCGAGCCGCACGCACCGTCGTCGCTACAATGACCATCCGGCTGCCGCAGCGGGGCTGGCTTCTGGATCTCGACGGCACGATCTACCTCGGCGAAGCGCTCGTACCCGGCGCCGACGAGGCAGTCGCCGCGCTCCGCGCGGACGGCCGGCGCGTCGCGTTCCTGTCGAACAAGCCGCTGCAGACGCGCGCGGACTACGCGCAGAAGCTCAGCCGCCTCGGCGTGCCGGCCGCGGCCGACGACGTCATCAACTCCTCGCTGGTGCTGGCGCGCCACCTGGCCAGCCTCGATCCGGGCGCGCCGGTGTACGTGATCGGCGAACCGCCCCTGATCGCCGAGCTGCGCGCGCACGGCTTCGACGTGCGGCCGGATCACCGCGTACGCTGGGTCGTGATCGCCTTCGACCGCACGTTCGACTACGCGAAGCTGAACACGGCGCTGCAGGCCGTGCGTCAGGGGGCACGCCTCATCGCCACCAATCCGGACCGCACGTGTCCCACCGAGGACGGTGAGATCCCGGACTGCGCGGGGATGATGGCGGCCGTGGAGGCGGTGAGCGGGGCCCGCGTCGAGATCGTCGTGGGCAAGCCGTCGCCGATCATTCTGGAGGTCGCCCTCGCGCGGCTCGGCGTGCCGGCGACGGACGCCGTCGTCGTCGGTGACCGCCTCGAGACCGACATCGTCATGGGCAAGCGGCTGGGGCTCGCCACCGTGCTCGTCCTGAGCGGCGTCACGCGCGCAGGCGATCCGCGGGTCGCCGAGATCGCGCCGGACCTCGTGCTACCATCGGTCCGGGATTTGCTCCGATGACCGGCCGCCCGCAGCCCCTCGCTGACGCGGACTACGACGTCGTGATCGTCGGTGGCGGCATGGCGGGCGCCGGTGCCGCGCGCGACCTGGCCATGCGTGGCCTCTCGGTCGCGCTCATCGATAAGGGCGACTTCGCCTCCGCCACGACGTCCGTCTCTTCGAAGTTGATCCACGGCGGGCTGCGCTACCTGGAGCTCTTCGACTTCGGCCTGGTCCGCGAGTCGCTGGCCGAGCGGCAGCGCCTGCAGCGGCTGGCGCCGCACCTCGTGAAACCGCTGCCGTTCCTCGTGCCGATCTACCGCGATTCGTCGCGCGGCCTCATCAAGGTTCGTCTCGGCCTGAAGCTGTACGACTGGCTGACACCCGGCCGCGACCGCGAGCGATACCGCGTCCTGCGGCCCATCGACGCGCTCAGCCTGGAGCCGGCCATCCGACCCGACGATCTCCGCGGCGCCGGTTACTACTTCGACGACCTGCTGCTCTTCCCGGAACGGCTGTGCCTGGAGAACGTCCTGTCCGCGTGCCGTCACGGCGCCCGCGCCTACAACTACTGTCAGCTCGTCTCCGTCGTGCGCGACGCCCGCGGCGCCGTGGCCGGCGTCACCGCGCGCGACCTGCTGACGGGCACGGTGGCCACCCTCGGCGCTCGCGTCGTGGTCAACGCGGCCGGGCCGTGGGTGGACGATGTCCGCGCGCTGGCAGGGATCACCGAGCGTGGCGGCCACGTGCTCCGGCGCACGAAGGGCATCCACTGTCTGCTGCCGCGTATGACGGACCGCGCCGTCTACCACTCGACGCGCGACGACCGTATGATCTTCGTGATCCCGTGGCGCGAGTTCTCGCTCGTCGGCACCACGGACACGGATTTCGCCGGCGACCTCGACCGCGTCTGGGCGACCCGCGACGAGGTCGACTATCTGCTCGGCGAGGTGCGTCGGGCGTTGCCGGATCCGCGCGTGAGCGCCGATGCCATCGCCTACACGTATGCCGGCGTCCGCCCGCTGTCGTTCGAGGAGGGCAAGCGCGAATCCGACATCTCGCGCGCGCATCGCGTCGTCGCCGAGGCGGGCGGCCGCTTTCTCTCGATCACCGGGACCAAGCTCACGTGTTTCCGCAGCCTGGCCGAGGAGCTGGGCGATACGATCACGCGCGCGCTCGGACGGCGCGGGCGTGGACGCACGGCGACCCGGATGCTCGACGGCACCGACGAGGAGGCGGACCGCGTGGAGGCGCGCGCCTGGCTCGACGTGTCGCCGGAGATGGCGGCCAGCGGGCTCGCCCCGGAGACGCTCGAGACGCTGGTGACGACGTACGGCCGTGCGTATCCCCGCCTCGTCGAGCTCGCCGGCAAGGTGCCGGGCGGCGGCGACCGTCTCTGTCCCACGAATCCCGATGTGGTGGCGCAGCTGCACCACGCCGTGCAGGAGGAGCTCACCGTCTCGCTCCAGGACTTCATGCTGCGCCGCACCGGCATCGGGACCAGCCGGTGCCAGGGCGAGGACTGCGCGGACGGGATCGGACGCCGCATGGCGACGCTGCTCGGCTGGAGCGCACGGCGCCTCGAGGCCGAGCTGGAGGCGTTCGACGCTCACGTGGCCCGCTCCCGCCGCTTCCGACTGTGACGCGGACGCTCGTGGCCGTGGTCGCGCTCGGCGTCGCGACCACCGCCGCCGGTGAGGAGCAGATCCAGAGGATCGCGAGCCGGCCTGGCGTGACGCAGTCGTTCGTCCTCGTGCGGCCGGCGGGGCCACCGGTGGCGAGCGCCATATTGATTCCCGGCGGGCGTGGTCGCCTCGGCCTCGAGCGCGGCCGGCTCGCCGCCGGGGCGACCAACTTCCTGGTGCGCAACCGCGCGGCGTTCGCAGCCCACGGTCTGCTCGTCGCCGTTCTCGACGCGCCGTCGGACCGCGTCGCCGACGGACTCGTGCGCTTCCGGACGGGGCCGGAGCACGCCGAGGACGTGCGGGCGGTCATGACCGCCTTGCGCGCGGAGGCGCCGGTCCCCCTGTGGCTGGTGGGCACGAGCATGGGCAGCGTCTCGGCAGCGAATGTGGCCGTGCGTCTTTCCGCCGGCGGCCCCGACGGTGTCGTGCTGACGTCGAGCGTGATGGGACGGAGCCGTGAGATGACCGAATCGCTGCAGGATATCGCCCTCGACCGGATCCGAGTGCCGACGCTCGTGGTTCATCACCGTGACGACGGCTGTCGCGCCAGCCGCTATGCCGATACCAGCTGGCTGATCCGACAGCTTTCGGCGGCGCCGAAGCGCGAGCGGCTCACGTTCACCGGCGGCGCCGCGCCGCAATCGGATCCGTGCGAGCCGCTGGCGCCGCACGGCTACTTCGGCATCGACGCCACGGTCGTGGAGGCCATCGCGCGCTGGATCGTCGCCACATCCCCCGTCGTAAAACCGTAGCCGCGCGTCGCCGGGGCGTCCGAACCGCTGTGCTATAGTGCGGCACCGCCCGGACCCTGAAGACATTGCCTCAGGAGGCCGTCATGAAGGCGTTCGTCATGCGCAGCGCCGCGCTGGCCGCGCTCGTGCTGACCGTGAGCGCGTCCCCCGCCCTCGCGAAGACCGACATCCAGTGGTGGCACGCGATGCAGGGCGTTCTCGGCGAGCGCGTCAACGAGATCGCGACGAAGTTCAACGCGTCGCAGAATGACTACGAGGTCAAGCCGGTCTTCAAGGGCTCGTATCCGGAAACGCTGAACGCGGCCGTCGCGGCCTACCGCGCCAAGCAGCCGCCCCACGTCGTGCAGGTCTTCGAGGCGGGCACGCAGACGATGCTGTCGTCGGGCGCCGTCTATCCCGTGCACCAGCTCCTCAAGGACAACGGCGTCAGTGTCGACTGGAACGATCTGATCGGGCCCGTGAAGAGCTACTACTCGACCGGCGGCAACCTGGCCTCGATGGCGTTCAACTCGTCCACGCCGATCCTCTACTACAACAAGGACCTCTTCAAGAAGGCGGGCCTTCCCGACAAGCCGCCGGCGACGTGGAACGAGGTCGAGTCCATGGCCAAGAAGCTCGTGGCCGCCGGCGCCAAGTGCGGCTACTCCACGGCCTGGCCGTCGTGGGTGCTCATGGAGAACATGCACGCGCTGCACGATCAGCCGTTCGCGGATCACTCGAACGGCTTCGATGGTCTCGCCACGACGCTGAAGATCAACGGCGCGTTCGGCGTGAAGATGATGGAGCTCATCGCGCGCGGCGGCCGAGAAGGCTGGTTCACGTACAACGGCCGTCTGTCCAAGGCCGAGGCCAACATGGGAGGCGGCGAGTGCGGCATCTTCACGACGTCGTCGGCGTACATCGCGGGGCTCACGCGCGCCTCCGAGGGAAAGTTCGCCTGGGGCACCGGACCGCTCCCGAAGATGACGGGCTACCCGCAGGGCAACTCGGTCATCGGCGGCGCGACGCTCTGGGTGATGAAGGGCGCAAAGCCCGAGGAGTACAAGGGCGTGGCGCAGTTCTTCAAGTATCTGGCGTCCACCGAGAACCAGGCGTGGTGGGCCGGCGTCACGGGCTATCTGCCACTCACCAACACCGCCGTGAAGGCGATGGAGGCCTCCGGCCACTACGCCAAGCACCCGCACCAGAAGACCTCGGTGACCCAGATGATGGCCGGCAAGACGACGCCGAACAGCCAGGGCACCCGTCTCGGCAACTTCGTCTCCGTCCGGGATGCCATCGAGGAGCAGATGGAGAACATTCTCAGCGGCAAGAAGACGGCCAAGCAGGGCCTCGATGACGCCGTCGCGAAGTCGAACGACGTGCTGAAGGAGTTCGCGGCGCTCTACAAGTAGGGGCCGGAGCCGGCGACCGGACATGAAACGCACCGTCTTCCGGAACCGCTGGCTACCCTATGCGCTGGTGGCGCCCCAGGTGGCGATCACCGTCGTGTTCTTCTTCTGGCCCGCACTCGATTCGGTGCGGCTCTCGCTCTATCGCGCCTCGCCGTTCGGCGACCGCCTGATCTACGTCGGCCTGGCGAACTTCGAGCGCCTGCTCGCCGACGAGGCCTATCGGCGGTCCGCCGTCACCAGCTTCGTCTTCTCGTTCTTCGTGACCGTGGTCGGGCTGGCGCTGGCGCTGCTGCTTGCCTCCCTGGCCAACGCGCGGATCCGTGGCCTCGGCGTGTACCGGTCGCTGCTGCTCTGGCCGTACGGCATCGCGCCGGCCATCGCTGGCATCATCTGGCTCTTCATCTTCCATCCCTCGTACGGCGTGCTGCCGTACCTGCTGTCGTTCGTGACGGCGTACCAGTTCAACTGGTTCCTGAAGGGCTGGGTGGCCATGACCCTGATCGTGGTGGCCGCCGTCTGGAAGCAGTTCGGCTACAACCTGGCCTTCTACCTGGCCGGGCTCCAGGCCATCGAGAGCTCCGTGATCGAGGCGGCCAGCGTCGACGGCGCCGGGCCGATTCGCCGCTTCTTCGCGATCGTGTTCCCGCTCCTGTCGCCGGTGACGTTCTTCCTCTTCACGCTGAACATGACGTTCGCGTTCTTCGACACCTTCGGCCTCGTGCACTCGGTCACCCAGGGCGGTCCGGGTGACGCCACATCGATCATGGTCTATCGCGCGTGGAAGGACGGCTTCGAAGGCCTGCAGCTCGGCTATTCCGCCGCGCAGTCGGTCATCCTCATGCTGGTCGTCATGCTGCTGACGGCCATGCAGTTCCGCTACGCCGAGAAGAAGGTGACGTACTGATGGCGCGCGCGCTCGAGACGGTGGCGACGCTCGGGGTGACGACCACCGGGCGCGCCCGGCGACGCGACTGGAACGGCGTCATCGCGCACGGCATCCTCGTGGCCGCCGTCGCCGTGCTGGCGTTCCCGCTCTACTACGCCTTCGTGATCAGCACGCAGTCGGTCGGCGAGGTGAGTAGTCTGCCGCCGAAGCTGTACCCGTCGACGTCGCTGCTCGACAACTATGCGCAGGCGTGGGAGCGCGCGCGAATGGGCCGCATGCTGGTCAACAGCGCGGTGATGGCCGTGGCGATCGCCGTCGGCAAGATCGCCATCTCGCTGCTCTCAGCGTTCGCCATCGTCTACTTCAACTTCCGGGGCAAGCAGCTCGTCTTCTGGATGATCTTCGTCACGCTGATGCTGCCCGTTCCCGTGCGTATCGTGTCGACGTACAACGTGATCACGATCATGGGGTGGGTGGACACGTACTGGGGGCTCACCATTCCGCTCATGGCGTCGGCGACGGGCACATTCCTGTTCCGCCAGTTCTATCAGACGATTCCCGACTCGCTCGCGGAGGCCGCGCAGCTCGACGGCGCCGGCCCGCTCCGCTTTCTCTGGTCGATCCTGCTGCCGCTCTCGAAGGCCAACGTGGCCGCCCTCTTCGTCATCCTCTTCGTGTACGGCTGGAACGAATACCTGTGGCCGCTGATGGTCACCAACACGCCCGACATGCGGACGGCGGTGATCGGCATCGAGGCGCTGGTGCCGCGCAGCGGCTCGCAGCTCCCCGAATGGAACATCATCATGGCGGCGGCCATCATTGTCCTCCTGCCGCCGGTCGCGGTCATCATCGTCATGCAGCGCTGGTTCGTGAAGGGCCTGATCGAGACGGAGAAGTGACGCGTCTCGCCGCGCACCGCGGCGGCGCCCGCCTGTGGCCGGAGAACAGCCTGCGCGCCTTCCGCGAGTCGCTCGCCCTCGGCGTGGATCTCCTCGAGCTCGACGTGCACCTCACGGCCGACGGCGAGGTCGTCGTCATCCACGACGCGACGCTCGACCGGACGACCGACGCCCGTGGCGCCGTCGGTGAGCGGATGGCCGTCGAGCTCGCGGGCGTGCGCCTGCGCGATCCGGACGGGCGAGCGACCGACGAGCGGCTGCCGACGCTCCAGGACGTGCTGACGGTGGTGGCCCCCTCCCGAGCGGGGCTGCTGGTGGAGGTGAAGGGACCCGTCGCCGGCGTGAACGTCGTCTACGAGCGGCAACACGGTGATGCTCGCATCGCGCCCGGCCCGAGCTACCCCGGCCTCGTCGCCGCGACGCTCGCCCTGCTGCGGCGGGCGCAGATGCTGACACGGGTGAACGTCATGGGCTTCAGCCCGGATGTGATCGGCGAGATGCGCGCCCTCGAGCCCGGCGTGCCCACGACCTTTCTCGTGGCAGCCGCGCACGTGCGACGTGTCGACGTCCGGCCCGAGGCGGCGGTTGCCTGGGCGGCGCGCTTCGGCGCGACGGACGTGGGGATCGAGCATACGCTGGCCAGCCGGGAGCTGGTGACGGCCGCGCGGGCGGCGTCCCTCCGGATAGGGGTGTGGACCGTGAACGACGAGGAGGCGATGCGGCGGGCGATCGCCCTCGGCGTGGACGTGCTCACTACCGACCGCCCCGATCTCGCGTGCCGCGTGCTCGGTCGGTGACGGCGCGGTGCGTCGTCGCCCTGGCGACACTCGCGCTGGCCGTGTCGGCGACGGCCGCGGAGCGGCCGCGGCTCGCCGCGCACCGTGGCGGCGCCGGCCTATGGCCCGAGAACAGTCTCACCGCCTTTCGCGGCGCCCTCGCCGTCGGCGTGGACGCGCTCGAGTTCGACGTCCATCTCACCGCGGACGGTGAGCCGGTGGTCATACACGACGCTACCCTGGACCGGACGACGACCGGTCACGGCGCCGTCCGGGCGCTGACGCTCGCGCGGCTCCAGACGGTCCACCTGCTCGATCGCAATGGCGCGCCGTCCGCGGAGACGGTCCCGACGCTCGCGCAGGTCCTGGCGCTCGCGCGTCCCACCTCGGTGGCGGTGCTGCCGGAGATCAAGCTGGACCTCGCGCGGGCGCCGTACCCCGACATCGAGCCGCGCGTCGTTGCCCTGCTTCGCTCGCACGCGATGATGGCGCGCGCGAGCGTGCAGAGCTTCGACGACGGGACCCTGAAGCGCGTACGCGCACTGGAGCCCGCGGTCCGGACGATGCTTCTCGTCAACCGTGTCCGCATGACGACGCACGGGTCGATGCCGGCCGACCCCGTCCGCTGGGCCGTGGAGGCCGGTGCGGCGGACCTCGGCATCGATTTCCGGCTGATCGACGCGCCGCTGCTGGCGGCCGCGCGCGCGGCGGGTGTGCGGGTGGCGGCCTGGACCGTCAACGCGGATGACGACCTGCGCCGGATGGCGGCGCTCGGCGTCGATCTGGTCATGAGTGACCGTCCTGATCGGGCACGGCAGCTGCTGGTGCAGCCGTGACCACCTGAGTTACCCTGCCGCAGCATGGCCGGCCGCTTCCTGCTCGCGCTCGACCAGGGCACGTCGGGATCCACCGCGCTCGTCGTCGACGTCGAGGGCGGCGTGCGGGGCCGTGGCTATGCGGAGCTGCCGCAGCACTATCCGGCGCCGGGCTGGGTGGAGCACGACCCGGAAGACATTTGGGCGACGACGGCCGAGGCAGCCGCCGCGGCGCTGGCACGCGCCGGCGTCGGCGGCCGCGACGTGGCCGCCGTCGGGATCACCAACCAGCGCGAGACGACGCTGGTGTGGGATCGGAGCACGGGCGCCCCGATTCATCGGGCGATCGTGTGGCAGTGCCGTCGCACGGCGGCCGCCTGCGATCGGCTGCGTGCCGAGGGACTCGAGCCGACCGTGCGCGAGCGCACGGGCCTCGTCCTCGACGCCTATTTCTCGGGGACGAAGATCGCCTGGCTCCTCGACCACGTGCCGGGCGCGCGCGCCCGCGCGACTCGAAAAGGGCTGGCGTTCGGCACCGTCGACACGTGGCTGCTGTGGAAGCTCACCGGTGGTCGCGTGCACGCGACGGACGTCAGCAACGCCTCGCGGACGCTCTGCCTCAACCTCGCCACCGTCGCCTGGGACGACCGGATGTGCGCCCTGCTCGACGTCCCGCACGAGGTGCTGCCGGCGGTGGTCGACTCCGCGGGCGTCTGCGGGGAGACCGTCGATCTCGGCTGGCTCCCGGCCGGCGTGCCGATCGCCGGGATTGCCGGCGATCAGCAGGCGGCGCTGTTCGGCCAGGGGTGCTTCACGCCCGGTGCGGCCAAGAATACCTACGGCACCGGCTGCTTCGCGCTGCTCAACACGGGTGACCGACCGGTCCCGTCGCGGCATGGCTTGCTCACGACGCTCGCCTGGCGGATCGCCGGGCGGGTGACCTATGCGCTCGAGGGCGCCGTCTTCATCGCCGGCGCGGCCGTGCAGTGGCTGCGCGACGGCCTCGGCGTCATCGCGGCCGCGGCCGAGACGGAAACGCTCGCGCGCTCGGTCGCGGACACCGGTGGCGTCTATTTCGTGCCCGCGTTCGTGGGGCTCGGCGCGCCGTACTGGGACCAGCACGCGCGAGGCATCATCGTGGGACTCACGCGCGGCACGACACGCGCGCACCTCGCGCGCGCCGCGCTCGAGGCCATCGCCTATCAGAGCCGCGACGTCCTGGACGCGATGGCGGCGGACGCCAAGACGACGCTGAGCGAGCTGAAGGTCGACGGCGGCGCCACCGCCAACGACTTCCTCTGCCAGTTCCAGGCCGACGTGCTGGACGCGACGGTGGCGCGTCCGGCCGTGATCGAGACCACCGCGCTCGGCGCCGCCTGTCTGGCGGGGCTCGGCAGCGGGCTCTGGCGCTCGCTCGACGCCGTCGCCGAGCGGCACGCAGTCGAACGTCACTTCACGCCGTCCATGGACGCCATGGCGCGCGCCGAGGGCTACGCCGGCTGGCGCCGCGCCGTCGAGCGCGCTCGCGGCTGGTCGGCGTGAGCGCACACTCCCAAGGAGGGGACCGATGAAGCGACTCGGAATGCTCGCGCTGGCCCTGCTGGCGGTGGCGCTCGCCACCGGCGGTGCGGCCGCGCAGGCGCCCATCGAAGGCGAGCTCACACTGATCACGCCGGTCTCGAAGTTCATCCACGACGCCGCCCTGAAGGCGTTCGCCGAGTACGCGAAGGAGAAGTGGGGGGCCACCGTCAAAGTCAACGCCATCCCGGCCGGCACGCCCGTCGCGTACGGGCGCATCGTGGAGTGGAAGGGCAAGCCGGAGGCCGACATCTTCTGGGGCGGCGAGTCGGCGCTCTTCGAGAAGCTGGCGGAGCAGAAGCTCCTGCAGAAGGTGGAGATCTCGAAGGACGCGTGGGATTCGATCCCGGCCACGATCGGCAAGCCGAAGCCGATTCCGCTCAAGGACAGGGACGGGTACTGGGTGGGCACGGCGCTCGAGCCGTACGGCATCGTCTATCACCCGAAGAAGATCCAGCGGCTCGGCATCGCAGCGCCGAAGGAGTGGGACGACCTGCTCCATCCCAAGCTCAGGGGCGAGGTCGCCCAGTGCGCGCCGACCCGCTCGTCGTCGTCGAATGCGACCTACGAGGTCATCCTGTCGATGTACGGCGAGGACAAGGGCTGGGACTGGCTCAAGAAGCTCGCCGACAACACGGGGCACTTCACCGCGCGCAGCCGCGACGTGCCGACGGTGGTGGCGAAGGGCGAATACACGGCGGGCTTCGCGGTGCCCTCGTACATGGCGTTCGAGGAAAAGCTCGCGGGCTTCGACATCAAGTACGTCGCGCCGAAGAACGCGTTCGTGACGCCGGAGCCGATGGCCATCCTGACCGGGTCGCGCAATCCGAAGGCCGCGCGGGCCTTCATCGAGTTCCTGCTGACCGAGCGCGGTCAGCGCGTCTTCATGGAGCGCGGCCTGTTTCCGATCACGCCGAAGTACAAGGTGCAGGGCGCGCCGGGCTCCACCGCGGAAATGGCCGTCGAGTTCACGGGCGGCGTGCGCTCGTACTTCGACCGCGAGGTCTCCAACGTCTACGACGAAGCGGTCGCCACCAAGCGCTCGGAGGCGCTGAAGACGAAGTTCCGATCCGACATCGAAGCGGTCTGGAAGAAGCCCTGAACATCGCGCTCAGGGAGGTCACGAAGCGCTTCGCGACCACGCTCGCCGTCGACCGCGTGTCGCTCGACATCGGCGACGGCGAGCTCTTCACGCTGCTGGGACCCTCGGGCTGCGGCAAGACCACGCTCCTGCGGCTCGTGGCCGGGTTCTATCCGGTGGACGCCGGCGAGATCCATTTCGGTCACCGCCGGGTCGACGGCCTGGCGCCGTACGAGCGCAACATCGGCATGGTCTTCCAGAACTACGCGCTCTGGCCGCACATGACCGTGCGCGGCAACATCACCTATGGCCTGCGGCTCCGGAAGCTCGACGCCGCCGAGGTGGAGCGGCGCCTGGCGACGGGGCTCGCGAAGGTGAACCTCACCGGGCTCGAGGAGCGATATCCCGGAGAGCTCTCGGGCGGCCAGCAGCAGCGGGTGGCGCTGGCGCGGGCCCTCGTCCTGAACCCGGACATCCTGCTGCTCGACGAGCCGCTGTCGAACCTCGACGCCAAGATCCGGGTACAGGTGCGGAGCGAGATCCGTACGCTGCAGCAGGAACTCGGCATCACCACCGTCTACGTCACCCACGACCAGGAGGAGGCCCTGTCGCTCTCGGATCGGGTCGCCGTCATGCGCGACGGCCGCGTGCAGCAGGTGGCGGCGCCGAAGATGCTCTACGAGCGGCCGGCGAATCGCTTCGTCGCCGATTTCGTCGGCACCAACAACTTCATCGACGGCATCTACAAGGAGCCGGCGGGCGATCACGCGGTGGTGGAGACGGCGCTGGGGCCGCTGCGTGCGCGCCGGGCGACCGACATTCCGGCGGGCGAGCGCTGCGTGCTCGCCGTCCGTCCCGAGAACCTCAGCCTCGAGGGCGCTGGCGGCAATGTCGTCGAGGGCCATGTGCGTCTCTCGTCCTATCTCGGCAGCACGCTGCGCTACGAGATCGAGACGGCGGCCGGGCTCGTCCTCAGGGCCGACGTACGCGATCCGTGGCACCGCGACGTGCTCGCGCCTGGGCGCGCCGTCCGGGTCAACTTCCCGCCGTCCGTCGCCTTGATGCTGCGCGATGAGTGAGGCGCGCGCCGCGGTGGCGCCCCGCCGCATGGCGGCCGCGCTGCCGGCGCTCGGCGTGGCGCTGATCTGGGCGTTCCTGGCCCTCTTCCTCGTCTATCCGCTCCTGCGAATCTTCTACGACGCGTTCAGCGACGAGGCCGGGCGGCTGACGCTGAGCAACTTCGTGGAGTTCGCCGGCGATCACTTCTACCGGCGGTCGCTCGTCAACTCGCTGCTGCTCGGCCTGGGCACGGTCGCCGCCACCTCCGTGCTCGGGTTCGCGATCGCCTTCCTGCTCGTCCGCTACGAGTTCGCGGGTCGGAACCTGTTCGGCTACCTCACGCTGATCCCGATCATCTCGCCGCCCCTCGTGGGGGTGCTCGGCTTCACGTTCATCATGGGCCGCGCGGGCACCGTCAACGTGCTGCTGGAGGACTGGCTGGGCCTCGCCCGCCCGATCAACTTCGTGTATGGCGTGCACGGGGTGCTGCTGGTGGAGACGCTGCACCTGTTCCCGATGATCACGCTCAACGTCGTGGATGCCCTCGGCAAGATCGATCCCGCCCTGGAGGAGGCCGCGGAAAGCGTCGGCGCGCGCGGGTGGCGGAAGCTCCGCACGATTACGCTGCCGCTCACCACGCCGGGCTATGTCGCCGGCGCGCTGCTGGTGTTCATCTGGACGTTCTCCGACTTCGCCACGCCGCTCGTCCTCGGCGTGCACGACCTGCTGGCCGCGCAGGCGTACCTGAACATCGTGCAGTTCGTGGACCGCCGCCTGTTCCGGATGGGCATCGTCATCTCGGCGCTGATGGTCCTGCTGGCCGTGGTGTTCCTGGTGGCGGCGCGGCGCTACGTTGCCATCAAGGACTACTCGTCGCTGTCGTATTCGCGCGTGCCGCGTCGGCGGCTCCGGCCGCTTGCGCAGGTCGGCGCGATCACTTTTCTCGCCTCGGTCATGGCGCTGTCGTTCGTGCCGTACCTCGGCGTCGCCCTCGCCTCCATCGGCAAGGGCTGGTCGCTCACCCCGTTTCCCGTGCAGTACACGGCCGCCTACTTCGAGCGCGTCATCGTCGAGACGCCGAAGTACATCGTGAACAGCTTTCTCTACTCGACGCTGGCCGTCGTGCTCTGCATCGCGGTCGGCGTGCCGATGGCGTGGATCCTGGCCCGCACGCGGCTGCCCGGGCGCGACACGCTCGACGCGCTGAACACGCTCATTCTGGCGATTCCGGGCACCGCCATCGGCATCGCGTACGTGCGCGCTTTTCACGCCGAGCTACCGGGGCTCGACGTGCGGCTCACGAGCCTCTGGATCATCCTGCCCATCGTGCTCGCCATCCGCCGCCTGCCGTACACCGTCCGCGGCTCGTTCGCCTCGCTGCTGCTCGTTCACCCCTCCATGGAGGAGGCGGCCGCCAGCGTCGGCGCCGCCGGGCTGCGCTCGTTTCGCGACGTGACGCTGCCGCTGATCTGGCGCGGTGTGCTCGTCGGCTCGCTGTTCTCCTTCACGACGTCGCTCCAGGAAGCCTCGGCGGTGCTGTTCCTCTCGCTCGGCGGCTGGGAGACGATTCCGGTCGGCATCTTCGCCTTCTACATTGCCGGCAGCGCGAATGAAGCGGCCGCGCTCGGGGTCATCTTGATCCTGGTGGCGGCGGTCAGCGTGGTCGCCATCAACCGCATCGCCGGGGCCAGGATGGGGGGCATGTTCGGCTGACATTACGCCGCGAAATCAACGGCTTGAGTCTGCTTGTGCCTCCGTAGTCGCTGTGCTAGTGTTCTGCTTCACATGGCGCCGCCAGGGGAGAAGGACGCCTGGAAAGCGCTCGCCGAGCTGTCCACGATCGGCATGACGATGGTCCTCGCGACCGTCATTGGTCTGGCCGGCGGATACTTCTTGGATCGGTGGCTCGGGACCAAGCCGTGGCTGACGCTCATCGGCCTCGGCTTCGGAATCGCTGCAGGGTTCGTGAATCTCTTTCGGTCGGTCAAGACGGCGGAGCGGAACCTCGATGACTCCGAGTGAGCTGATGTGGCGGGTGACACGCGACGTCTGCGTGGTCGGCGCCCCCCTCGCCCTGGCGGCCGCCTGGCTGGCCGGAGCGGCCGGCGCGGTCGGGGCCGCCGGCGGCATCGTCCTCGCGCTCGGCAATTTCCGCTGGCTGGTGGGGCGTGTGCGTACCCAGGCCGACGCGCCCGGCGCGGCGCGCGCGCTCTGGTCGGTGACCGCCGGGCTTCGGCTGGCGGCGCTCGGCGGCCTCTGTGCGGCGCTGCTCGCATCCGGCTGGGCGCACCCGGTCGCGCTGGTCGCCGGCCTCACCGCGCTGCCGTGCGCGCTGGTCGGACACGGTCTCCGCGCGGCGCGCCAGGAGCCCTGAGCGTGGGCGTCATCGAGCATCCGCCGATCTTCCGGCTGCCCGGCATCCCGGACCACGTGACGTACACGTGGTTCGTGATGGTGGTGCTGACGGCGGTCGCCTTCGTTGCCTCGCGGCACGTGCAGCTCGTCCCGCGCGGCATGCAGAACTTCATGGAAGTCGTCCTCGAGCAGATCGGACAGCTCATCGACGACGTGATGGGCCCCGAGGGTCGACGCTATCTGCCCTTCATCGCCACCCTCGGCCTGTTCATCCTCGCCGCGAACCTGGCATCCCTCATTCCCGGCTTTGCCGGGCCCACCGCGAACCTCAATACGACGGCCGCCTGCGCCATCATCGTCTTCGTCGCCTATCACTACATCGGCATCCGCAAGCACGGCCCGATCACGTACCTGCAGCACTTCATGGGCCCGGTACCGCTGCTCCTCAAGCCGCTCATGTTCGTCATCGAGATCATCAGCCATCTGGCGCGGCCGCTCTCGTTGACGCTCCGGCTCTTCGGCAACATGGTCGGTGGCCACATCCTGCTCGCCATCATCTTCTTTCTCATGGGGCTGCAGGGATTGATCGGCTGGGCGATGTCGGGCAGCGTCGCCGGCGCCATCGTGGGCGGCGTGGGCGGCCTCGTGATGATCGTCTTCACCGTCGGGTTTCTCTACCCGCTGAAGATGCTGGTCTCGTTCCTCCAGGCGTTCATCTTCGTCATGCTGACGATGCTGTACATCTCCGGCGCGATCGAGGAAGCCGATCACGGACACGGCGCGGAACACCACTAGCAGAGCACACGCAGACAGCTGAGCACACGCAGAAGAGGAGGATGGTCGTGCGACGTTCACTGATGGTGGCGGTCATGGCGGTTCTGGCGGCGCCCGGCCTCGCCTTCGCCCAGGCGGCGGCGGGGGGCGATGCGCGCGCATGGGTTGGGCCGTACGCGGTGCTGGTGGCGGGGTTCGCGATGGCGTTCGCAGCGGGACTCTGCGGCCTCGGTCAGGGCCGGGCGGTGGCGGCGGCGGTGGACGCGATGGCCCGGCAGCCCGGCGCCGCCGCGCGCATCCAGACGGCGATGATCATCGGTCTCGCCCTCATCGAGTCGCTCGCCATCTACGTCCTGGTGGTGGCGATGATCCTGCTCTTCGTGCAGCCGATCAAGTAGGGGAGTGACGTGAGGCCCGGCGCCGCCGGAAGCTCTCGGCGCGCCGGGCCGGCACCAATGGCCGCCCGCGGTAGTTATCGGCCTCCGAAGATCCCGGAGATGACGGTCCGTCGTCTGTCGGTCTACACGCGGTGTCTCCTGCAGCTGGAGGAGGACGGCGTCAAGACGGTCTCGTCGCAGGAGCTGGCCGAGCGGTTCAATCTCAACTCCGCGCAGGTCCGCAAAGACCTCGCGTACTTCGGCGAGTTCGGCGTTCGCGGCATCGGCTATTACGTGGCCGGTCTCAAGAACGAGCTGCAGCGGATCCTCGGCCTGAATCGCGCGTGGCCGGTGGTGCTGGTGGGGTTCGGGAATCTGGGGTCGGCGCTCTTTCACTACCGGGGCTTCGGCACCCAGGGGTTCAGGATTGCCGCCATCGTCGACGACGATCCGGCCAAGCTCGGTCGCGAGGTCGACGGCGTGCCCATCATTGCCAGTCGCGAGCTGGCCCGGGAGGCGCGCGCCCGGGGCGTGCACATCGCGATCGTGGCCGTGCCCGCCGAGTCCGCGCAGATCGTCGCCGACCAGCTCGTGGCGGCGGGCATCAAGGCCATCCTCAACTTCGCCCCCGCCCGCATCAAGGTCCCGCGCGACGTACGGCTGACCAACGTGGATCTCTCCATCGAGCTCGAGACGCTGTCGTTCTATCTCGCGAAGGGAGCTCGATAGCCGCAACGCAGCGAGCGGTGAGGGCGCGTGGTACGGTGAGTGGTCCCGCGATGTTGAAGGACTGGCAGGCGTTTCAGGAGCTGGCGACGAAGTTCGTCGCGGGAGACGTCTGTCTGCAGGTGGCCGGTCTCCCCGGCTCCGCCCGTGCCCTGGTCGTGGCCGAGCTTCTCCGGGCGCACGCCCGTCCCATGCTCGTGATGGTCGCCTCGCTCGGCGACGCCCACCGCTTCGCGCAGGATCTGCGGTTCTTCGGCGCGCCCGCCTTCGAGTTTCCGGAGCGAGAGCCGCGGCTGTGGAAGGGCGGACATCATCGCGAGGCCGAGGCCGAGCGCGCGATGATCGTGCGGCGTCTCGCCGCCGGCGAGCCGGTGGCGGTGGTCGCGACGCCGGCGGCCCTCGACACGCCGTTGCCCGCGCCGACGGCCTTCCGCGAGGGGACGCTGCGCCTCGGCGTGGGCGACAGCCTCGACCGCGAGCTGCTCCTCGAGTCGCTCGAGAAGGCCGGCTACGAGCGCGTCGACACCGTCGTCGAGGTGGGGCAGTGGAGCGCGCGCGGCGGCATCGTGGACGTGTTCTCGCCGATGCATCCGAGCCCAGCCCGCGTCGAGCTCTTCGGCGATGACGTCGAGTCGATCCGCCTCTTCGATCCGACCACGCAGCGGTCGACCGACGCCCTCGACGAGCTGCTGGTGCTGCCGCTGGCGGCCGTCGCTGACACGGACGACCACACGACACGCCTGCTCCAGTACCTGCCGGCCGGCGCCCCCGTCATTCTCGACGCGCCGAGGCTTCTCGAGGAGACGTCGCCGGAGGCGCCGGGCCGACGACCGCTCGCGGAGCTGATCGCCGGCCGCCCACGGCTCGAGCTCGAGCTGATCACCGGCGACAGCCCCGACGTCGCCCTGGAGGCGCTGTCCGTCGACGGATTCTCGGGGAAATTCGACCGGCTCGTCGATGAGGTCCGGCGCTGGCGGATCGAAGGATTTCGCGTGCGGCTGGCCGCCGCCGATCCGCACCAGGCGGAGCACCTGAAGCAGATCCTCCACGATCACGGCATCGACACGCCGATCAGCGAGAGCCTCGACGCTGCCGAGAGCCTCGCCATCGTCGTCGGCGACGTGTCGGGGGGCTTCGTCATCCCTGCCATTGGCCTCGTCCTCCTGGCCGAGAGCGAGATCTTCGGGGCGCGCCGGCGCACACTGCGCCGGCCCAAGTACCAGCGCGGCGCCGCCCTCACCGCCTTCACCGATCTCGCCGTCGGCGACCTGGTCGTCCACGAGGATCATGGAATCGGACGCTATCTCGGACTGCGGACGATGCGCGCCGGCGACAAGGACGCCGATTTCCTGATCCTCGAGTACGCGGACGCCAATCAGCTCTACGTGCCGGTCGATCGGCTCGACCGCGTGTCCAAGTATCTTGGCGCCGACGCGGGCGCGGCGCGCCTGGACCGGCTGGGTGGCGCGTCATGGCAGCGCGTGAAGGAGTCGGTGCGAACAGCGCTGCGGGAGATGGCCGAGGAGCTCCTCAAGCTCTACGCCCGCCGCGCCGTGGCCGAAGGCCACGCGTTCTCCGCCGACACGCCGTGGCAGCGCGAGTTCGAGGCGGCCTTCCGCTTCGAGGAAACGCCGGACCAGCTGCGCGCGATCGAGGACGTGAAGCTCGACATGCACAGCCCGCGCCCGATGGACCGGCTGGTGGCCGGCGACGTCGGGTACGGCAAGACCGAGGTCGCGCTGCGCGCAGCATTCAAGGCGGTCGCCGACGGCACCCAGGTCGCAGTGCTGGTGCCGACGACCGTGCTCGCCCAGCAGCACTGGTCGACCTTTGCCGACCGCTTCGGCCCCTTCCCGGTGCGGGTCGAGCTCCTGTCCCGGTATCGCTCGCCGAAGGAGCAGAAGACGGTCAAGGACGGCCTGCGCAACGGCACCGTCGACGTGGTCATCGGCACGCACGCGCTGCTGGGCAAGGACGTCGCGTTTAAGAACCTCGGCCTGCTCATCGTCGACGAGGAGCATCGCTTCGGCGTCGCCCACAAGGAGCGCGTGAAGCAGCTGCGCGCCTCGGTCGACGTGCTGGCGCTGACCGCCACGCCCATCCCGCGCACGCTCTACATGGCGCTCTCGGGCGTGCGCGACATGTCGGTCATCGAGACGCCCCCGGTCGATCGCCTGCCGATCGAGACCGTCGTCCGACGTTTCAACCGTCCGGTGATCAAGGAGGCGCTCGAGCGCGAGCTGGCGCGCGGCGGCCAGGTCTTTTTCGTCCACAACCGGGTCCAGTCGCTGCCGTCGATGACGCGGTTCGTCCAGGAGCTGGTGCCCGACGCGCGCGTCATCATGGCCCACGGCCAGATGAAGGAGCGGGAGCTCGAGGCGGCCATGGTCAAGTTTGTCGACGGCCAGGCCGACATCCTCGTGTCGACGGCCATCGTGGAATCCGGCCTCGACATCCCGGCATCCAATACGATCATCGTGAACCGCGCGGACCGGTTCGGCCTCGCGCAGCTCTATCAGCTCCGCGGCCGCGTGGGTCGCGAGCGGCAGCAGGCCTTCGCCTACCTCCTCGTGCCGGCTGACGGCCGGGTCGACGAGCAGGCGCAGCGCCGCCTTCGCGCCTTGCAGGAGCTGACGGAGCTCGGCTCCGGGTTCAAGCTGGCCCTCCGTGATCTCGAGATCCGCGGGGCGGGGAACCTGCTCGGGGCGCAGCAGCACGGTCACATCGCCGCCGTGGGCTACGATCTTTACAGCAAGCTCCTCGCCGAAGCCGTGCGAGAATTGAGCGGCGAAGCGCCGACCCCCGGTGTCGAGCCCGTCATCAGCGTCGAGGTCGAAGGCTTCGTCCCCGAGGACTATGTTCCCGAAGTCAATCAACGACTCGCCTTCTACAAACGGTTGGCCGGCGCGGGCAGCGACGCCGACGTCGACGAGCTGCGCCTCGAGCTCCTCGATCGCTACGGGCCCGTGCCGGAGCCGGCGCTGCGGCTGCTCGACATCGTCCGCATCCGGGTGGCCGCGCGGGCGCTCGGCGTGGAGAAGATCGAGGCGGGTGAGGGCCGCGCGCTGATCACGTTTGCCCCGTCCACCTCCGTGGATCCGCAGCGCCTGGTGGCGGCGGTGCAGGCGAGTCGCGGGCGTCTCACGTTCAAGCGCGAGTTCACGCTGGAAGCGAGCGTCGCGCGCGGCGAGTGGGGGGCTGTGCGCGATTCCATCGTGAAGACGCTGGCCGAGCTCGGCCGCGCATGAGCCGCCGCGCGACGGCCGTCCTCGTGCTGGCGCTCGGGGCGGGCGGCTGCGCGGTCCCGGGCTGGGTGCCGTGGCTCGGCACCAAGACGCCGCCGCCCGGACCGCCGGTGGCGGCGACGCCGAAGTCGCCCGACGTCATGCAGCCCGGCGACGTGCGGATGCGACCGATGACGGTGGACGAGAGCGTCGCGGATCGCGTGATCGCGGTCGTGAACAACGACGCCATCACGCTCGGCGAGCTCCAGGAGACGATCGTCGCCTACCGGCACGAAGCGCGACAGCAGCGCGCCGGCGCCACCGACGAGGAGCTTGCCAAGCAGCTGCTGCCCCGGCTCATCGACAACCGCCTGCAGCTGCAGGAGGCCGATCGCGAGAAGGTGACGGTCGAGGAGGCGGAGGTCAACGAAGAGCTCCTCGAGCGGGTGAAGACGAGCTACGGCGCCAAGTCGATGGACGACTTCGAGCGGATGATCAAAGACCAGGGCGTGACCATGGAGTCGATCAAGAAGCGGCTCCGGGACGCGCTGCGCGTGCAGAAGGTGATCCGCCGCAAGGTCGCGCTCCGCGTGTCGGTGACCGACCAGGAGATCGTGCAGTACCTCGAGGAGAACCGCGCCAAGCTCGAGACGGGGCTGTCGTACCACGCGCGTCACATCCTCGTGGTGCCCGAGGAGGGCGCCGCCGCCGACGCGGCATGGGAGGCGGCCCGCATCAAGGCCGAGCTCCTCTTCACGCAGGCCAGCGAGAGCGGCGCCGACTTCGCCGAGCTGGCGCGGCAGCATTCGAAGGATGCGAGCGCGCGCGACGGCGGCGACCTCGGGACGCTGAAGCGCGGCGAGCTGTCGCAGGAGATCGAGGGCGAGATCCTCTCGCTGACGCCGGGCGCCGTGTCACGCCCCTACCGCTCCTCGCTTGGCTACCACGTGTTCAAGCTCGAGTCGAAGGAGTCGCTCGAAGGGGACGGTCTGGTCCGGGTCAAGCAGCAGATCCGCGAGATCCTGTTTCGCGAGAAGTACGAGACCCGGCTCGACACGTGGCTGAAGGAGATCAAGCAGCGTGCGATCATCGAGGTCCGGATGTGAAAGACGTTGACAACGACGTGGAGACGATGCGAGGATGAAATCGACGCACCGCCCCAACCCCGTAGAAACTCTGCGAAAATTCGCAACCTCTAACGCCAAGCGGCTCTCGACAGCCGCGCCCGGAGCCCGTTGATGAGCGCCCGCCGAGAACGAGGTCAGCAGAACCCGCCGCAAGAATCGCAGTCTCAGGTCAACGGCATGAACCTGTCCGAGCTCAAGGAAAAGACCATCTCAGACCTCAACGCCATCGCCCGCGACCTCAACGTACAGGGCATGGGTGGCCTCCGGAAGCAGGAGCTGATCTTCAAGATCCTCCAGGCGCAGGCTGAAAAAGACGGGCTGATCTATGCCGAGGGCGTGCTCGAGGTCTTGCCGGACGGCTTCGGCTTCCTGCGCGCGCCCGACTACAACTACCTGCCGGGTCCCGATGACATCTACGTGTCGCCGTCGCAGATCAGGCGATTCGACCTCCGCACGGGCGACACCATCTCGGGGCAGGTGCGGCCGCCCAAGGACACCGAGCGCTACTTCGCGCTGCTCAAGGTCGAGGCGATCAACTTCGAGACGCCCGAGCAAGGGCGCGACAAGATCTTCTTCGACAACCTCACACCGCTCTACCCTATGGAGCGGCTGCGCCTCGAGCACGATCCCGAGAACCTGACGACGCGCGTGATGGATCTGCTGTCACCGATCGGCAAGGGGCAGCGCGGCATGATCGTGGCCGCCCCCCGTACCGGCAAGACCGTCATGCTTCAGAATCTCGCGAACGCCATTGCCAAGAACCACCCCGAGGTCTATCTGATCGTGCTGCTCATCGACGAACGGCCCGAAGAGGTCACCGACATGCAGCGCTCCGTGCGCGGCGAGGTGGTCGCCTCGACCTTCGACGAGGTCCCGGCCCGCCACGTCCAGGTCGCCGACATGGTGATCGAGAAAGCGAAGCGGCTGGTCGAGCACAAGCGCGACGTCGTCATCCTGCTCGACTCGATCACGCGGTTCGCCCGCGCCCACAACGCGATCATCCCGTCGTCCGGCAAGGTGCTGTCGGGCGGCCTCGACGCCAACGCGCTCCAGCGGCCGCGCCGCTTCTTCGCGGCGGCGCGCAACATCGAGGAGGGTGGCTCGCTGACGATCATCGCCACCGCCCTCGTCGATACGGGCAGCCGGATGGACGACGTCATCTTCGAGGAGTTCAAGGGGACCGGCAACATGGAGGTCCACCTCGATCGCCGCCTGATGGACAAGCGCATCTTCCCCACCATCAACATCGAGCAGTCGGGGACTCGCAAGGAGGAGCTGCTGCTGGAAAAGGATGAGCTGCAGAAGGTCTGGCTGCTCCGCAAGGCGCTCTCCCAGCTCAATCCGGTCGAGGGCATGGAGCTGCTCCTCGACAAGCTGAAGCTGACGCGCAGCAACAAGGAGTTCCTCGCGTCGATGCATTCAATGGGGTAGCACTCGGAGGGGGCTTCGCCCCCCTTCCGACGGGCGGCGCCAGCCTTCGGCTGGCCCTCGCCCTGCCTTTGCCCCCAACCTTTCCCCGTCTGCTCCTCGTCGACACGCGATCACGACGAGCCACCGATCGCCATTGCGACGTGCGCCGGGGCGGAACCGGTGCGGCGGTGGGGGCATCGGAATAGGGGAAATCGCTGGGGTTTTTGCGTTTTTGGTGGGCGGCTGGTATTGTTGGGGCTCCTGGGAGGGGAATCAGCGTGAAGGTGGGTATTCATCCGGACTACGTGGACACGACGATCACGTGCGCCTGCGGGGAGGTCGTCCGTACGCGGTCGACCCGGCCCGAGATTCGTGTGGAAGTGTGCTCCAAGTGCCATCCGTTCTTCACGGGAAAGCAAAAGCTCGTGGACACGGCCGGTCGCGTCGAGCGCTTCCAGCGCAAGTACAAGCGGCAGCCCGCGGCCCAATAGTCGCCGGGCGGCCGTCGATCCCGCCGCTCGCCGCTCGGGCCTCCTCCGTGCGGGCTTGCGCGCCGTGCGGCGTGACGCCCGGGAGGCGCTGAGTCGCAATGCTGTTTGACAAGCTCCGCCAGATCGAAGAGCGATCGCACGCGATCGCTCGCACCCTGTCCGATCCTGCGATCTTCGGCCAGCAGGCGGAGTATGCCCGCCTCAGGAAAGAGCACGCCGAAAGCCTGGAGGTCGTCGAGAAGTTCGACGAGTACCGCGACGTGCTGAAGCGGCTCGGCGAGGCGCAGCACATCCTGGCCGAGGGGGGCGACCGCGAGCTCCAGGAGCTGGCTCAGGCGGAGATCGACGAGCTCTCGGCGAAGCAGACGGAGCTCGAGGAGACACTCAAGCGCCTGGTCCTGCCCAGGGACCCGAACGACGACAAGAACGTGTTCGTGGAGATCCGGGCCGGCGCCGGCGGCGATGAGGCCGCGCTCTTCGCCGCCGACCTCGCGCGGATGTACACGAAGTACGCCGAGGCGCAGCGGTGGAAGGTCGAGGTCATGGACTCGAGCCCGACCGGCGTGGGCGGCCTCAAGGACATCATCCTGTTCGTGCAGGGCCGCGGCGCCTGGAGTCGGCTGAAGTTCGAGCGTGGTGTGCACCGCGTGCAGCGCGTCCCGGTGACCGAGTCGAGTGGCCGCATCCACACATCGACGGTGACCGTGGCGGTCCTGCCGGAAGCCGAGGACGTCGACGTGCGGGTCGACGAGAAGGACCTGCGCGTGGATGTCTATCGCTCCTCGGGACCCGGCGGACAGGGGGTCAACACCACCGATTCCGCCGTTCGCATCACGCACCTGCCCACCGGCCTCGTGGTCACCTGCCAGGACGAGCGCTCACAGCTGAAGAACCGGGCCAAGGCGATGCGCGTGCTGAAGGCGCGGCTGCTCGAGCGCGCGCAGGAAGAGCAGCAGGCGGCCATGGCCGCTGACCGGCGCTCGCAGGTCGGCACCGGTGAGCGCAGCGAGCGCATCCGCACGTATAACTTCCGCGAGGGCCGTGTCACCGACCATCGCATCGGCCTCACGCTGCACCGCCTGCCGACGATCCTCGAGGGTGACCTCGACGAGATGATCGACGCGCTGATCGCCGCCGAGCAAGCGGAGCGGCTACAGAAGGTCGAGAGCTGACGATGCGGGACGACCTCGCAGCGGCGACGGCCACCCTCGCACGTGCCGGCGTCGAGACGCCCCGCGCCGACGCCGAATGGCTGCTGGCCGGACTGCTCGGCGTCGGGCGCGCCACGCTCGCGCTCGGCCTCGAGAGCCGGCTCGACGCGGAAACGGCGCGCCGCTACGCCGTCGCCGTGCGGCGGCGCGCCCGGCGTGAGCCGCTCCAGCGGATCCTCGGCTGGGAAGGCTTTCGCGACGTGCGTCTGCACGTCACGCGTGACGTCCTGGTGCCGAGGCCGGAGACGGAGATGCTGGTCGAGTGGTCGCTCGCCCTCGTGCCGAGCGTGCGACTCGCCGTCGACGTCGGCACCGGTTCCGGCTGCATCGCCTGTTCGATCGCGACGGAGCGCCCGGCCGCGCTGGTCATCGCCGTCGACAGCTCACAGGCCGCGGCGGTGGTGGCCCGCGCGAACGTCGACGCGCTCGGTCTCCGCGACCGCGTGGCCGTGGTGGTGACGGATCTGCTGGCGGCCGTCGGCGGGCGGGGTGTCGATCTGATCGTCGCCAACCTGCCGTACATCCCGACCGGGACGCTGTCAACGCTCGCGCCGGAGGTCGCGCGGCACGAGCCGGCGGCGGCCCTCGACGGCGGCGAAGACGGCCTCGTGCTGATTCGCCGGCTGATCGCCATCGCACCTGGGCGGCTCACCGCGGGCGGTGCCCTCGTGCTGGAGACCGCGGGCGGAACGCAGACGCCCGTCGTCGTGGAGCTCCTGCGGACTGCGGGGTTCACCGGAGTGGCCACGCGCCAGGACCTTCACGGGGTCGAGCGCTTCGTGGCCGGGAGGTGGAGCTGATGCCGGCACGTCTGCTGATCGAGGGCGGCGTCCCGTTGAAGGGGAAGGTGGCGGTGAGCGCGGCGAAGAACGCGGCGCTGCCGGCGCTCGCGGCGTCGCTGCTCACGGCGGAGCCGCTCACGCTGCCGAACGTCCCCGACCTCGGTGACGTCCACACGATGCTGAAGCTGCTCGAGACCCACGGTGGCGTCGTGAAGCGCGACGGGCCGCGCGTCACCGTCGGCGTGCCGCGGGTCACCGACGACGTCGCGCCATACGAGCTCGTCTCCACGATGCGCGCTTCGGTGCTGGTGCTCGGGCCGCTCGTCGCGCGGCACGGCTCGGCGCGCGTGGCGCTGCCTGGCGGCTGCGCCATCGGCGTGCGGCCCATCGATCAGCACTTGAAGGGGCTCGCCAGGCTGGGGGCGGAGATCGTCATCGAGAACGGTTACGTCGTCGCGCGGGCCAAGCGCCTGCGCGGCGCTCGCATCACCACCGATCTGGTGACCGTGACCGGCACCGAGAACCTGATGATGGCGGCGGCGCTCGCCGACGGCACCACCGTCATCGAGAACGCCGCGCGCGAGCCGGAGGTCGCCGACCTCGCCGTGCTGCTGACGGCGATGGGCGCCAAGCTCGACGGTGTCGGGACCGGCCACATCGAGATCCAGGGCGTGCCGGCGCTCGGGGGCGCCACTCACCGGGTCGTCGCCGATCGCATCGAGGCCGGCACGCTGATCGTCGCGGGCGCGCTCACCCACGGCGACGTGACCGTCACCGATCTCGTCCCCGAGCACCTCGAAGCCGTGCTCGCAAAGCTCGAGGAATGCGGCGTGAGCCTCGACGTCGGCCCGGCGTCGGTGCGCGTCCGCATGCCGGAGCGGCCGCGGGCCGCCGACGTCACGACCAGTCCGTTCCCCGGCTTCCCCACGGATATGCAGGCGCAGCTGATGACGCTCCTCGGCCTCGCCGAGGGCCATTCGCGGGTGACGGAGACGATCTTCGAGAACCGCTTCATGCACGCCGCCGAGCTCGTGCGCATGGGCGCGCACATCGAGACGGACGGCTCGATCGCCCTCATCCGCGGCGTGCGCGAGTATCAGGGCGCGCCGGTGATGGCCTCGGACCTGCGGGCCTCGGCGGCGCTGGTCCTCGCCGGGCTGGCCGCCCGCGGGCGAACGGAGGTCTCGCGGATCTATCACCTCGACCGCGGGTACGAGAAGCTCGAGAAGAAGCTGGCCGCTCTCGGCGCGCGCATCGAGCGGCGCCCGTGAAGAGCGGCCTCACGCTCGCCCTGCCGAAGGGCCGCCTGCTCGATCCCGCCATCGAGCTGCTGCGCGAGCTGGGCGTGAGCGCCGTCGATCCCGAGTCGCGCAAGCTGATCTTCAAGGATCCCGGGCGCGGGCTCGAGATCCTGCTGCTGAAGCCCGCCGACGTGCCGGCCTACGTGACCTACGGCGCTGCCGACCTCGGCATCGTGGGCCGTGACATCCTGCTCGAGCAGGAGCCGGATGTGTACGAGCCGCTCGACCTCGGCTTCGGATTCTGCCGGCTGGTGGTGGCGGAGCCGCGGGAGCTCTGGGAGCGCGACGATCCCGCCAAGTGGTCGTGGGTCCGGGTGGCAAGCAAGTACCCGCGCCTCACCGAGCAATACTTCTCGAGCCGCGGCATCCAGGTCGAGATCGTGCGGCTCGACGGCTCGATCGAGCTGGCGCCGCTGGTGGGTCTCGCCGAGCGCATCGTCGACCTCGTGCAGTCGGGCGAGACGCTGCGCGCCAACGGCCTCGTGGAAGTCGCGGAGATCACGCGATCGACGGCGCGCGTGATCGTGAACCGCGCCTCGATGAAGACGGAGTACGCGGCCGTCACGCAGCTCATCTCGGAAATGCGGGCGCGAGTCGGCCGGCCATGAGCGTGCGCACGCTCGATGCCCGCGTCCTCGGCCTCGACGCCGTCGTCGCCGCCCTCGACCGGCCGGCCTCACAGGTCGCCGCCGCAGTCGTCATGGCCGTGGACGAGATCCTGGCGGCGGTCCGCACCCGCGGCGACGCCGCGCTCGTCGAGTACACCGAGCGGTTCGACCGGTATCGCGCCGGCGGCCCGGGTGATCTGGCGATTCCGCACTCGGCGTTCGCCCACGCTGCGGCCGCTCTCGACCAGCCGACACGCGCGGCGCTCGAGTATGCCGCCGACCGGATCGAGCGCTACCACGCGGCGACCATGCCCAAATCATGGCGGATGACGGACGAGCACGGCTCGAGCCTCGGCCAGGAGGTTCGCCCGCTCGAGCGTGTCGGCATCTACATTCCCGGCGGCCGCGCGGCCTATCCGTCGACGGTGTTGATGACGGCGATGCCGGCCCGCGTGGCCGGCGTTCGAGAGATCGTGCTGGCGACGCCGCCCGGTGCGGACGGCGCCGTGGATCCCGTGGTCCTCGCGGCGGCGCACGTCGCGGGCGTGACCGAAGGCTGGCGAGTTGGCGGCGCCCAGGCCATCGCGGCGCTGGCGTACGGAACGGCCAGCATCCGTCGCGTCGACAAGATCGTGGGTCCCGGCAACGTCTACGTGGCACTGGCGAAGACGCGTGTGTTCGGCGACGTCGGCATCGACATGCTGGCCGGCCCGAGCGAGGTCGTGGTGGTAGCCGATGCGGCGGCGAGCGCGGACTGGATCGCGGCCGATCTGCTGGCGCAGGCGGAGCACGATCCGATGGCGCGCGCGGTGCTGATCACGGATTCGTCGCCACTGGTCGCTCGCGTCGAGGCCGCGCTGGCGCGCCGACTGGCCGCGCTGCCGCGCCGTGAGATCGCCGCCGAGGCGCTGCGTCATCACGGCGCGCTGATCGTCGTGGCCCGCCTCGACGACGCCATCGAGATCGCCAATCGGCTGGCGCCGGAGCACCTCGAGCTGATGGTCGGCGTGCCGGCCGCGCTGCTGCCGCGCGTGCGCAACGCGGGGGCCGTGTTCGTCGGCGGCCACACGCCGGAAGTGGTGGGCGACTACGTGGCCGGTCCGAATCACGTGCTGCCGACCTCCGGCACGGCACGGTTCGCCTCGCCGCTCGGCACCGAGGATTTCGTCAAGCGCTCGAGTGTCATCGAGTACTCGCGGTCGGGGCTGCTCGCGGCGCTGCCGCATCTGGAGCGACTGTCGGGGATCGAGGGCCTCCACGGCCACGGAAGCGCCGCCGAGGCGCGGGTGAAGGAGACGCGGGAATGACCGGGGGACGCCAGGCGCGCGTCGAGCGCAAGACGAAGGAGACGGAGATCGGCATCCAGCTCGGGCTCGACGGCACGGGCGCGTCGAAGGTGAAGACGCCGATCCCGTTCTTCAGCCACATGCTGGAGGCGTGGTCGAAGCACGGCCTGATGGACCTTGCCGTGGAGGCGCAGGGCGACGTGGAGGTCGATCAGCATCACACTGTGGAGGACGTCGGGATCGTCCTCGGTCAGGCGCTGAAGCAGGCGCTCGGCGACAAGAAGGGCATCGTCCGCTTCGGCACCGGCACGATTCCCATGGACGAAACGCTCGTCTCCGCCGCCGTCGACCTGTCCGGCCGGCCGTTCCTCGTGTTCAACGTGCCGGTGACGCGCGGCCGGGTATCGAACTTCGACCTCGACCTGCTGCAGGAGTTCTTCCGCGCCTTCGCCTTCAACGCGGAGATCACGCTGCACGTCACGATGCACTACGGCCACAACCTCCACCACATCACCGAGGCGGTCTTCAAGGCGGTGGGCCGGGCGCTGGCGCAGGCGACGCGGCTCGACCCGCGCATCGCGGGCATCCTGCCGTCGACGAAAGGCACGCTGTGATCGCCGTCGTCGATTATGGCCGGGGCAACCTCGGCTCGGTCGAGAAGGCGTTCGTCCGCCTCGGCATGCCGGCCGTGATCACGCAGGATCCGCGCGTCGTCGATGACGCGCGCGCGGTGGTGCTACCCGGGGACGGCGCCTTCCACGACGCGATGGACAACCTCGCGCGGCGCGGCCTCCTGCCGGCCGTCCGGCGCGCGCTCGACGGCACCCGGCCGTTCCTCGGCATCTGCCTCGGGTATCAGCTGCTCTTCTCGACCAGCGAGGAGTTCGGCGAGGGCAACGGACTGGACCTCATTCCCGGCGTCGTTCGCCGCTTTCCGGCGGGACGCAAGGTGCCGCACATGGGGTGGAACCGCGTGGAGCACGGCGGACGGCTGCGCCTCTTCGATGGCGTCCCCGACGGCGCGTACTTCTACTTCGTCCACTCCTATTATCCTGTTGTAGCGGGTGGGGCGAGCCCGGCTCGGACCGCGCCTGGCCTGGCCGGAGATGCGCGTGGCTCCGACACGCCCGAGCAGCCCCTTGAATTTGCGTGGTGCGACTATGGTCTCCGGTTCGCGGCGGCCATCGAGGTCGGCCGGATTCATGCCACGCAGTTCCACCCCGAGAAGAGCCAGCGCTGGGGCCTGCGGCTGCTCGAGAACTTCGCGGCGATCGTGAAGGAGTCGGCATGATCGTCATCCCCGCCGTGGACCTGCGCGCGGGGCGCTGCGTGCGCCTCCGTGAGGGCCGCGCCGACGCGGAGACGGTGTTCTCCGAGGACCCGGTCGCCGTGGCCACGAAGTGGACGACCGGCGGGGCCGAGCGCCTGCACGTCGTCGATCTCGACGGCGCGTTTGCCGGTGCGCCGCGGCAGACCGCGCTCGTCGCCAAGATCGTGGCCGCGGTGGCGCCGGTGCCCGTGGAGGTCGGCGGGGGGCTCCGGGACCTCAACGCCGTCGAGGCCGTGCTCGACGCCGGCGCGCGCTGGGCGGTCGTCGGCACGCGGGCGGCGCTCGACCGCGCGTTCTTGCGCGACGCGTGCCGCGCCTTCCGCGATCGGATCATCGTCGCTGTCGACGCGCGGGGCTCGCACGTGGCCGTGAAGGGCTGGACCGAGCTCATCGAGGACACGGTGACGGATGTCGCGCGGCGGGCGCAGGAGGCGGGCGCGGCCGGCGTGCTCTACACCGACGTGAGCCGCGACGGGATGGAGCAGGGCCCGAACGTGGCTGACACCGCGGCGCTGGCGCAGGCGGTCACGCTGCCGATCCTCGCTTCGGGTGGCGTCGGCCGCGTCGACGACATCGCGCGTCTGGCCTCGATTCCAGGTGTGCAGGGCGTCGTGGTGGGCCGGGCGCTCTACAGCGGCGCGGTGACGCTGGCGGCGGCGATGGCGGTGGGGCGCGGCTGATGCTCGCCAAGCGGATCATTCCGTGTCTCGACGTGAAGGACGGACGTGTCGTGAAGGGTGTCCGGTTCGTGGATCTGCGGGACGCCGGTGACCCCGTCGAGGCGGCCATGGCGTACGACGCCCAGGGCGCCGACGAGCTCGTGTTCCTCGACATCACCGCCTCCCACGAGGATCGCGCCATCATGCTGGACGTCGTGCGGCGCACCGCGGAGGGGATCTACATGCCGCTCACCGTCGGCGGCGGCGTCCGCTCCGTCGAGGACGTCCGGCAGCTGTTGCGTGCAGGGGCCGACAAGGTCTCGCTCAACACGGCCGCCCTCGCCCGCCCCGAGGTGATCCGCGAGGCCGCGCAGCGCTTCGGCAGCCAGTGCATCGTCGTCGCCATCGACGCGCGCCGCGAGAAGGACGCCTGGGGCGTGTACACACACGGCGGGCGTCGTCCGGCCGGCCGCGACGCCGTCGCGTGGGCTCGCGACGCGGTCACGCTCGGCGCCGGCGAGATCTTGCTGACGAGCATGGATCGCGACGGCACCAAGGACGGATACGACCTCGAGCTCACGCGCGCGGTCTCGGACGCGGTGTCCGTCCCCGTCATCGCATCGGGCGGGGCCGGCGCGCTCGAGCACTTCCACGACGCGCTCGTCGATGGCCACGCCGACGCCGCCCTCGCCGCCTCGCTCTTTCACTTCGGCATCCACACCATCGCCGAGGCCAAGCAGTACCTCGCCGACCGCGGCGTCGACGTCCGCCGATGACCGTCGACGAGCTGAAATTCGACGAGCGCGGGCTGCTGCCGGCCGTCGTGCAGGCGGCCGAGACCGGCGAGGTCCTCATGGTGGCCTGGATGGACCGCGAGGCCGTGCAATCGACGCTCACCTCGGGGCTCACGCACTTCTGGTCGCGCTCCCGGCAAGGCCCGTGGCGCAAGGGCGAGACCTCCGGCCACAGCCAGCACGTGCAGGGCGTCTACGCGGACTGCGACGCCGACACGCTCCTCGTGCAGGTGCACCAGGACGGCGTCGCCTGCCACACCGGCGCCCGCTCGTGCTTCTTCAACGTGCTGCAGGGCGGCGCGCCGGCCGCGTCGATGCTCGAGCGCATCGAGCGCATCGTGCGGGATCGCAAGGCGTCGCCGGCGGGCAGCTCGTACGTCGCCGGACTCCTCGCCAAGGGCGAGGCAGCGGTGTGCCGCAAGATCGGGGAGGAGGCCGTGGAGGTCATCACGGCGGCCCTCGGCGGCGAAGGTGACGCGCGCGTCGTCGAGGAGGTCGCCGACCTCTGGTTTCACACCCTGGTCCTCCTCGGCGAGCGCGGCATCGCGCTCGGCGCCGTGCTGGACGAGCTGGCGCGCCGTCACCGCGAGCGCGTGGCGTCGCGGGGGTAATCGCGATGCGCGCCCGCGGCGGGCGGGCGGCGCTCGTCACGACCATCGTCATCGCCACCGCGGTGGCGGGATGTGCCGGCCGCCGCCTGCACGACGGCGTCTTTCGCTCCGAGCACGGCTATCGCCTGACCGTGCCCGGCCGGGACTGGGTCGTGGTCGACGATTCGCCCGCGGATCTCGAGCTCCGGCGGGCCGACGGGCAGGCCGGCATGCTGGCTGCCGCCACGTGTCGGCGCGCGTCGACACGGCAGCGTCCTGCGGATCTGAGCCGGCACCTCTTGCTCGGGCTGCGAGAACGCGAGACGCTCGAAGACGGCGAGGCGTCGCTCGCCGGATATCGCGGCGTGCACCAGGTCGTGGAGGGACGGATGCGGGACAGCCGGGAGCGGGTCCGGATCGAGAGCTACACGGTGAGGGACGACCGCTGCGTCTACGACCTGCTCTATGCCGCCCCGCCGGCGGCGTTCGACGCCTCCCGCCCGGACTTCGAGCGCTTCGTGGCGAGCTTCGCGCCGGAGCGCTGATGGAGAGCTACCTGCGGCGCACGGTCATGTGGTACGGCGGGGTCGGCTTGCTCACGATGCAGGTGCTCCGCAGCCTCGCCCTGCCGCCGAAGTACTTCCGCCTGATCGTCCACGAGATCGAGGTGCAGGGCGTGCGCTCGCTGGGCGTGGCCCTCACGGCGGCCGTGTTCACGGGCATGGTCTTTGCGCTTCAGAGTGCGGTGAACATGGCGCGCTTCGGGGCCGAGAGCTACGTGGGCCCGATCGCCGCCCTCGCGATCCTGCGCGAGCTGGGGCCAGTCCTCACGGCGATTCTCGTGGGCGGCAAGGTGGCCTCCGGCATCACCGCGGAGCTCGGCTCCATGCGGGTGACCGAGCAGATCGACGCCCTCCGGACGCTCGGCGTGAACTACATCAAGCGGCTGATCGTGCCGCGGGTGGTGGCCGCGCTGATCGTGTTTCCGCTGCTCACGATCCTGGCCGACGTCCTCGGCGTCCTGGGTGGCATGGTCATCATGTTCCTGGAGCGCGGGGCGGACATGTATGCGTACTGGAACGTGACCACGTACTGGGTGACGCCGCGTGATTTCCTGACCGGCGTCGGCAAGACGTTCTTCTTCGGCGCCATCATCACCCTCATCGGCTGCTACAACGGCCTGAGCACCGAGGGCGGCACCGAGGGGCTCGGGCGCGCCACCACGGCCACCGTCGTCCACGTCACGATGGGGGTCATCGTGTCGGACTTCTTTCTCACCAAGCTGTTCCTCATGCTGTTCTGGTGAGCCGTGGCCGATCACATCGTCCACGCCGAGGACCTCCGCAAGCGGTTCGGTCGCGCCGAGGTACTGCGCGGCGTCTCGTTCACGCTCGACAAGGACGAGAC
>Ga0075421_100000974_pt1 | contig 32277 bp, 19 predicted proteins | sample SoiMetdeltSBSDD5_FD_75292 | JGI IMG/M metagenome (GOLD analysis project Ga0075421, IMG submission 75292) | Bulk soil microbial communities from a Populus tree surrounding site in Tennessee, USA - Soil MetaG P. deltoides SBSDD5 | ecosystem: Environmental > Terrestrial > Soil > Tree plantation... | reverse complement strand
CGACACCACGCACGACCGCGAGTACTTCGCCTTCCGCGAGTCGGCGGGGCTGCTCGACGTCTCGCCGCTGTTCAAGTACGAGGTCTACGGCCCCGACGCCGCGGCGCTGCTGTCGCGGATGATGGTGCGCGACGTCTCGAAGCTGAAGGTGGGCCGCGTCGGCTACAGCTGCTGGTGTGACGACTACGGCAAGGTGATCGACGACGGCACGGTGACCCGCCTCGACGAGGACTACTACCGCGTCACCGCCGCCGACCCGACGCTGCACTGGCTGCTCGCCGTCGGCCGCGGCATGCGGGTGACCGTCGAGGACTCGAGCCACCGCCTCGCCGCCCTCGCCCTCCAGGGCCCCCGCTCGCGCGAGATCCTGCGCGCGGTCACGGACGCCGACATGGACGCCCTCAAGTTCTTCGGCGCCACGAAGGCGAAGATCGGCGGCCTCGACGGCTGGATCACGCGCACCGGCTACACCGGCGACCTCGGCTACGAGGCGTGGGTGGAGAAGAAGGACGCCGCGCGCCTCTGGGACGCGCTCATCGACGCCGGCCGCCCTCACGGCATCACCCCCGCCGGTCTCGACGCGCTCGACGTCTCGCGCATCGAGGCGGGCTTCATCCTCCTCGGCGTGGACTACTTCAGCGCCCCCAAGGTGGTGCTCGAGGCGCGCAAGTCGACCCCCGACGAGATCGGGCTCGGCTGGCTCGTCGACTTCGAGCGCCCGCGTTTCCCCGGCTTCATCGGCCGCGACGCCATCGTCGCCGAGCGCAAGCGCGGCGCCGCCTGGGCGCTCGTCGGCCTCGAGGTCGCCTGGGAGGCGCTCGAGGCCCTCTACGAGAGCTTCTCGCTCCCTCCCAACCTGCCCGCAACGGCGCGTCGCGACGGCCTTCCCGTCTACGACGAGGACGGCGCACAGGTGGGGAAGGTGACGAGCCACACCTGGTCGCCGATCCTCAAGAAATACATCGCCCTCACGTCGGTGCTCGCGACGCACGCCAAGCCGGGCACCGTGCTCCAGATGGAGCACACGGTGGAGTTCGAGCGCCGCAAGGTGCCCGCGAAGGTCGTCAAGACGCCCTTCTTCGACCCCGAGAGGAAGCGAAGACCATGAGCCCGAGAGAGGCGACGGTTGGGCGGGGGCGCCCCCTGCCCCTTGAGGGGCAGGGGGTCGGGGGGATAGGGGTGGGGTCAAACCCAGGGGCGGGGGTCGGGAGGGGGGCGGCAGCGCGCTCTGCGCGCGGGGGGGGCTACGACGCGGTGATTGTCGGCGCCGGCCACAATGGTCTGATCTGCGCCGCCTACCTCGCCAAGGCGGGCCGCAAGGTGCTCGTGCTCGAGCGCCGCCACCAGGTCGGCGGCGCGACCACCACCGAAGAGATCTACCCCGGCTTCAAGTACACCTGTTGCTCGTACGTGGTGTCCCTGCTGCGGCCGTGGATCATCCGCGACCTCGACCTGCCGCGCCACGGCTACGAGGTGCTGCCGCTCGAGGAGACGTTCACGCCGTTCCCCGACGGCCGCTACCTGCTGCGCGACTCCGACCCCGAGCGCACGAAGCGCGCAATCGCCGCCTTCTCGCCGCGCGACGCGGGCGTCTACAAGGAGTTCGGCCAGAAGATGGCCGAGCTCGGCCGCCTGGTGAAGCCGATGGTCGACGGGCCGGCGCCCGACCCGGTGTCGCGCGACCCCCGCGAGCTGCTCCGCCTCGCCCGCTTCGCCAAACACGTGCGCGGGCAGGGCGAGGAGTGGCTCATCGGCAACGTCAAGATGATGACGATGTCGGCGGTGGACTTCCTCTCGGAGTGGTTCGAGAGCGAGCACCTCATCGCGCCGATGTCGGTCTCCGGCATCATCGGCACTTTCCTCGGCGTGCGCTCGCCCGGCACCGCCTACGTGCTGCTCCACCACTACATGGGCGACATCGACGGCTCGTACCGCGCCTGGGGCCTGCCCAAGGGCGGCACCGGCGCCATCGCCGAGGCGATCGCCTCGGCCGCACGCGAGCTGGGTGTCGAGATCCGCACCGACGCACCCGTCGACCACATCAGCCTCGTCGACGGCCGCGCCAGTGGTGTGGTGCTCGAGAACGGCGACGAGATCGTGGCGAAGCAGGTGATCTCCGGCGTCGACCCGCACCGCACCTTCCTGCGCCTGGTGGGGGAGAAGCACCTCGACCCCGAGCTGGCCAAGCAGGTGAAGCGCTTCAAGATGCGCGGCTCGTCGGGGAAGGTCAACCTCGCGCTCGACGCGCTCCCCGAGTTTGCGTGCCTGCCCGGTTTCGGTCCGCACCTGCGCGGCGACATCACCATCGCTCCCTCGATCGAATACCTCGAACGGGCCTACGACGACGCCAAATACGGCGCCTTCTCGCGGAAGCCGTTCATGGACGTCGTCATCCCGTCGCTCACCGATCCCACCGTGGCGCCCCCCGGCAAGCACACGATGTCGATCTTCGTCCAGTACGCGCCCTACAACCTCAAGGAGGGCGCCGCCGACTGGGAGAACCAGCGCGAGGCGTTCGGCGACGCCGTGATCGACACGCTCTCCGATTACATGCCGAACCTGAAGAGCCGCATCCTCCACCGCCAGGTGCTCTCGCCGTGGGACCTCGAGAAGATCTACGGTCTCACCGAGGGGAACATCTTCCACGGCGAGCTCTCGCTCGAGCAGCTCGCGTTCCTGCGCCCGGTCGCCGGGTGGAGCCGCTACAAGACGCCCGTCGAGGGTCTCTGGATGTGTGCCTCGGGCACGCACCCGGGTGGCGGGATCATGGGAGCGCCCGGGGCGCTCTGCGCCAAGACCATGCTCGAAGGAAGGGCTCTGTAGGGTGCGCACCGCGCACCGTTCTTCGGCCATGGAACCGCTCGAGGTCGAAGCGGGGATCCGAATGGTGCGCGGTACGCACCCTACGCCGGAGCGTCCGCGAAGCTGTCGTGGGCTGACACTGGCGAGGTCGCGACCTTGAGCCCCGCCCGCTACGACGCCGTCGTCATCGGCGGGGGCCAGAACGGCCTCGCCGCCGCCGTGCGCCTCGGCGCGGCGGGCAAAAAGGTGCTCGTGCTCGAGCGCCGCACGGCGCTCGGCGGGCTCTCCGGCGCCAGCGAGGTCGCTCCCGGCTATCGCGTCCCCGGCATCCTCCACGACGAGGGGTTGCTCTCGCCGCGCGCGGTCGCCGCGCTCGGCCTCGAGAAGCACGGCCTCACCTGGCGGCAGCCGCCGCCGACCTTCTTCGCCGAGGCCGGAGGCAAGGGCATCCTGCTCGACCGCGACCCGGCGCGTGCGGCGGCGGAGCTCGGCGCGCGTTCGCCGCACGACGCCGAGGCCTACAAGCAATACCGCGCCTTCATGGCCAAGCTCCGTCCGCTCTTCGCGCGGGTGATGAACGCGCCGCCGCCGCCGCTCTCGCCCTCGGGTGCCGCCGATATGTGGGAGATCGCCAAGCAGGGGCTCGGCGTCTGGAAGCTCGGGCGCCACGACACCCTCGAGCTCCTGCGCGTGGCGCCGATGTGCGTCGCCGACTTCCTCAACGAGCAGTTCCAGACCCCGCTCCTCGTCGAGGGCCTTGCGGCGCCGGCGGTGATCGGCACCTTCGCCGGGCCCTGGTCAGCGGGCACCAACACCAACCTGCTGCTCGCCGAGGCGGCGCCCGGGCGCTGCGTCGCGGGCGGTCCGGCGGCGCTGATCGCCGCCCTCGAGCGCGCGGCGGTGGCGGCGGGAGTCGAGTTGCGCACCGGCGCCGACGTGGCGCGCATCCGCGTCGCCGACGGCCGCGTCGCCGGCGTCGACCTCGCCTCGGGCGAGACGGTCGACGCGGCCGTCGTGGTCGCCAGCTGCGACCCCAAGCGCGCCTTCCTCGAGCTCATCGCGCGCGGCACGCTGCCGATCCGCATCGAGGACGAATACCGCCGCATCCGCAGCCGCGGCACCGCCGCCAAGGTGCACCTGGCGCTCGACGGACCGCTAGAGCTCGCGGCGCGCCCGGGCCACCGCTTCGAGGCGATCCGCATCGGCGGCGGCCATGTCGACGACCTCGAGCGCGCCTTCGACGCCGTCAAGTACCGCCAGGTCTCGGCCAGACCCCACCTCGAGGTGCGGGTGCCGACCGTGGCCGATCCGTCGCTTGCGCCCGAGGGTCACCATGTGGCGTCGATCGTCGTCAGCTACGTCTCGCACGACGTCGACGGCGGCTGGACCAACGCACGGCGCGCCGCCCTGCTCGAATCCGTGCTCGCCTCGCTCGAGACGCACGCTCCCGGCATTCGCAAGCGGATCGTGGCCCACGAGCTGCTGACGCCGGCCGACCTCGCCGACCGCTTCGCCCTGACCGGCGGCCAGCTCCACCACGGCGAGCCGGCGCTCGACCAGATGCTGGTGATGCGGCCGACGCCCTCGGCGGCGCGGTACGCGACGTCGGTGCCCGGGCTCTTCCTCGGCGGCAGCGGCAGCCACGGCGGAGGCGGCGTGGGCTGCACCGCGGGTTGGCTTGCGGCGGATGCCGCGCTGGCCGGCTGACACTCCCCGCAGCGGCTCCCGGCTCCAGCCCACGACGGCCCGCTAGAGCACCCACCACTGCGAGATGCGCCTGGCGGCTGCGAAGCTGGCAAAGGCGAGCACCGCCAGAGGGTCCGAGGATTCCGAAGCCTGGCCTCGGACGGCGTCGAGATCGCTGGTGACGACCCGGTGGGGCGCGAGAGCGGCCAGGAGCATGAGGCGAAACGCGGGGCGATCCTCCGCCGACACGGCGGTCGAGGCCTCGTCCAGCCACGTCCTCCCGATCGGCGGGTCGGTGCCGTCCCACGCAGAGAGCACGGCGTCGAGCCGTGCCCGGGTGGCCGGCTGGAGGAAGCTCGCCGCCGTTGCGACCGCCGCGTCGAGAGCGGCGAAGGCGCGAAAGATCGCCGGCGTGGACGTCGCCCACCCGAGGTGCGCGGGCATCGCGCTCGCCGGCATGGGAGCCGCCGGCCCTTGTGGCTCGACCCTCCAGCGGAGGAGCGCCGCGGCGATCCGCAGCACCGCCGGGCGCAGTGGCGAGCCGCCGAAAGACAACAGCGTGGGAGCGAGCAGGATCGTCACCAGCCGGTTCACGTAGTGGAAGCAGAGCACCGTGCCGATCGCCTCGGGCACCGCCTCCCGATCGCATGGCGCGCGGTCGCCCGGCGGACCCGCGCGACCGCTGCGGGCGGCCCAGGAGATCAGCTCGCGTGCCTGGGGATCGAGCCGGTCGAGGCGATGGTGGCGCTGAGCGACTTCCACATCGCCGGCGCCCGTGGCGTGCAACGCCAGGGCATGCGCGTCCACGCAATAGGCGCAGCGATTCGCCGCCGAGACGGCGACGCCCATGGCTTCCTTCACCGCACGGGGCAGGTGCCGGTCGACCACCACCGTCTCGCGCAGTGTGCTCCAGACGGCGGACCGGAGCGCCGGCAACGGTGCGTGCAGCGACAGGGGCTCGGGCATCACACCGAACGCCGCACGGATCTCGTCGTCGATGCCGGTCTCGACAGGGGAGGCGGGGCCCTTTCGACTCATGTTCGTGCTAGAGCTTAGTGGCACTGGAATGGCGACCGGCAGCGTTCTCGGTCTCCAGCGGTGGTGAGGCCAGGTCCCGGTGATCCGCTCCGAGCGCGGAATCCGCGGATCGTTTAGAGCGGAAACAGCATGGGGCGTCTTGCTAGAACCCTCTTCGGGATCTCGGACGACGAAGTCTCGTTCGAGCGTCGTGGCTTCCGCGGCGCCGACGAGCCTCAGCGCGAGCACCTGGAAACGGTGGGAGGCAGCTTCGTCACCGGGTATCGGGCCGGCCTCGCCGAGGATCGGCTCGAGGCCCTGGCGACGCGGCTGGACGCGGTGGCCTCCGACTTCCGGGGCTTCGCCTACGAGGGCGCCGCCATGGCCCTGACGCTGCGCGACGCCTTGCGTCCCTGGCGCAAGCGAGTGCCGGCCTACCTGGCGGGACCGGCGGCGGCCCACACGTACCTGGCGCACGTCGGGGTCGGCTGGGCGCTCGCCCGCCTGCCCGGCGGCCCGGAGCGGCACGCGGCGCGGATGGACCGCGTCCTCGGCTGGCTCGTCCTCGACGGGTACGGCTTCCACCATGGGTTCTTCGGCTGGCCACGTGCCGTCAGCCGCCAGATCGTGCCGCCCGGGCTCGGCGCCTATGCGCGGCGGGTCTTCGACCAGGGGCTCGGGCGGAGCCTCTGGTTCGTCGAGGGGGCGGGTGTGGAGCGCATCGCGGGCACCATCGCGGCCTTCGCGCCGGTGCGCCGCAGCGACCTGTGGAGCGGCGTCGGCCTCGCCTGCGCCTATGCCGGCGGTGTGCCGCGGACCGCGGTCGAGTCTCTGCGCACCCTCGCCGGCCGTGACCAGCCGGCGCTCGCGCAGGGGGCCGCCTTTGCCGCCCTGGCGCGCGTGGCGGCAGACAACGTGGCGCCGTGGACCGAGCTCGCATGCGAGGTCCTCTGCGGCGGCACCGCGGCGGAGACGGCGGCCCTCGCCAATGGCGTTGGCGCGCGCCTCAGCGACGACGATCGCACGCCATCGAAGTACGAGCTCTGGCGCCGCGGCGTCCAGGAGCTGCTCGCGGAGAAAGGGGGGACCGCATGTTCCGAGCCGGCGGCTTTGTCCATCGCCACGCGGTGAGGTTGGTTGCGATCGCCGCCGTGGCGACGATCTACGGCTTCACCCGGCTGCCCGGTCCAGGTGACGCGGCGAGCGAACGGCTCGCCGATCGTTTCGCCTTCGCGCGCTTCGAGCTGCCGCGGCCGCCGGGGCCGCGCCGCGTCGTGCGCGACGTCCATCCCCGGCTCGAGCGCTTCTCGGCGTGGATCTCGAGCGTCGGCGCCGGCGTGGCGCTCGCCGACCTCGACGGTGACGCCCTTGCCAACGACGTCTGCTACGTCGACAACGGCACCGACAGCCTCGTGGTGACCCCGGCGCCGTCGACGCCGGCCCGCTACGCGACCTTCACTCTCGATCCGGCACCGCTGCGCTACGACCGGGCCACGATGGCTCCGATGGGATGCCTGCCCGGCGACCTCAACGAGGACGGCCGGACGGACCTCCTCGCCTACTACTGGGGCCGGCCCCCGATTGCCTTCCTGCAGCGGACGTCCGCCGGAGGCGGTCTGGCACCGCTCGCGCCAAGTCTCTTCCGAGCGGTCGAGGTGGTGCCGACCTTCGAGCGCTGGTACACCAACGCGGCGACGCGCGCCGACTTCGACGGCGACGGGCGGCTCGACCTCGTGCTCGGCAACTACTTCCAGGACGGAGCCGAGATCCTCGACGCGCGCTCGACCTCGCCGCAGGAGATGCAGCGCTCGATGTCGCGCGCCGACAACGCGGGTCACAACCGGCTGTTGCTCGGCATGGGTGGTACGGCGGGCGACGAGCCCACCGTCCGCTTCCGCGAGGCGGTGGGCGCGCTCCCCGGCCGTGCCGAGGTCGGCTGGACTCTCGCGCTGGGGGCCGCCGACCTCGACGGCGACCTCCTCCCCGAGCTCTACGTGGCGAACGACTTCGGACCCGACGTGCTGCTGCACAACCGCTCGCGGCCCGGTGCCGTCCGTTTCGTGCCGCTCTACGGCCACAAGGGCCTGACGACGCCCAACTCGAAGGTCGTCGGGCACGACTCGTTCAAGGGCATGGGCATCGACTTCGCCGACCTCAACGGCGACGGCTGGCTCGACATCTACGTCAGCAACATCGCCGCCCAGTTCGCCCTCGAGGAGAGCCACTTCGTCTGGCTGTCGACCGGCGAGGTGGGACGCATGCGCGAGGGCTACGCGCCCTACGTCGACGCCAGCGAGACGCTCGGGCTGTCGCGCAGCAACTGGGGCTGGGACTGTCGCTTCGTCGACTTCGACAACGACGGCGTCTCCGAGGCGATCCAGGCGACGGGCTTCGTCCGCGGAAACACGAACCGCTGGCCGGAGCTGCACGAGATCGCCATGGGCAACGACAACATGCTCCACCACCCCGGTGCCTGGCCGCGCCTGCACCCCGGCGACGACCTCTCGGGCCGGGCGCACAACCCGTTCTTCGTGCGCGGACCCTCGGGCCGTTACTTCGACCGCGCCGCCGAGGTCGGAATGGACTTGCCGACCGTGAGCCGCGGCCTGGCGGTGGCCGACGTCGACGGCGACGGCGATCTCGACTTCGCGGTGGGGAACCAGTGGCAGGACTCCTACCTCTTCCGCAACGATGGGCGACGCGCCGGGCGCTCGCTCCTGCTCGACCTGCGGCTGCCGGTCGCGGCTGCCACGCCGGCGGCTGCAGGTCCGTCCAGTGCGACGCCCGCCATAGGCGCCACCGCGACGGTGACGCTGCCCGACGGCCGCCGCCTCGTCGGCCAGGTCGACGGCGGCAGCGGCCACTCCGGCAAGCGCAGCCCCGAGCTCCACTTCGGGCTCGGCTCGGCGCTCGCCGCCGGCGCCGAGCTGCGGGTCGAGATCGCCTACCGTGACCGCGCCGGTGGCGTCCACCGCGAGGTTCGCAGGCTGCGCCCCGGGCGCCATGTGCTCGTGCTCGGCGACGACGCGGCCCAGGGGAGGGTGTAGGTCATGGCCGAGGGTAAACCCGACGTCCGGCTCGCCGCGCTGCGCCGCTTCGCCGTCGCCATCACCGCTCTCAACGTGCTCGGTCACACGTGGTTCGGCTTCGAGCAGTCGATCGCCCAGCCGCTGGTGGCGTTGCTCACAGCTTACGGCCTCGAGCTCGGGCTCGAGGCGTTCGACGCCCGGCTGCGTCGCCGCCGGCCCCGCTTCGCCGGCGGCTTCGTGCCGTTCGTCGACTCACTGCTCTCGGCGCACATCACCGGCCTCGCCGTCTCGATGCTGCTCTACGCCAACGAGCGGCTGATGCCGATCGTCTTCGCGGCCGCCGTCGCCATCGCCTCGAAGCACATCCTCCGCGCGCCGGTCGGCGGCGGGCGGACGATGCACGTCTTCAACCCCTCCAACATCGGCATCACGGCGACGCTGCTCTGTTTCCCATGGGTGGGGATCGCCGCCCCCTACATGTTCACCGAGAACCTGGGGCCGGTCGGCGACTGGGTGCTGCCGGCGCTGATCGTCACCAGCGGCTCGCTGCTCAACACGCTGCTCACCCGCAAGCTGCCATTGATCCTCACCTGGCTCGGCTGCTTCGCGTTGCAGGCGACGTTGCGCTCGATCGTCTTCGGCACCCCGCTGGCGGCGGGATTCATCCCCATGACCGGCGTCGCGTTCATCCTCTTCACGTTCTACATGGTGACCGATCCCGCCACCACGCCGTCGAGCAGGCGCGGGCAGATGGCGTTCGGCGCCGCGATGGCCCTCGCCTACGGCTCGCTCATCGCCTCGCACATCGTCTTCGACCTCTTCTTCGGCCTGAGCCTCGTCTGCGCCGCGCGCGGGCTGGGGCTCTGGGGAGTGGAGCTGCTGCGCCGGCGGACTCCGGCCACTTCCGCGGCGCCGGCGCCGGCGCCTGCGCCCATGCCCATGCCGACGCCCTCGGCGCCGGTGGCGGCGACGGTGGGAGTGGGGGAGCGCGTCGGCGCGTGATGGACGGCATCGCCATCGTCGGCCTCGGTTGCCGCTACCCGGACGCCCGGTCACCCGGCGAGCTGTGGGAGAACGTGCTCGCGGGTCGCCGCGCCTTCCGCCGGCTGCCCGCCGAGCGGCTGCGGCTCGAGGACTACTACTCCTCCGACCCCACCGCCGTCGACTCGATCTACTCGCGCGAGGCGGCGGTCATCGAAGGGTACGAGTTCGACCGCGTGCGCTTCCGCGTCGCCGGCCGCACCTACCGCTCGGTCGACCTCACGCACTGGCTGGCGCTGGACGTGGCCGCCGCGGCCCTCGCCGACGCGGGCTTCGCCGACGGCGACGGGCTCCCCCGCGAGGCGAGCGGCGTGCTGGTCGGCAACACGCTCACCGGCGAGTTCTCGCGCGCCAACGTGATGCGGCTGCGCTGGCCCTACGTGCGCCGAGTGGTGGCGGCGGAGCTGGCTGCGATCGGCTGGGACGAGGTGCGGCAGGGGAGCTTCCTCGGCGCCCTCGAGGCCTCCTACAAGAGCCCCTACCCCGAGATGACGGAGGAGTCGCTCGCCGGCGGGCTCTCCAACACCATCGCCGGCCGCATCGCCAACCACTTCGACCTCGGGGGCGGCGGCTACACCGTCGACGGTGCTTGCGCCTCGTCGTTGCTCGCCGTCTGCCAGGCCTGCTCGGCGCTCGCCGCCGGCGACCTCGACGTGGCGCTCGCCGGCGGCGTCGACCTCTCGATCGACCCGTTCGAGCTGGTGGGGTTCGCCCGCGCCGGCGCCCTGGCGCCCGACGAGATGCGGGTCTACGACCAGCGCTCGTCGGGGTTCATCCCCGGCGAGGGGTGCGGCTTCGCGGTCCTCATGCGCGCCGGCGAGGCGGAGCGCCAGGGGCGGCGCACGTACGCCGTCATCCGGGGCTGGGGCGTCTCCTCGGACGGGGCAGGCGGCGTCACCCGTCCCGAGGTGGAAGGGCAGCTGCGCGCCCTGCGACGTGCATACCGCCGCGCCGGCTTCGGCGCCGAACGCGTCGGGCTGTTCGAAGGGCATGGCACCGGCACGCCGGTCGGCGACGCCGTGGAGCTCGAGGCGCTCTCACGCCTCGTCCGCGAGGCGGGAGGTGGCGCGCCGCGGGTGCCGGTGGGCTCGGTCAAGGCCAACATCGGCCACACCAAGGCGGCGGCGGGCGCCGCCGCCCTCATCAAGACGGCGCTCGCCGTACACCACCGTCTGCTGCCGCCGATCACCGGCTGCGAGGAGGCGCACGCACTCCTCGCCGGCGCGGAGTCGGTGCTGCGCGCTCAGCTCGAAGGGGAAGTCTGGCCGTCGCAACCGCCGGTGGCGGGCGTCTCGGCGATGGGCTTCGGCGGCATCAACACCCACGTGGTGCTCGAAGGCGCTCCGCGTCCGCCGCGGCGGCGGCTCGAGCCGCACGAGCGGCGGCTGCTCGGCTCGGCGCAGGACGTCGAGCTCTTCTGCTTCGCGGGTTCCAGCCGCGACGAGCTCGACCGACAGCTCGCGCGAGTGGCGAAGCGGGCGGAAGGGATGGCGCGTGCCGAGCTCGGCGACCTCGCCGCGGAGCTCGCCCGCCGCGACACGGGCGCGCGCCTGCGCGCGGCGCTCGTCGCCGGGCGGCCGCAGCAGCTGGCCGAGGGGATCGACCTGCTCCGTCGCTGGCTCGCAGAGGGCGCTGCCGAAGGTACGCTGCAGCGGAGCGATCTGCGGCGCGGCGTCTTCCTCGGCCAGGCGGGCGCCGGCCGGCTCGGCGGCGCGCCGCGGCTGGGCCTGCTCTTCCCCGGCCAGGGCTCGCCGAGCCACCTCGACGGAGGCGCGCTGGCGCGGCGGTTTCCGGTCGCCGCCGACCTCTACCGCGGGGCGGCTCTGCCGCGAGGTGGCGATGGCGTCGACACCGCCGTGGCGCAGCCGGCGATCCTCGCCGCTTCGCTGGCGGCCGCCCGCGTCCTCGCCACCCTTGGCATCGAGGGCGCGGTCGCCGTCGGTCACAGCGTCGGCGAGCTCGCCGCGCTCGCCTGGGCAGGGGCGCTGAGCGACGAGGCGGCAGTGCGCATCGCGCGCCGCCGCGGCGCGACGATGGCCGCGCTGAACGGCACCGCCGCCACTCGGAGCGGGGGTGCCGAAGCCGTCACGGGCGCCATGGCGAGCCTCGCCATGCCGCTTGCCGCCGCGCACGAGCTGGCCCTGGCCACCGGCGTCACCGTCGCCGCGCACAACGGCCCGCGGCGGGTGGTCGTGTCGGGCGCGCTCGCCGCCGTCGAGGCGGCCATCGGACGCGCGGCCGCCGAGGGCATCGAAGCGGTACGACTCAAGGTCTCGCACGCGTTCCACTCGCCGCTGGTGGCGGCCGCGGCGGCGCCCTTTGCCGCCTGCCTGGCGGAGGAGACGCTCGGCGCGCTGCATCGGCCAGTCGCATCCACCGTGACGGGCGGCCTCTTCGCGTCCGACGTCCAGCTCGCCGACCTCCTCGTCCGTCAGGTCACCGCGCCGGTTCTCTTCGCCGAGGCGCTCGACGCCGTCGCGGCCGGCGTCGACCTCTGGCTCGAGGTGGGTCCCGGCCGGGCCCTGTCGGTGCTGGCGGCCGATCTGGTGGACCGTCCGGTGGTGGCCATCGACGCAGGAGGACCGTCGCTGCACGGTTTGCTATCGGCGGTGGCCGGGGTCTACTGCCTCGGCCTGCCGGTCGACGTCGCCGCCCTCTTCGCCGAGCGATTCCACCGCCCCTTCGACCTCGACCGCGAGCCTCGCTTCTTCGTCAATCCGTGCGAGCTGGCTCCGGTGATCGCGGCTCCGAGGGCCGGCGCTGCCGTGGCGATGGCGCGCGAGCTCGCAGTGGAGCCCGACGCTCCGTTGCCGGTCGCCCCGCTCGCCACCGCCAATGGGCATGCGCCGCTTTCCATCCGCGACCTTCTGCGCGAGCTGATCGCCAGCCGTGCCGAGCTGCCGGCGAGCGCCGTCCACGACGACAGCCGGCTGCTCTCCGACCTTCACCTCAACTCGATCTCGGTGGGACAGCTCGTGGTGGAGGCGTCGCGCCGTCTCGGTCTCCGCCCGCCGGCCTCGCCGACCGACTTCGCCAACGCCACGCTGCGCCAGGTGGCCGACGCCCTCGGATCGCAGGGGCAGGCGGCGGACGGCGCGGCGGAAGCGGCCGAGGACGCCGTCCCGGCCGGCGTCGACTCCTGGGTGCGGCCCTTCGTCGTCGACTGGGTGGCGCGTCCGCTGCCGCCCGAAAGCGGCGACCCCGGTGCTGGAGCCTGGACCCTCTTCCACCCCGAAGGACACTCGCTCGCGGCAAGCGTGGCCTCGGCACTCGCGCGGGTCGCCGGCGGGGGAGTCGCCCTGGTCCTGCCGCCCCAGCCCGACTCCGGCGAGGTCGAGCGCATGCTCGCCGCGGCGCGGGCAGCTGCGACGGCGCCGCGCTTCGTCGTCGTGCACCACGGGAGCGGCGGCGGCGGTCTGGCTCGCAGCTTCCACCGTGAGAACCCCGGCGTCGCCACCGTCGTCGTCGACGTGCCGCCGGATGCGCCGGCAGCGGCGGCCTGGGTGGCTGCCGAGGCAGCGTCGGCGCACGGCTACGTCGAGGCTCGCTACGACGCGGACGGCCATCGCCGCGAGCCGGTGCTCCGCCTGCTCGCCGAGGGACCCGCGAGCGGGCCGCCGCTGGGCCCCGACGACGTGTTGCTCGTCACCGGCGGCGGCAAGGGCATCACCGCCGAATGCGCCCTCGCGCTGGGACGCCGGTGGGGTGTACGTCTCGCCTTGCTCGGGCGCTCGCGGCTCGATGCCGACCGCGAGCTGGCCGCCAACCTAGACCGGCTCGCCGCCGCCGAGGTGACGTTCCGCTATTTGAGTGCCGACGTCGCCGACGCCAGCGCCGTCGCCGCCGCCGTCGCCGAGCTCGAGGCGGAGCTCGGACCGGTGACGGCGATCCTCCACGGCGCCGGACGCAACGTGCCACACCTGCTCGCCTCGCTCACCGCCGAGGAGCTGCGGGCGACGCTCGCCCCCAAGCTCGACGGCCTCGCCAACGTGCTCGCCGCCGTCGACCCCGAGCGCCTGGTGTTGCTGGTGGCGTTCGGCTCGATCATCGCCCGCACCGGCATGGAGGGCGAGGCGCACTACGCGACCGCCAACGAGTGGCTCGCCTCGCGGGTGGAGCGTTTCGCGGCGACCCACCCGCGGTGCCGCACGTTTGTCCTCGAGTGGTCGGCGTGGGCCGGCATCGGCATGGGCGAGCGCCTCGGCAGGCTGGAGGCGTTGCGCCGGCAAGGAGTCGTGCCCATCGCGCCGGAGGCCGGCGTGGAGCTGATGGCGCGGCTCCTCGAGGGGCCGGCACCCGCCGTTCCGGTGGTGGCGACCGGCCGCTTCGGCCGCGTGCCCACGCTGCGGACGACCAGCGGCGAGCTGCCGCTCTGGAGGTTTCTCGAACGGCCGCGCCTCCACGTCCCGGGAGTGGAGCTGATCGTCGACGCCACGCTCGATCACCGCACCGATCCCTACCTCGGCGACCACGTCTTCCGCGGCGAGCCGCTGTTGCCCGCGGTCGTCGGCCTGGAGGCGATGGCGCAGGCGGCGAGCGCGTTGCTCGGCACCAGCTGCCTGCCGGTGTTCGAGGAGGTCGTGCTCGCCCGGCCGATCGTCGTCCCGGCGGATCATCCCGTCACCCTGCGCGTCGCGGCGCTCGCCCAGGGACCGCTCCGCGCCGAGGTCTCGGTCCGCAGCGATGCCACCCGATTCCAGGCCGACTGCTTCCGCGCCACTTTGGTGTTTCATGGGCCGGGGGCGAGCGCAGACGGCGAGGCCCCGGGCGAGGTCGCCTACGCCGACGAGCCGGTGGGGCTCGACCCGGCGCACGACCTCTACGGCAGCGTGCTCTTCCACCGCGGCCGTTTCCGGCGCCTCGCTTCGTATCGCCACCTCGAGGCGCGGAGCTGCGGCGCCGACCTGTCCGGAGACGGCGGCGCGAGCTGGTTCGGTGGCTCGCTCCCCGGTGAGCTGCTCCTCGGCAGCCCGGGGCGCCGGGACGCCGCCCTCCACGGGATCCAGGCCTGCGTGCCGCACGCGACGATCCTGCCCACCGGCGTCGACCGCATCGTCGCCGGGTGCCTGGATGCCGAGTCGCCGCTACGCATCGCCGCGCGCCAGCGCAGCCGCGTGGGCGACGACTTCACCTACGACCTCACCATCCTCGATGCCGGCGATCGCGCCGTCGAGCGCTGGGAGGGCCTGCGACTGCGGGCCGTGGAACGGCAGCCGGCACGTGCGTCCTGGCCGCTGGCGCTGCTCGGCCCTTACGTCGACAGGCGACTGGAGGAGCTGGTCCCGACTGGCGCGGTGCGCGTGCTGCTCGAGCGACGGCACGGCACGCGCCGGGAGGCGAGCGATGACGCGCTCCGCCGCCTGACACGGCAAGCGGTGGAGGGCGGTGGCGCTGCGGCTGCCGTCCACCGTCGTGCCGACGGCAAGCCCGAGGTCCTCGGCGGCCTCGAGGTCTCGGTTGCCCACGCCGGCGGTCTGCTGCTGGCCGTCGCGGGCGAAGGCCCGGTGGGCTGCGACCTCGAGCCGGTGTCGGCGCGCGAGCCGGCGCTGTGGGACGGCTTGCTGGGCTACGAGCGGCGCCGACTCGCCGACGCCATCGTCGCCGAGCGCGGCGAGAGCCTGGACGCGGCCGCGACCCGGGTGTGGACTGCTGTCGAGGCTCTCAAGAAGGCGAGCTCGCTGCCCGAGTCTCCGCTCGTCCTGGCAGCCGCCGGCGGGCGGCCGGCATCGGACGCGGCACCGGACGGCTGGTTGTTGCTGCGATCCGGCGGGTTCGACATCGCGACGCTGGTCACGGCCGTCGACGGCGAGAGCGAGCCCCTCGCCATCGCGGTCCTCGCCGGGCACGGCTGATCGCGGCCGGAGACTGCCGGGGCAAACCATGGCCGCGTCCGAGATGGAACCGAGGCGCTACTTCGAGATCCGGCACGTCGTCGGTTTCGCCGAGACGAGCCTGATGGGAAACGTCTACTACGCGCACTACGTCGGCTGGCAGGGGCTCTGCCGCGAGCACTTCCTTCGCCGGCACGCGCCGTCCGTGCTCGACGAGCTGGCCGGGGGGCTTTCGCTCGCCACCGTCCGCTGCTCCTGCGACTACCTCGCCGAGCTCACCGCCTTCGACGAGGTGGCGATCCGCATGCGGCTCGGCGAGGTGCGGCTCAACCGCGTCCTCATGCTGTTCGAGTACTGGCGGGTGCGCGGCAGCGAGGAGGAGCTCGTCGCTCGCGGCGAGCAGGAGATCGCCTGCCTGCGCCGTGACGGGCCGCGGATGGTGGCGACGCCGGTGCCGGTGGCGTTGCTCGAGGCGCTCGAGCCGTATCGCTGATGTGAGCCCAGCGCCGATCCCGGCTGAGTAGGCCTTGAGGACAGGCACCTGGCGGTCCGATTTCGACTGCTCTGGTTGAGGGCGCCTCGCGTCCTCACGCCTCGACCGCTTGCTTGAAGGCGGCGTTGGTCCACATGCGCGCCATCGGGATGATGCGTGCCCAACACGTCGAGAACTCCTGGCCGCAGCTCTGAACCCAAACCGCGCATGGCTTCGACTCTCGGCACGCGGTGCATCGATCCGGGAGTGCGCGAATGTCGTCAGGGGCCTCGATCACCATCCCTTCGACGATGCTCGGCTGTCCGAGGGTATCCATCGAGAAGACCGGGGAGCCCGAGTTGCCCGCGCCAATGTCGAGCGTCGCCTCGAAGAAGGAAGGGGAGATTCCGTCCCGTGCGGTGCCTTCGCCTACCTTCAGTGGGAGGCCGTGGGGATAGCCCATTGCGAGCACGCTGTTGCTCCGAGCGCCGCCATTGCGGAGGGGGAGTCCCTGGTGGCCCGAGTCGACCGCGAGCTCCAGCAGGGCCCAGTCGTCGTCGATCTGGGTCCCATAGGCGGCGACGGACTTCACGGCTATCACCGCCGCCGCCGGGAAGTCCAGTTGTGTGACCTCGTTGCTACGCGTGTAGCCGAACACGCAGCGGAGGTTGGGCCTGAGATTACGGTTGGAATCCAGAGCAGCGTGACGGGCGGTGAGCACGAATCGACCTCGCCCGACGACAAAGCCGGTGGCAGGGGTGTTGTCCCGCGGGAGGACGGCGCCTTGTTCCACGAAGTTCTGGTTCCGCTCGCGGCAGAGGAACGGGTGCACGAGTAGCTGCCATCCGCCGTTTGACGCCACGAGATCCCAGCTGTGGCAGATGAGCGCAACTGAAGCGGAGTGGTCCACGACTCTGGCGCGAATGGGAGCACGCACCTCCACGGCTTCGACCCGAGTCTCCCCGTCGATGATGTGCGTCGAATCGTTGAGCTTCCTGACGAGTTCGGAGAGCGACGGCTCCCGAATCTTGTCTCGCAGGAAATCGGGGGCGGGCAGACCACGGCTCTCGAAGTGAGCGAGCTCTTTGCGGGCGCCGAGCTCTTCTCTCAGGCTGTCCAGCTGCGCAAGGGCGTCTAGGTTGGCCATGGTCGAGTCAAACCCTCAACATCGACGGTGGGCAGATGGGCTTGCCGTCGGTGACGATCGGAAGATCTGGTTTGTACGTCGTCTCTGGTTTGGGGCTGGCAAGGGCGTAGTGCAGATCGAAGTGGCCACCCGCCTCCCCGGGGTTCGCGTCCGGCTGGATCACGCTGGCGACCTCGAACAGATCCGCCATGCTCACGTTCTTGATGGCGATCGCCAAGGTGCTCCCGGAAGGCAGGCCCCGGGAGGACAACACCAGGCTGCGCGGTTGCCCGGCTCCGAAGGGAGTCAGGCGGATCTCGATGTCTCCGTCGGGGACCGGGAGATCCCAGTCCGACCAGAGAGCCAGCGCCTGCCGATAGCCCGCGAGCGGAACGTTGTTGTCGTCTATGAAGGTGGCCTCCAGCGGGAACCCGCCTCCCGTCTCTACGCGTCCGGTGGTCAGCACGCCGCCCCGAAGTGTGAATCGCGCCAGCAGGCCGTCCGGTGCTGGTTGCGCTGGGTCAACGCATCCGTCCAGAAGGGTGGTGACGCCGAGCTTCGCGACGTCGGCCACCCAGTGGAAGTCGTGCTCCTCGACCTCGTTCTCGGGCCGCGTGTCGTTCGAGCGACCCTTGCTCAAGACGGTTGGTGCAAGGCCTTCCGTCCCCGCCACCTCGAGATCTTCGCGAGTCAGGAAGACGACGGCCTGCTCCCGCGAGCATCCAGGCAAACGAAAACGGAGATCCGGCTCGAGTGCGTTCTTGGGGCTGAGCTGGTCGACGAAGAACTGCAGAACGCTGACATGGGGTGGGTGGTGCGAGCCGCCGTGATGGCCGCCTCCGGTTGGGTTTCTCGCGTCTGCGAGCAAGGCTAGAACCTTCTCGGGGGCAGCCTCGCCTCGCACTGCGAAGCAGACGATGCCGCCGAACTGCACGCGGAGCTTGTGGAACATCACGACCCCTTCCTGGATAGTTCGGGCGCACGCCCGATGAGTTGATAGGAACCCCACTTGTCGGGAGAGCGGAGAGCCGGATCGGCGGATCGGAGCATCTCGATCTGCGCGCCTCGAAGGGCCTCGGCTGCTTGCTGTCCTGACGCGAAGCGCCGATGGAAGGCGCGAAAGAACGCGGCTGCTGGTCGATCCTCTATGGGTGCGAGAGACGCCACGACGGCGGGAACTCCGGCGAAGAGGAACGCACGCGCGAGGCTCATCGGACCCTCGGATCCCATGACCTCGCCTTTCGCGCCGTCGCAAGCGGCCAGCACGACGAGCCCGGTCGTGGAGAAGCGCAGACCGGAGATCGTTTCGGCGGTCAGCAGCCCGGGTGCTTGGGGCCTCGACCGTGCAAAGGCGAGGTACGACCGCCCGGGGAGCAGAGGGTTCTCGCGCGCGTGCATGGCAAGGTGCACCACCTCGTATCGCGGTGCTTCCGCCAGGAAGGCATCGAGCGTGGCCTGAGGCCCTCGCCTGACGACGGCACCTTCGTACTCTGCCGCGACGGAATCCGCCTCGATCCTCGCTGCATCGAGCGCTTCGAGATCGGCAGGCGCGTCGCGCGGATCGACCAGCGGGTCGGCGAACACGATCAGCGAGGCAGTGCGACCTCGTGATCGATGACGCTCTGCCGGGACGGCGAGTGCAATCGATGCGCTTGGAGCGAGGGTCACCACCTTCTCCTCGATCAGGAACCGCCCGCTCCGTTCGTCGAGCAGGGAGGCGAAGGGAACCCTGCTCAGCTCGCGGTGAGGGACGATGACCAGGTCGTGGGCCTCGGAAAGCTCCACCTCGAGCGGTCGAAGGAGGAGGTCGTAGAGCCGGGCGAGCGGGGCATCGAGGTCACCGCCCTTCCGCTCGGCACTTTCCACGGCCTCGACGATCTTTCGCCGGGGGCAGAGGAGCCTGCTCGAGAGGCCTCGGGGACCGACCACGATCGCCAGCAGCCCCTCGTGGCTCAGGTAGTACTCGACAATCGCCATGGTCGGTGGAAGGCGCCGACGGAGGGCGGCGACGGACACGGTGGTACCCACCGTCGCTGCGACTGGCGACTCGTCTGCGATGCGGTCCAGCAGAACCCTGGCGCGAGAGCGTTCCGAGGCTTCGAAGGCGCCCTCGAGGTTGCCGTTCCTGAACGCTGTGGTCACCAGGTCATCGAAGAAGGCCTCGGCCTCATCGAAGAAGCTCTGGCGCTGGGACTCGGAACGAAGCGCTGCACGAAGTGTCTCGCGCGATGAGAGGTTGTCCTGCAGGCTCTTCATCGCTCGACGCTCGTCACCTTGCGCGAGAACCGCTCGCGCCACCGAGTAGCGCGCTCCAAGGGGCTGGAAAGCCCTGCCGATTCCCTCGAAGTAGCGCAGGCCGTCAGAAAGCAGCCGCTCGGCCTGACGCGGATCGCTACCCAGCAGAATCGCGCCCTTCGTGAGCGCGAGGTCGGCGCGCATGCGCTCGCGGAGCGCTCCCGAAGGAAGGGCTTGCCAGAGGGCTTCTGCCCGCCGGAGGTCTGCGTTGGCCGCGCCCTGAAGACGCGCTCGTTCGAGGATGCGGGAGCGCTCCATCAGTGCATAGCCTTCCGCGTATCCGACGGACGAGCCCCGGTTCAGTCGAACGCACAAGTCCTGGAACGCGAGCGCTGCTTGCAGCCATCCTCTGCGAGCGCACAGTGTGGCGAGCTCGCTAGGCACGACTTGCAGCCGAACGCGGCCCACGAGGGGGGCCGAGAGTCGCATTGCCCTGGTCAGCCGCCGCGCCGCTTCGTCGCTCTGCCCAAGGTGGTTCAGCGTTTCTGCGGCGAAGGTCTCCGAGAGGGCGACCGCCTCCGCATCCGCAAGAGGCTCAAAGCTGTCGCGAGCGGAGTCGTAGGCGGCGAGACCCTCCGCAGGCCGTCCTCGACCTACCAAGCAGAGGCCGCGCAGCCAGAGCCAACGGCCGCGAACCGACGGGTATCGAATGACGATGGGGTTTCGCAGAGCCACGTCGGTCTCTGCGAGGGCTCGATCGAGCTGCCCTTGTTGATACAGGGAGGTTGCTGCGACGCGGTCGGCCAGGACGGCGAAGGGGCTGCCAGCCTCGTGAAACGCCCGCGCTGCTGCGGCAGCCTTGGTCTCGGCCTGCTCGTATTCGCCGCTCAGCTGCCCGCGCCGAGCGTCGCGATAGTCCTGATAGGCACCAGCCGAGCGGTTCTGGATCGCCGCAATGGCATCGCGCACGAAAAAGTCGCCCTGCTCCGCCAATACGGCCGCGATTGCCCGGGCGGCCCTCAGGTGTCGATCGCTCTCGGACGAGCGGCCGCTGGAGACGCTCGCGCCCCACGCCCCGAGGACCTCCTCCTCCACCTCATCCCGCGCCGCGAGCGTCCACCGCCTCACCACTTGGCGCAGGCGATCTCGATCCCCCTGTCGTGCCGCATCCGTGAGGACCACCCGAGCGTCGGCCCACGTCGTCGTCAGCTCCAGGAGGTGGAGGGATTCGATTCGTTTTCCGAGCGCGGCCGCCCTCCGCCCCGCGGGCTCGATGCGCCGAGCGGCTTCGAATGCCAGGCGCGCTTCCTCGGCAAGCCCTGATCGCTGAAGCGCCAAGCCTCGGTTGTGCCACAACCAGGGCATGAGTTGTTCGCCGGCGAACCGATTGCGGAGTAGATCGAGCGCTCGAAAACTGACGAGCGGGTTTCCCGGATGGGCGAGCACGAGCGCGACGGCGAAATCATTGGCGATTCGTGGGTCCTGCGGCGCCAGCGCGTGCGCCTCCTGGAGTAGCTCGACGGCTTCTTCAGGTTTGTTGGCCGTGAGTCGGACTACCGCTGTTGCAGCGAGGTTCTCGGCAGAGCGTCGCTTCGCCAGGTCCGCCTCGATCCTGCTCGCCAGCCGAAGCCTCGTTCTCGATGGAGTGACGTCGATCGGGTGGACGCCATCGATCGGCTCCACAGACAGCCACCAATCGCGAGGGGGGCGCGAGAGTCGGAGGAGATCTCTCGCCGCCTCCGAATACGTCGGCGGCCACGAGTCGGCCTCGCGCCTGACCCGACAGTCTGCCGCGGTCGTGACGAGAGCCAGGGCAATGCACATCCGCCAAGCCGCACGATTCTCGCCCCGGACCACTAGCGGGGCCCAATCGAGCGGACACCTGCCCCAGGAGACTCGAGACGATGCGGAAACCCGGACACAGGTGATCGTCGGGAGTTGTCGGACCGCTTTCGGGTGCGAGGCCTGGATTAGGAGGCGATCGTAGCACCGGCTTCGGGAGCGGACTGAATCGCGGCTCGTGGCCCTCCTGGCTCGAGCAGGGAGGCTGCTCCGCGACGCTGCATCTTCTCGTGAGGAAACCATCGGATACCGGGCTCTTGGTCCAGTGGACGGACTCGCCCGGTACTTTCGCGGACTGGACGCAAAACGAGCCCGACGGGAGGGGCTCCCGCCGGGCTCGCCGGCTCGAAGGTGGGCCTCGGCGTCTCGCCGAGGAGCCGCGTTCCTAGTAGCTCACCTTCAGCTGATACGTCGTCCGCGTCGACGAGTAGCGGAAGACGCGCACGTACACGTTCACCGCCGCCGCCCCCGTGTTGGCCCACGCCGCCTGATCGGCCGTCGTGCCGCCGGCGGTCGACTGCGCCACGGCGCTGCCGGTGGTCGAGTTGTAGATGTAGACGTCGTAGTCGACGGTGAGGCCGTTGAGCAGCGCCGTCACCGTCTTCCCCGCCGGCAGGCTCAGGCGGAAGAAGTCCTCCTGCCCCGTCGCCGTGTCGTTGAGGAAGGTGCCGGAGATCTGGCTGCAGGTCCCCGAGATCGCCTGCGGCGCGGTGCGGGTGTTGTTGGGCTCGGTCTCGGCGACCGCGGTGCAGCCGCCGCCGCCCGTCGAATAGCTGCCGGTGAGCGAGACGCCCGAATACGCGGCGTAGCCGTTGAGCATGACGTGCCACGTGCCCGCGGCGGGCGAGGCGAAGGTGCAGGTCTCCGCGTTGCCGCCGGTGTAGGGACGGCAGTCGTAGGCGGAGAGGGTGGGGGCGCTGCCGAAGCGCACGTAGAGGTCGGCGTCACCGCTGCCGCCGGAGGTCTGGAACTGCAGGTTCGAGGCGCCCGCGGGCACGGTCATGGTCCAGAGCTGCTGGCTGCCGGTGGCACCCGAGATGCCGGTCACCGGCACGCCGTTCTGCAGCACGTTGCCGGTGCAGGCGGAGGTCGTCGCCTGCGCCTGCGTCGAGTTGCCGGAGCTGCAGGTGCCGTTGGAGGCGGTCGCCACGTAGAAGTAGGTGGTGTTGCAGGAGAGGCCGGTGTTCGAGAACGACGTCGTGCCCGAGGTGCCGACCGAGCTGTAGGGACCGCCGCTCGTCGTCGAGCGCAGCACGGTGTACGACGTGGCGCCCGAGGAGGCGCTCCACGAGAGGTTGATCTGCGAGGACGAGGAGGCGGATGCGGAAAGGCCGGTGGGCGCCGCCGGCGGCGTGCAACCACCACCGCCGGTGTCGAGGCCGGCGATCGTCGTCGCGCCGGTGCCGCTCGTGTCGAGCCAGTTGGAGAGACGGGTGCTGTTGCTGCCGCCGCCCGTCCAGGAGACGCTGAAGCGGCCGTAGTAGTCGGAGAGGTTGTCGCCGGTCGCGCCGCAGGACGAGGGACCGCCGTGGAGCTGGCCGACGAAGCGGCCGGAGGAGTTGTAGAGCGGTGACCCCGACGATCCGGGTTCGGTGACGCCGGGCACGGTGTACGGACCCGGAGGATCGGTGGCCCAGTGAGCCCAGAGGTGGGTCCCGTCACCGGGGGACGACGGCGTGTTGTAGCTCGTCGTCGCCATGTTGGTGGTGACGTAGGTGATGCGCTTCTCGTCGGTCGACGGGTGGTGCAGGGCGACGCAGGGGCTCGCGGCGCTGCAGGTCGGGTTGCCGGTCGAGCGGTCCCAGCCGGCCCAGTAGTGGTTGTACGCGGTCACCGGCGGGTCGTCGAGCTCGACGAGCGTGAAGTCCGAGGCGGCGCTGCTCGAACGGAAGAACGAGCCGGTGTGGAACTGCGTGAGGGTGCCGTCGCCGGCCTGTCCGCTGGCGGCGCTGCCGGGGGCGCGGCAGAAGGAGTTCTGGTAGTTCCAGTAGGCGACGAGGGAAGGAGCGTTGGACGAGGTGATGCTGCAGTGGTTGGCGGTGATGAAGTACATCTTCCGGTCGCCGGCGGTGTCGTTGAGCAGCGACCCGGTGCAGAAGGTCGAGCCGCCGGTCGAGATCACAGCCACGGCGCGCATCTCCTCGCGCCAGGTGTCGCCGGCGGGGAGGCACTCGACGTCGAGGTTGCAGCTCCCGGACTTCTCGAGCAGGTCGGTGCCGAAGCCGCGGTAGCCCTGGTTGACCGAGGTGATCTCGAGCTCGACCTTGGAGCGCTCGCGGGCCGGCACGGTCAGCTCGACGACGAGGTCGTCGGTGACGATCACCGGCGTCCAGAGCTGGTGGTGCAACTCGTTGTCGGCGGCCGTGAACGCGGGGAGCGACTGCTGGCCGTCGGTCGAGTAGAGGAGCAGACGGGCGTTGGGAGTGAGCTTGAAGCGCCCGAAGCCGAGGTTGAGGTTGGTGGTCCCCTCGCGGCCGATCACCCGCAGCCGCCAGAGCCACTGCCCGTCGGCGAGCCGCTCCCAGGTGCCGCCCGTGGCGGGAGTGATCGACACGCGCTCCGGGATGGCGAAGCGGGGCGGCAGCCCCTGCCGGTCGCGGCGCGCGTCTTCGGCGTTGATGGCGACCAGGTCGAGCCGCTCGGGGAGGAACGATCCGATCTGGTTGACGCTCTTGACCGGGAAGCGGTCAGCCGTGGGGGTTTCCTTCGCCGACGCGACGGCCCCAACGGCAGCGAGCAACGCGAGGCAGACGGCGAGCCGCAACACGAGAGTTCTCATCCTCGGACCTCCTGGGAATGGTGGGAAAGGACAGGGCAATGTGGGTGGTGTTCAACAATCTGCATGCCACCCACGGGTCGGCTCGCAAATCTTGCTACTGCAATGGATGGCAGGATGCTGCAGGCGGCGCGGAGGGTCAGCGCCTGAGCCGCTTTGCGGGTCAGACCCTGACGTGACGAGCGGGCCTTGGCGATCGAGATGCGCTCGCGGGCGGTCCCGGCGCGGCCCACGCCAGTTGTGACTCGCGGCTCCGCCCATGCCATGATCGCCAGCAACCAAGAGGAGGGGAAGCGATGGCGCTGCCGGTCGTGAACTACCTTGCCGTTCTCGTGGCGGGAGTGTTGATCTTCGTACTCGGCGGGCTCTGGTACTCGCCGGTGCTCTTCGCGAAGAGATGGATGGCGCTCATGGGCAAGACCGAGGAGCAGCTCAGGGCGGGCGCCGCCGGCTCGTCGATGCCCGTGCTCTATGGGCTCGCCTTCGTGAGCGGGCTGGTCAGCGCGTGGGCGCTGGCCGTCGTGCTCAACCATTTTCCGCCGCTGACGCTCGGTCGGGCAGCGGCGGTGGGAGTCCTCTGCTGGCTCGGTTTCGCAGCGCCGACGAGCTTCGCCACGGCGATCTTCTCGCAGACGCCGAAGCCGCTCTGGCTCCTCAACTCCGGTTACAACCTCGTCTCGTTCGTGCTCGCCGCGGTGTTGCTCACCGTCTGGCGCTGAGCGCGCCGGTGCCGGCCGCGCCGCAGCCGCTCAGTCGACGATGAAGAGCCGCGCGCCGTGCACCGTCGACGAGCGGTGCGGCTCGGCGTCGTCGGCGACCTGATAGCTCATCCCCGGGCCGAGCTCGAAGACCCGGCCGTCGGCCAGCTCGGTGCGCAGGTCGCCTGCGACGCAGAAGAGGATGTGCCCCTTCGAGCACCAGTGATCGGCGACGTAGCCTGGCGAGTAGTCGACGAGCCGCACACGCAGCTCGCCGAACTGTCGGGTCCGCCATCGCGCGAGGCCTCGCGCTCCGGGGTGCTCCGTCGAGGGAAGCGCCTCCCAGTCGGTGGTCCCGAAGGGTAGATCGACGATCCGCAAAGCCGCCCGACGCTATCGCACGTCGGCTCTCGTCCCCGGGCGGCCCTGCGATGCCTCGACTGTGCCATGCCGCGCGTGCCGGTACCGATCCGTCGGCCGGGAGCTACAATGCCCTGCCACGTGTCCGACCACGACCCCTCCGTTGGGCCTTCCACCGAAGCAGGCGATGTCACCCGTTTGCTCGTCGCGGCGCGCAAGGGCGACGCCGAAGCTCCGGGAAAGCTCTTCGAGATCGTCTACGCCGATCTGCGCGCCCTCGCCGGACGCCACGTGCTCGGGGCGCGCAACGCCGGGCCGTCGGCGACTTCGCTGGTGCACGACGCTTTCCTGCGCATCGCCAAACGGGGGGACCTCCCCTACGCCGACCGCACCCACTTCTTCGCCGTCGCCTCGCGCGCTATGCGCCAGATCGTGATCGACGACGTCAAGGGGCGCAAGGCTTCGAAACGCGGCGGCGGCCAGGCGGACATCGACCTCGACGCGATCTCCGTCGCCGCGCCCGCGGCCGCGACGCCGGTCGAGGACCTCCTCGCCCTGGACAACGCGCTCTCGCGCCTCGAGAGCGAGGCCCCCCGTCTGGCGCAGACGGTCGAATGGCACTTCTTCGGCGGCCTCACTTTCTCCGAGATCGCCGAGGCGACCGACGTCTCCCGCCGCACCGTCCAGCGCGATTGGCGAGCGGCCCGCGCCTTGCTGCACCTCGAGCTCGCGAGCCCCGAACCGTAGTCGCTGTGCTTCTGGCGCTCGTACCGCTTCATCTCGGAGGGGTTCGCCAAGCGCATCGGGTAGCCCGACGACGATAGACGTGCGGGCCGGCTCAGTGAGCGGCCCGCGCCAGCTCCGCCCTGGCGGCAGCGAGGTTGCGGCTGAAGGCCGGGCTCGGCGGCTTCTTGGCGGCGATCGCCTCCGCCTTCACCAGATGAGCGCGCGCACTCTCGGCGGCGGCGGCACCGTGCTCATCGAGGTCGAGCCGCGCCAGCTCGACCTCGCCGTCGGCGATCCGCGGGTGGTCGTCGCCCAGTTTCTCGTGGGCCACCGCGAGCGCGGCGTCAACGCCCTGCCGCGCCTCGGCCAGCCGACCCGCACGGCGCAGCGCTCCCGCCCAGTTGATGCGCATGCGGAGCACACGTGGGTTGTCGAACTGGCCCAGCGCACGGAGCTGCCTGCCGGCGCTTTCGAACATCTCCACCGCCTCGGCGACGCGCCCCTGCTCGCTCACCACGTAGGCCTCGCTGCCGAGCGCCGTGGCGGCGAGCACGTTCTCGGCACCCCCGTCCTTGGCGAATCGCGCCCCGGCGCGCTCGAAGGCGCTTTCGGCCTCTGCAAAGCGTCCGAGGTCGGCGAGCGCGAGGCCGGTGAAATTGTCGACCGAGCCCAGCTCGGGGTGGTCGAGCGGCACGTAGGTGGCGCGCGCCTCGGCGAGCCCGCGCAGCGCATCCTCCGCGCGACCGGCCCGGGAGAGCCGCAGGCTGGTGATCACCAGCGCGTCGGCCACCGCGGGGTGCCCCTGGCCGTACACCTTGCGGCGGCCGGCGACCACCCGCTCGAACATCGGCAGTGCTTCCGCGCTCTGGCCGGCGGTGTCGAGCGCGGTCGCCAGGTCGAGCAACACGGCCAGCGAGCGCGCCGAGTCCGGCCCCTCGGTGCGCTCGAGGCGCGCCAGGATCTGGCGGAAGATCACCGCCGCCTCGGCGAAGGTGCCCGCCTCGGTCTCGATCACCGCCAGGGCGGAGTGCTGCTCCAGCGTCTCTGCGTTGTCCGGGCCGAGGGCCGCCGCCAAGAGGGCGTGCGCCTGCTTCGCGTCGGCGCGCGCGCCGTGGAGGTCGCCGCGCAGCATGCGCACCTGGCCGCGCCCGGCGAGGGCGCGCGCGTAGTCGGTCGAGTTGGTGTCTCCGGCCCCTTCGAAGATCCCGGTGGCCAGGGTGTACCGCGCTGCCGCGGCGTCGAGCTTGCCCTGAGCGAACAGCGCCCCCGCCACCGTCGTCAAGCTGCGCGCGTGCTCGAGTGAGTGCGGACCGAAGAGGCGCGCCCGCTCGGTCGCCGCCGTCATCGCGGTGGCCAGGCTCTCGTCGAGGAGGCCGAGGCTCGACTGGATGCGGGCTACCGCGTCGTAGAGCTCGGCCCGCACCGCAGGCTCTTCGCGCAGCTCGGTGCGCAGGCGGACCGCACCCTCGGCGAGCACCCGCCGCGCCGGCATGTCGGCGCCCTCGGTGCGTGTGGGATCGGCCTGCTCGAAAACCGAGACCAGGAACCCCTTCACGCGCTCGGCGCGGCGTGCCTCCGCGCGGGCCGCCGCCGCCGCGGCGTTGGCGCGGGCGGTCTGGCGGATCGACACCGTCAGGCCTCCCACGAGGGCGACCAGCACCACGCCCGCCGCCGCCACGCCGACTCGGTGGCGGCGGACGAACTTTCCCAGGCGGTAGCCCAGGGTGTCGGGACGGGCGGCGATCGGTCGGCCATCGAGGTGGGCCAGGAGGTCGGCGGCGAGCGCCGCCACCGAGGCATAGCGCCGCTCGGGCTCGCGAGCGAGCGCCTTGAGCAGGATGGTGTCGAGGTCGCCTTCCAGGCGGCGCGCGCGCCGCGCCAGCTCGTGCCGGAGCGGCTCTGCGCCCGCCGCCAGCCGCCGCAGCCGCGACGAGGGGCGCTCGATGGTCTCGTGCTCGACGTCCTCGACCATGGTGGTGGGCGAGGGGCCGCGGCGCCGGTGCGGCAGCTCTCCGGTCAACAGCTCGTAGAGGATCACCCCCAGCGAGTAGACGTCCGCCACGGTGGTGATCGGCGTGCCGAGGATCTGCTCGGGCGCCGCGTAGGCGGGGGTGAGAGCGCGGAAGTCGGTGCGGGTGGAGTCGCCGCTCGCCGCGCTGGTGCTCGGCTCGAGCAGCTTGGCGAGGCCGAAGTCGAGCAGCTTGGGCTGCCCAGCCGGGGTGACGAAGATGTTCGACGGCTTGAGGTCGCGGTGGACGACCAGCGAGCGGTGGGCGAATTCCACCGCCTCGCCGACGGCAAGGAAGAGCCGGATGCGCGCCTCGAGCTCCAGCCCGCGCTCGGCGGCGAAGCGGGTGATCGGCAGGCCGTCGACGCGCTCCATGGCGAACCAGGGGCGGCCGTCGGGGGCGACGCCGCCGTCGAGCAGCTTGGCGATCGCCGGGTGGTCGAGGCGCGCCAGCAGCTGGCGCTCGACGGCGAAGCGCTGCACCACCTCGCGGCGTGCCATCCCCGCCCGCACCAGCTTGACCGCCGCGCTCTGGGTGAAGCCGCCCTCGACGCGCTGCGCCGCCCACACCTCGCCCATGCCGCCGGCGCCCAGGTGCTCCCCCAGCAGCCACGGGCCCAGCCGCTCCGGTGGTGACGCCGCCGTGCCGTCCTCGAGCAGCCGCTCCGCCGCGGCGGCGACCTCGCCACGCAGTCCTTCGAGCAGGCCGCTCGCCTGACGGTCGATCGTCAGCATCCGCCCGACGTCGGCGGCGAGCGTGGCGTCCTGGCACGCCAGGTCGGCCAGCGCCTCGGCGCGCGCCGCGTCGTCGAGGTCGACGAGGTCCGCGAACCAGCGCGCCCGGCGCTCGACGGGGGATTCGGGGTCGCTCATCGCGGGTGGCGATCTTTGCACGGGCGCGGCGGATGTCATCCATTTCCCGCTTTCCTCGTTCTTGCTCTTGAACGGAGGAATCGCCTATGCCCACCCCCGCCCGTCTCCCCCGCTTGGCCGTCGCCTACGCCGCGGCCTTGCTCGCGCTGCCGCTCGCCCTCCCCCTGCAGGCCGACGACGGCGACCTCGACCCCACATTCGACGGCGGCGCGTTCACCCTTGCCTGGGCGTCGGCGCACGCGTGGGCGACGGTGCTCGAGCCGCTCGCCGACGGCGAGCTGCTGGTGGGCGGCAGCGTGAACGGCACGGGGGAGGACGGGTGGGCGGTAGCGAAGCTCGAGGCCGACGGCTCGCCCGAGATCGTCTGGTCTTTCGTCTTCCAGGTCGTGCATGCGGGCGACGAAACCATGGCGACGACCGACGATCTCCTCGACATGCGCCGCGATGGAAGCGATCGCACCTACCTCGCCGGCGAGGCCGAGGCGGGGATCGACTTCGAGGTGCCGATGCTCGCGCGGCTCGGACCCAACGGCGGGCTCGACGACACGTTCGACGACAACGGGCTGCTGGTGATCCGCGAGGTGCCGAGCGGGTGGGGCGAGGTCGAGACGCGCGCCGCCTTCCTCCTGGATGACGGCAGATCGGTCTTCGCGGGCTACTGCGATCAGTGCCCCAACGACGGCGAACGGTGGGTGTGGGTAGCCCGGCGCCTCGCCGACGGCGGCCCGGACCTCTCCTTCTCCGGCGACGGCTGGCAGACGTTCCGGTGGGCAAACGAAGCGCACTCGACGCCCCTCTCTGTCGCCGTCGACGAGAGCGGACGGATCGTCGTCCTCGGCCTGAATTCCGGCGATGCCTACCTCGCCCGCCTCACCCCTGCGGGCAACTTCGACGGCAGCTTCGGCGGCGGTGACGGAATCGCCGGACCATTCGCAATCCCCGAGCCCCGGGCGCTCACGCTCGACGCCTCCACGGGACGGATCGCGGTCGGCTGCGGACTCGGCATCTGGCCGGAAGGGGGGCGAGTGGCCGTCTTCACCTCCGCGGGCGTCCTCGACACGTCGTTCTCCGGAGACGGCCAGATCGACCTCGATTTCGAGGACGGAACCTCGATCTTCGACCTCACCTTCCAGAGCGACGGCAAGTTGCTCGCGGTCGGCTCGATCAACGACATCGGAGCCAACGAGGGAGGGTTCTTTCTCGTTCGCCTGACGAGGGGCGGCGTTCTCGACTCGACGTTCGACGACAACGGCTTGAAATACATCGAGTTCGACGCGGCGCCGAACGCCCGGGACGCGGCCAACGCGGTCGCGACGATGGGCGGGCGCCTCGTCGCGGTCGGCTACGCCGGGGGAGGCTCGGGTCAGGAAGGCGAGATGGCGGTGGTGCGCACTAGCAACGCGCAGATCTTCTCGGACGGCTTCGAGCGCGGCTCCGCCGGCGGCTGGCCCGGCTTCTGACGGCGGGTCGCGAGCTCCGGTACCCGAGCTCCGTGTCACGCATTCCCGATTCTCAACTTCCTGCTCGTGAACGGAGGAACCGCTCGATGCCCACCCTGCATCTTCTCCATGGTCTCCCGCGCGCCGCGCGGGGTTCCGCGCTCGGCCTGCTCGTCGTCGCGCCGCTCTTCCTCGCCCTGCTTCTCCTCTCGATTGCCCCGCTCGCCGCCCAGCCGGCGGACCTTCGCGTCCACAAGCTCACACCGGCCGGCGAAACGTTCAGCGACCTCTCCCTCGAAGAGAACTCGAGGCCGTTTCTCTCGCCCGACGGGCGCTGGGTGGGCTTCTGGTTCGACGGCGACGTCGACGACGTGTTCGACCTCTACGTCGCCTCGCGCTTCGGCGGCGACACGCGTCGCCTTTCGGCGCCCCGCCCACCCGGCTCGCACACGCCCGGCTTGACCAACGCCGCGTTCACCTCAGACAGCCGGTACGTCGTGTTCCGGATCGATCAGGAGACGTCCCAGCTGGCCGAGCTCTGGAGCGTCCCAGTGGATGGCGATCCGTCTGACGCGGTGAAGGTGAGCGGCGAGATGGCGCCCGGATTCGAGGTGGGAAGCTACCAGCTGACGCCGGACGGCCAGCGCGTCGTGTTCACCCGTTTCATGACAGGCGCCCACGGGCTCTGGTCCGCGCCAGTCGATGGCGGGGTGGAGCCGGTGCGACTCCACCCCGCCGGAAGCGACGACCCGAGCGGGTTCGACGTTCGGATCCTCGGCGACACCGTTCTCTTCAGATACTCCCCCGTTGGCGGACAGCGACAGCTCTGGCGCGTTCCGGCGAACGGCTCCTCCTCGCCCGTGCGGGTGAGTGGCGATCTCGTCGCCGGCGGCCAGGTGACGGGGTTCGAGCCGACCGAGGACGGCACCCGCGTGGTCTACCGCGCCGATGCGCGCTTCGACGGCGTCGAGGAGCTGTGGAGCGCGCCGATCTCGGGCCCGCCGTCCGCGGCGGTGCTGCTGTCCCCCGACTTGCCGGCCTTCGGCGACGTCGACAACTGGCGAGTGAACCTCCCGGCAGGACGGGTGCTCTTCCGCGCCGACAGCGCCGTCGACGGGCAGCTCGAGCTCTGGAGCGTGCCGCTCGCGGGGCCGGCGAGCGCTGCTGTTCGGTTGAACACGGCCCTCGTGGCGAGCGGCGACGTCGATAGCTATTCGAGCTTCGGCGAGCACGCCGTCTATGTCGCCGACGACCTGACCGACGACGTCTACCAAGCCTACTCGGTGCCGATCGTCGGACCGTTCACCGCCGCCCAACGGCTGCACGGGATCCTCCCCAGCGGACGCCTCGTTGGATTGGCCGCGCCCTTGCCGCAGAGCGGCCCCGGAAACCCCGATCCGCTCGTCCTGATGGTCTCCAATCTTCGCGCCGCCGACAAGGCCGAGCTCTTCCTGCAGACCCTCGACGCCGCGGACGACCCATACCCGCTCTTCGACGAGCTGCCAGCCGGTGTGGGCTACCGATCGAGCTGCGGCTCGGGCGGCCCGCCCGACTTCTCCGCCATCGTGGTCTGCGCCGACCTCGGCATCGCAGATCGCATCGCCGTCTATCGTCTCGATCTCGAGCTCGGCTCGACGCCGGAGCTCCTCTCGTCCGAGTTCGCGCACGCCGACGCCGATGCGACACGGATCGTCGTCTCGCCGGACGGCCGCTGGACCGCCTACCGCGCCGACGAGGTGGTGAACGAGCGGTTCGACCTCATGCGGGTGCGCACCGACGGCAGCGCGGGGCCGCAGCGCGTGCACGCCACGCCGGCCTCCTCGATTCTCGACGTCGACCCGGACCAGATCCGGTTCACCGCCGACAGCCAGGGTCTCGTCTACGCCGCCGACCACGAGGTGAACGAACAGCTCGACCTCTGGATCTCCGACGCGATGATCTTTGTCGCCGGATTCGAGATCGGCAACACCGGGGAATGGAGCAGCGACACACCTCGAGGAGGTCGCAAGGTCGAGGCATTCGCGGTGCCGCTTGGGGTACGCACTGTGCACCATCCGGCTCCCGTCGTATCGCGGTGAGAGGTTGCGCGGCATTCTGGGACGGTCGGCGAGCGCCGCGTCATGAGGGCGCAGGTGCGCTGGTCGAAGCTCTCGCCCGCGCCGCCACCTCGGCTCGCCCGGCGAGACCCTCGGCGCCGATCGCGCGGGCGACGTCGCCGAAACGCGGCTGCGGGCCCTTCCACTCCATCGCACCGACGTCGCGCGCCACCGGGGCATCGGTGCGGAGCGTCGCGAGGACCTTGAAGAGCGCCGCGTG
>Ga0075421_100000969_pt1 | contig 32329 bp, 33 predicted proteins | sample SoiMetdeltSBSDD5_FD_75292 | JGI IMG/M metagenome (GOLD analysis project Ga0075421, IMG submission 75292) | Bulk soil microbial communities from a Populus tree surrounding site in Tennessee, USA - Soil MetaG P. deltoides SBSDD5 | ecosystem: Environmental > Terrestrial > Soil > Tree plantation... | reverse complement strand
AGGGCGGCATGACTCGGCGCGCACCTTAGCTCGGCGCGCGCTCGCCGACCTACGCTTCGACCTCTTCCTCCAGCGCGCCGACGATCCCCGCCTTCTTCGCGTAGTAGCGGAACGAGCGGAAGGTCATGTGCAGCAACTCGGCGGCGCGCGTCTGCACGCCGCCCGAACGCTCGAGCGCCTGCCGCATGAGCTCGGCGCGCAGCGTCTCGAGGTGGGCCTCGAGGTCGATCCCTTCGGGAGGCAACCGCGCGTGCTCGGCGGTGGGCTGCGAGGACTCGCGCAGGTACGACGGCAGATCGGCGGTTTCGATCACGTCGCCGGCGGTGAGGGCCAGCGAGCGCTCGATGAGGTTCTCGAGCTCGCGCACGTTGCCCGGCCAGCGGTAGGCCTCGAGCACCGCCAGCGCCGCAAGACTGATCCGCTTCGGCCGCGTCCCCAGCTCGTCGCTGTATTTGCGGATGAAGAAGTCGACGAGCAGCGGGATGTCCTCGCGCCGGTTGCGCAGGGGCGGCAGGCGCACGGGGATCACGTGGATGCGGTAGTAGAGGTCCTCGCGGAAGGTGCCGGCGGCGATCATCTCGCCGAGGTCCCGGTTGGTGGCGGCGATGATGCGCACGTCCACCGGCTCCTCGGCGTTGCCGCCCACCTTGCGGATCACCTTGTGCTGCAGCACACGCAGCAGCTTGACCTGCATCGTCGGCGTCATCTCGCCGATCTCGTCGAGAAACAGCGTCCCGCGGTGCGTCTCGTGGAAGAGGCCCTTCTTCTCCTTGAGCGCGCCCGTGAAGGCGCCTCGCTCGTGGCCGAAGAGCTCGCTCTCGAGGAGGTTCTCGGGCATGGCGCCGCAGTTGATCGACAGGAAGCGGTGGTTGGCGCGCGGGCTCGCGAAGTGGATCGCCCTGGCGATGAGCTCCTTGCCGGTGCCGCTCTCGCCGTCGACCAGCACCGTCGAGCTCGTGCGCGCCACGCGCTCGACGAGCGAGAACACCTCCTGCATCGGCCGGCTCTTGCCGATGATGTTGGCGAAGGTGTACTTCTGTTCGAGCTCGCGGCGGAGCCACACGTTCTCCTCGACCAGGCGCGACTTCTCGAGCGCCTTCTGCACCAGGACCTTGAGCTCCTCGACGTCGAAGGGCTTCGAGACGTAGTCGTAGGCGCCGAGCCGCATCGCTTCGATCGCCGACTTGGTCGAGGTGTAGGCGGTCATCATGATGACGGAGGCCTGCGGGTGGTGCTCCTTGAGCTCGCGCAGCAGGTCGAGGCCGCTGCCGTCGGGCATGTGGATGTCGCACATGACGAGGTCGAAGGTGTCGCCGGTGCCGAGCCGCTCGCGAGCGCCCGCCATGTTCGACGCCGTCACCACCCGGTAGCCCTCCTGCTGGAAGAGCAGGGCGAGGAACTCGAGGAGACTCGATTCGTCGTCGACGATGAGGAGCTGCGGTGTCGTCACCGGAGGCCCCTCACGGCCCCACCTCGGCCGCGGCGTAGTCCTTCGGCGCGAGGGCCATCGGCGGCAGGCCGGCGACCGGCAGCTCGGCGGTGATGGCGGTTCCAGCGCCCAGCGCCGTCTCGACGGTGACGCGGCCGCCGTGCTCCTGGAGGATGCGGTAGACGATCGCCATGCCGAGACCGCTGCCCTGGTCGAAGAACGACTTGAAGGGCTGGAAGAGCTTCGCCCGCTCCTCGGGTCCCATGCCGCGGCCGGAGTCGGCGACGCGAAGCTGGTAGACGTCGCCGGCGAGGCGCCCCGAGATCGAGAGTGTTCCCCCTTGCGGCATCGCCTTCAGCCCGTTGCGCGTGAGGTTCCAGAAGATCTGACTCAGCTGGTCGGGGTCGGCGAGGATGCGGGCGTTCGGCGGATCGAGCGTCACCTCGAGCCGGTGCGCGGCCGAGATCTCGGGGCTGTTGGAGAGCAGCTCGGCCTGCTCGGCGAGCAGGTGCGCGACGTCGAACCAGACGCTCGCCCGCTCCTTCGGCCGCGCGAACTGCAGGAAGCTCTTGATCGTGCGGTCGAGCCGCTGGCTCTCCCGCAGCACGATCTGCAGGAGCTTGCTGCGCTGGGGGTCGGCCTCCGCCGCCGGGGAGAGCAGCTGCACCGAGCCCGAGATCGCCGCCAGCGGGTTGCCGATCTCGTGCGCGATGCCGGCCGCCAGCTCGCCGACGGCGGCCATGCGGTCCTTCATCCGGAGCTCGGCCTGCAGCGCGCGCCACTCGGTCAGGTCCTGGAAGACGACGATGTAGCCGCCCAGGCTGCCGTGCGCGTCGGTCAGCGGCGTGACGGTGAAGCCATACCAGCTCTTGCCCTCCTGCCCGCCGCCCTCGAACTCGGCGCGCACGCGGCGGCTGCGACGGCTCTCGTCGGTCAGGGACTCCCAGCGGTCGGCGGGGAACATGCGCGCCTCGGCGATGTGGCGCCCGACGAGCTGCTCGACGGCGCGCCCGAGCAGCTCCTCCCCGGAGCGGTTGAGGCTGGTGACGATGCCGTCGCGGTCGGTGGTGATGAGCCCTGACGAGATCGACTGAATGATGTCGCGATAGACCACCTGGAGGTCGGCGAGGTTCTCGCGCTTCTCCTCGAGCTCGCGCTCGGCGAGCGTGGCGTTTTTCGCCAGGTACGAGGTGAAGAAGGCGACGCCGTAGAAACCGAGCAGGTGGATGGCCAGGTTGTAGAGGAGCCGGAACACCGAGATCTGCTCGACGTCCACCGCCGCTGGGTACCAGCCGTAGTGCAGGCCGAGGAGCGTGGTGGCATAAAGCAGGTAGGCGATGTTCGCCACCAGCATCGCGGCGCGCCGCCGCAAGAGCGCCGCCGCCACGCTGATGACGATCAGGTAGAGCATCGAGAAGGGGCTCGCGCTGCCGCCGAACCAGTAGACGAGGGCGGTGATGAGCAGCAGATCGCCGAGGAACTGGACGTAGGCCTGGGCCTCCGCCGGCGCGCGCGCGCCGAGCAGGCCCAGGTAGACGAGCGAGAAGCCGTAGGCGAGCCCCAGAAGGAGGAAGACGAAGCGCGGCGCGATGAAGAGCGCGGGCTCGCTCGGCAGCAGGGCGACGAGGAAGTAGAGGAGGAAGACGCTCGTCACCACCACCAGCCGGATGGCGACGAGCCACTTGAGCTGGCGGCGCAGCAGGACGAGGTTGCGCGCGCCCGGCCGCGGGAGCAGGGGCCGCCGGCCGAGTGGCGCGCCGTCGGCGGACGTCTGATGGCCGGCGCCCGCGAGCGCCGTCGGAAGCGACACTACCGGGCCCCTGGACAGAGCCATCGTCCCGGCCGTTTCCTCTTTGCGACCTACCCGATCTTCTGCAGGATCGAGTACATCGGCAGGTACATGGCGGCAACGATGAAGCCGATGATGCCGCCGAGCACGGTGATCAGCAACGGTTCGATCAGCTTCATCATGCCCGCCACCGCGGTGTCGACCTCGTCTTCGTAGAAGTCGGCGATCTTGCCGAGCATCTGGTCGAGCGCGCCGGTCTGCTCGCCGACGCCGATCATCTGCACCACCATGGACGGGAAGACCTTGGTCTGGGCGAGAGGCTCGGCGATGGTCTTGCCCTCTTCGACCGCCTTGCGCACGGCCATGATCGCGTCCTCGACGATGGTGTTGCCGGCCGTCTTGGCGGTGATCTCGAGGCCGTCGAGGATGGGGACGCCGGAGGAGGTCAAGGTCGACAGCGTGCGGCAGAAGCGCGCGATGGCGATCTTGCGCAGCAGCATGCCGATGACGGGGATCTTCAGCATGGCGGCGTCGACGATGCGGGTGAACTTCGGTTGCGTCTTGTAGGCGCGGTAGAAGGCGAAGCCGCCGGCGATGAGCACCGGAATCACGAACAACGTGTAGCGGGCGAGGAAGTCGGACAGTGCGATGACGATGCGGGTGGGCAGCGGCAGCTCGCTGCCGAGGCCGGCGAACAGCTGTGCGAACACCGGGATCACCTTCCAGAGGATGACCCACACCACGCCGATGGCGATGGTGATGACGGCGGCGGGGTAGATGAGCGCCGACTTGACCTGGCTCTTGAGCTTGACCGCCTTCTCGATGTAGGTCGAGAGGCGTTGCAGGATGATGTCGAGGATACCGCCCGCCTCACCGGCGGCGATCATGTTCGTGTAGAGGGCGTCGAACGCCTTCGGGTGCTTGCGCATCGCGTCGGCGAGCGCGGCGCCCTGCTCGACGTCGGAGCGCACCTTCTGGATGATCTCGCGGAAGGTGCGGTGCTCCTCTTGGTCGCCCAGGATCTCGAGGCACTGCACGAGGGGCAGGCCGGCGTCGAGCATCACCGAGAACTGCCGGGTGAAGAGGGCCACCCGCTTCGAGGAGACGCCTTGCGGGAGGCGGGGAAGGACGGCGACCTCGCGCCCTTTCTCCTTGATGCTGGTGATCTGGATGTTCTGCCGGCGCAGCACCGCCTCCGCGGCGGTGCGGTTGTCGGCGAGCAGGATCCCCTCCTGCACTGCCCCGGTACGGCTCTTACCCTTCCAGACGAAGTTGGGCATCGTGGCTCCTAGCGGGCGGTCCGGCGCCCGGCGCTCTCACGTTCTTGGCGTAGGGCTGAACCGAATCTCATCGTTCGGGAGCGACGGCCGCGGGGGCCCCGGCCGTGACGCCCACGTTGAGGCCCAGGGCGGCAGGCCCGCGGGCGATGATCTCCTGCAGCTCGTCGGGGTGCGACGAGCGTCCCATCGCGACCTGCAGGCTGATCAGGCGCTTGAAGTAGAGCGATGCAAGCGACTGGTTCATCGTCTGCATCCCGAACTTCGCCTGGCCGGTCTGCATCATGCCGTAGATCTGGTGGATCTTGTCCTCGCGAATGAGGTTGCGGATGGCCGAGTTGGGGATGAGGATCTCCATCGACATCACGCGCCCCTTGCCGGTTGCCTTGGGCAGCAGCGACTGGCAGAGGATGCCCTCGAGCACGAAGGAGAGCTGGACGCGGATCTGCCCCTGCTGGTGGGCGGGGAAGATGTCGACGATGCGGTTGATCGTCTGCGCCGCGGAGTTGGTGTGGAGCGTGGCGAAGGTCAAGTGGCCGGTCTCGGCGATGCGCAGCGCCGACTCCACGGTCTCGAAGTCGCGCATCTCGCCGATGAGCACCACGTCAGGGTCTTCGCGCAGCGCCGAGCGGAGCGCGTTGCTGAAGCTGTGGGTGTCGGCATGCAGCTCGCGCTGGTTGACGATGCACTTCTTGTGGGAGTGCAGGTACTCGACCGGGTCCTCAATGGTGATGATGTGCTCGGCTCGCTCGCGGTTGACCTTGTCGAGCATGGCGGCGAGGGTCGTCGACTTGCCCGAGCCCGTGGGGCCGGTGACGAGCACCAGGCCGCGCGGCTTGTCGCAGATCTTCTCCACGATGACGGGCAGGCCGAGGTCGCGGAACGAGCGGATCTCGTAGGGGATCTGCCGGAAGGCGGCGGCGATGGCGCCGCGCTGGTGGAAGACGTTGGCGCGGAAGCGGGCGAGGCCCTTGATGCCGAAGGAGAAGTCGATCTCGAGGTTCTCCTCGAGCCGGTGCTTCTGGTTGTCGGTCAGGATCGAGTAGGCGATCTGCTTGGTTTCGCTGGGCGTGAGCGGCGGGTAGTTGAGCGCCTTGAGCTTGCCGTCGTGACGGATCTGGGGAGGCGAATTGGTGGTCAGGTGCAGGTCCGAAGCGCCCTGCTCCACCATCGTCTTCAGCAGCTCGTTGAGGGTCGGCGGCATCGCGGCTCCTTCCAGCGCACGACCTACCCCGTTGCGGAGCCTCTCCCTGTGGGGACTCTTTCAACGAGGATGTGACGAATTTTGTCGGCCGCAGTTTAGCACAAGGAGGACGACGAAGACCGGGCTCACGCCCGGTCTTCGTGCTGTCGCGAGCGCGGGACAGCCGTCGCCGGGCGCACCCCGGCGCAGTCACACGCCCTCCCGCGGCGCTCGCGCCGCGGCAGTCCTGCTCGGAACCGGCCCCTCGAGGGCGGGGTCCTAGTGCCCGATGCTGGGGATCGAGCGCAGGTACTCGTAGATCGCGCGGATGTCCCGGTCGTTCATGTCCTGGAACACGGGCCACGGCATGACCTGGAGGATCTCGTCCGGCTCCTCCGGGTCGTGGCCGGTGCGGATGAGCTCTCTGTACTCCGCGAAGGTGAGGCCCGCGGGCAGGCCGTTCTCATCGGGCGTGATGTTGGCGGAGACGAACGGACCGAACTGGTTCCCGCCCGCCATGTAGCCAGCGACGTTGATCTGCTTCGGCTGCCCGAGGAACGGGTCGCCGCCTGGCGCATAGGGAGGGTTGGTGTGGCAATCGTTACAACCCGCCTGCGCGTTGACGATGTAGCTACCGAGCCCGAGGAGGTTCTTGTCGCGCCCTTTCTTGATCAACGGCACCGGCGCGATCTTGTACCCCTGGATCACGCGATCCAGCTCTGGATCTCCCGTGCGAGCTTTGGCGTCAACGGTTTCGCTCGCCGGGGGCGCGGCGGCAGACATACGGAGCAGGCTGAAGACGAACACCACCGAGGCCACAGCCACCATCCACGCTCTGGGTCGCATCGCCATCTCCTTGTTGGTCGTGCATCCAGTGAAACGTGCGCCGTGCAGTCGGATTCACGTCCGGTGCCATGCGGGGAGAGTCGCGGAGACCACCTGCTATGGTCCCGCGGTGGCCGAAGATCCCCACCAGGAGGAGGTGCTCGGCAAGGCTTACGACGCCCGCCTGATGCGCCGCCTGGTGGCCTACGTCAGGCCCTACCGCGGGCAGATGGCGCTCGCCGTCGCGCTGATCGTGCTGTCGGCAGCGCTCGAGCTGGTCGGCCCGCTCGCCACCGCCGTTGCCCTCGACCTCTTCGTGCGCCCGGCGGGCGGCGGACGACCATCGGGCGTGTCGCGCTGGGTCCTCGAGCAGCTCGCGAGCCGCGGTCTCTCGCTCGACCGCGCCGAGGGGCTCGCGTGGTGCGCGGGCGTCTACCTGCTCTCGCTGCTCTCGACCTTCGTCGTCCTCTACTGGCAGTCGTACGTGATGCAGCTCATGGGGCAGCGCATCATGCGCGACCTCCGCCGCGAGGTGTTCGGGCACCTGCAACGGCTCCAGGTCTCGTTCTTCGACCGCAATCCGGTCGGCCGCCTGGTGACCCGCGCCACCACCGACGTCGATGCGCTCAACGAGCTCTTCACCGCCGGGCTGGTGTCGGTGTTCGGCGACGTGATGACGCTGCTCGGCATCGTCGTCGTGCTCTTCGCGCTCGACTGGCGGCTGGCCCTGGTGACCTTCTCGATCCTGCCGCTACTGCTGCTGCTGACGCTCTGGTTCAAGAGCCGGGCTCGCGACATGTACCGCGAGGTGCGGATCTGGATCGCGCGTATCAATGCCTTCCTGCAGGAGCACATCAGCGGCATGTCGGTGGTGCAGCTCTTCGGCCGCGAGAAGGTGACGCTCGCCGCCTTCCGCGACATCAACCGCAGACACCGCGACGTCAACGTCAAGGCGATCTACTACTACGCCGTCTACTACCCGGCGGTCGAGCTGATCACCTCGCTGGGGCTGGCGCTGATCATCTGGTACGGCGGCGGCAAGGTGCTTCAGGGCGCCGTCTCGATCGGCGCCCTCGTCGCCTTCTTCCAGTACGCGCAGCGCTTCTACGAGCCGATCTCCGATCTTTCGGACAAATACAACATCCTGCAGGCTGCGATGGCCTCTTCCGAGCGCATCTTCCGCCTCCTCGACGCGCCGGTGAGCATCGCCTCGCCGGCGGAGCCGCACCGCCCGGAGCCGCTTGCGGCCGAGCCCGTGAGCGGCCGCTCGGTACCCTCCGGTCCGCGGCCGCGCGCGATCCGCGGCATGGTCGAGCTCGACCACGTGGGGTTCGAGTACAACCCGGGCGAGCCGGTGCTGCGCGACGTTTCGTTCCGCATCGAGCCGGGGCAGTCCGTGGCGGTGGTCGGCCACACCGGTGCCGGCAAGAGCACGCTCGCGAGCCTGCTGCTGCGCTTCTACGATCCGACGGCCGGGAGCGTGCGCATCGACGGCGTCGACGCGCGGCTCTGGGACGTGCAGACCCTGCGGCGCGGCATCGCCATGGTGCTGCAGGACGTCTTCCTGTTTGCCGGCAACCTCGCCGACAACGTCACGCTCGGCGACCCGGCGATCAGCAGGGAGCGGCTGCGCTGGGCGGCGGGCGAGGCGCGCGCTCTCGACTTCGTCGAGCGGCTGCCGCAGGGGTTCGAGTCCACGGTCCACGAGCGCGGCGCCGGGCTCTCGGTGGGGCAGAAGCAGCTCATCTCCTTCGCCCGCGCGCTCGCCTTCGACCCCGCGATCCTCATCCTCGACGAGGCCACCTCCTCGGTCGACACCGAGACCGAGCAGCGCATCCAGGAGGCGCTCGACCGCCTGCTCGTCGGGCGCACGAGCCTGGTGATCGCGCACCGGCTCTCCACCGTCCAGCGCTGCGATCGCATCCTCGTCATGCACAAGGGGGAGGTCCGCGAGCAGGGCACCCACCAGGAGCTGCTGGCGAAACGGGGCATCTACTACCGCCTCTACCTGTTGCAGTACCGCGACCAGCTCGGCACGCCCGGCGAGGCGGGGCCGGTGCCCGACGTGGCGCTGCCGCCGGCACCCGACGACGCCCTCATCGGCGGCGAACCCCACCACCGGGCCTGATCCGCCGCTGAGCCGGGCCAGTTTGCCCCGCGCTGCCGGGCCGCGCGCCCGGCGCGGGCCCCACCTCCCTTCCCCCGGCGGCCGCCGTCCCGTATCCTCTGCTCTGTATGGCCTCGGCCCGTCCCGTCGACCCCTCGCTCCGCGTCCTCCGCGAGCGCATCGATCGCCTCAACCGCGAAATCCTGGGGCTCGTGGAGCAGCGCGGCGGCCTGATGGTGGAGATGGCGGCCCTCAAGGACGCCCTCGGGCTCGACTCCTACGACCCCCGGCGCGAGGCGGAGATGATCCGACAGCTCACGGAGCGGCCCGAGGGGCCCTTCTCGTCCAGTGATCTCGAGATCATCTTCAAGGCGCTGTTCGCGGTCTCGCTCGGGCTCGAGCGGCGGTCCCGGACCCACGCCGCTCCCGCCGACCCGGGGGCCGAGCAACCCCCCCACCTGCACCTCAAAGTCGTCGGCAAATAGGAGCCGAACCATGGATCAGACGACGAAGCCACGGCCGGCGGCGGTGGGCCGCGAGCGCGACCAGATCTTCGCCGAGCCCGACCGCCCGCGGGAGGACTTCAACTTCGGCGGCGAGACGGCCGCGGTGTTCGACGACATGCTCGAGCGCTCGGTCCCCTTCTATCCGGAGATCCAGCGCATGGTGAGCGAGCTGGCCGTCGACTTCGCCGCCGACGGCAGCGCCATCTACGACTTCGGCTGCTCGACCTGCACGACCTTTCTCGAGCTCGCGAAGGGCCTGCCCGACGACCTCTCGGTGCGCTTCGTCGGCATCGACTCCTCGCGCGAGATGCTCGAGGTGGCCAAGGAGAAGCTCGCCCACGAGTCGTTCCGCTACCCCGTGGAGCTGCGCTGCGAGGACCTCGAGCGCGGCGCGGTGGTGGAGGACTGCTCGGTGGCGCTGCTCGTCCTCACCCTGCAGTTCGTGCGGCCACTGCGCCGCGAGGCGCTCATCCGCCGCATCTACGAAGGGATGCGCGACGACGGCTGCCTGATCATCGTCGAGAAGGTGCTGGGGGAGAGCTCCACGTTCAACCGCCTCTTCATCAACCACTACTACGAGATGAAGAAGCGCAACGGCTACAGCGATCTCGAGATCGCTCAGAAGCGCGAAGCGCTCGAGAACGTGCTCGTCCCCTACCGCCTCGAGGAGAACCGGGACCTGCTCAAGAGCCAGGGCTTCCGGCACGTCGACGTCTTCTGGAAGTGGTACAACTTCTGCGGCATCCTGGCGATGAAGTGAGCGGCGCCGCGAGCGCCACCGGCGCCGGGGACGCGGAGGCGGCGTCGCGGCCGGCCGGCGGCGAGCGGGCCATGCGGCCGCTGCCCGCCTGGCTCCTGCCGCCCGGCCATTTCTTCTTCAAGCACCGCAACTGGGTCTTCCCGCTCGTCTTCCTGGCGCTCGTCGGGCTGACGTTCCCGCGTCCGTTCCTCGGCAGCATGCGCGCTGATCTCCTGCTCGACGCGGTCGGCGTCGCCGTCGCTCTCTCCGGGCAGCTCCTGCGGGCGGCGGTCATCGGCCTCGCGTACATCCGGCGCGGCGGCCTCGACAAGAAGGTCTACGCCGACCACCTCGTGGTCGAGGGATTCTTCGCTCACTCGCGCAACCCGCTCTACGTCGGCAACTACCTGGCGATGGTGGGGCTCTTCCTCATCCACAACTCGCCGCTCGGCTACCTGGTCGGCATCCCCTTCTACACCTTCGCCTACCTCGCCATCGTCGCCGCCGAGGAGGACTTCCTGCGGCGCAAGTTCGGCGGCGAATACGACGCTTATTGCCGCCGCGTGCCGCGCTTCCGCCTGCGCCTCGCCGGCCTCGGGGCCACGCTCTCGAGCATGGAGTTCGACTGGCGCCGCCTCGTGCGCAAGGAATACGGCTCGACCTTCTCGGGCGCCACCGCCATCCTCGGCATGTTGCTGTGGGAGGCGTGGCGGCAGGGTGGGGAGACGGCCCTGCGCGGCCGCGCCGCGGTGCTCGCGCCGGTGTGGGGTGTGCTGGTGGTGCTCTACCTGATCGCCCGCGTGCTCAAGAAGCGCGGTGCTCTCGGAAAGGGGTAGGAATGGACGTCGCGACCGACCTCGAGCAGCTCAAGTACCCGATCGGCCGCTGGGACCGCAACGCCACCCTCGACGCGAGCGGCGTCGCGGCGGCGATCGACACCCTCGACGCGGCGCCTCGCCGCCTCCGCGCCGCGGTCGCGGGGCTCTCCGACGAGCAGCTCGACACTCCGTACCGGCCGGGCGGCTGGACCGTGCGGCAGCTCGTCCATCACGTGCCCGACAGCCACATCAACGCCTACGTCCGCACCCGCTGGGCGCTCACCGAGGACAGGCCGGCGATCAAGACGTACGAGGAGCACCTCTGGGCCGAGCTGCCCGATGCGCGGGGCGCGGCCGTCGAGCCGTCGCTCGCGCTCCTCGCGGCACTCCACCAGCGCTGGGTTCTCCTGCTGCGCGCGCTCGGCGAGGCGGAGCTCGACCGCCCGTACCTCCACCCCGAGATGGGGGCGATGCCGGTGCGCCGGATGCTCTCGATGTACGACTGGCACAGCCGCCACCACGAGGCGCACGTGACCTCGTTGCGTGCCCGCCAGGGCTGGTAGCGCCGCCACCGGCGGAGACCCTCCCAGGCGCATGTCCTTCCGGCGCCAGCTCGCACGGCCGCGGGGGCTGCTCGGGCTGGTGGCGGGCGAGGTGCTCGCCTGGTCGAACCGTGACGTCAACCGGTGGACGCTCGACCTCCTCTCGCCGCACGCCGAGGACCGCCTAGTGGAGATCGGTTTCGGCCCCGGCGTCGGCGTGCGGCTCGCAGCGTCGCGCGCTCGTCGCGGTCTCGTGGCGGGCGTCGACCCGTCGTCGATGATGGTGCGACGGGCGCGCTGGCGGAACCGGCGTGCAGTGCGCCGGGGGCGGATCGACCTGCGGCGCGGCACGGTGGTGGCGCTGCCCTGGCCCAACGGCTCGTTCACGCACGCTTTCGCCGTCAACAGCTTCTTCGAGTGGCCCGAGCCGCGAGCCGGGCTGGCCGAGGTCGCCCGCGTGCTCCGCCCCGGCGGTCGGCTCGCCCTCACCACGCAGGCTCGCTGGGCCCGCGACGCGGCCGAGGTGGAGATGGTGGGCGGCCGGGCCCTCGTGCTGCTCGCGGCGGCGGGCTTCGTCGAGCTGCAAATGGAGGAGCGTGAGATGCGGCCGCTCCCCGCCGTCTGCCTGCTCGGCCGGTTGCCGGGAGAACCACCGGCTCCGTAGCCGGGCTCCGTAGCCGACACCCCGTAGTAAGACAGTGACCCGCGAACGCGCGCTTCAGCTCGCTGATGTCGTCGCCAGCTCGCCGAATCGCTGCAGGTAGTCGACGTAGAGCTCGGTGATCCGCGCGAGCGAGGTGCGCTCCTTGACCTCGGCGAGGGTGGCGAGCGCGCGCTGCCAGTCGGCGCCGCCCACCGCTTCCTCGGCGCTGCGGATCGCCGCCACCACGTCGGCGCGCTCTGGGCCGGTGTAGAACGGGTAGCCCGGGCCCAGGTGCTCGAGCGCGGACTCGTCGCGGGTGGTGATGAGCACCGCCTCGCACACCGCCGCGGTGACGACCTTCATGTTGGGCTTGTAGAGCATCTCGCGCCCCGGCCGCCGCAGCGAGAGGTGGGCGTTGAACGCCGGCGCACGCGCGAACCACTGATCGACCACCATCTCGACACCGGGGATTGGCTCCCAGCCCGGCGGGAACGAACGCGGCTCGCCGATGTACGCAAGGCGCAGACGGTCGAGGGCCGCGCGGTTCCGTTCGTAGCGGTCGTCCCAGTGGTGCGGGATCGTCACCGCACCCGAGCGGCCCCTGCCGAAGTCGAGCAGCGCCCGCTCGTTGCGAAAGATCATGCCGTCCCAGAGCGGACGGTAGCGCACGCCCCGCCGGAACACCACCGTGTCGTGGACGTCGACCACCACGACGTTGCCGCGGAGTCGCGCGCCGAGCAGGTGGGCGAGGTCGGCGCGCTTGATGAAGATGAGGATCGCATCGCGCACGGCGCCGATCTCGTCGGCGAAGAGCGAGCGCGTCGCGATCCCGCGGTGGGTGAGCGCCGCCGTCATCTGGTCGGCGGCGATGTCGGTGGACCCCTTCTGGTAGTACTTGACGAAGCACACCTCGCGCGGTGGCGAAATGCGACGCCGAGGCGGTCCTGGAGTCTCTCGTCTCACGGGGGAGGCACGCTATCCCACCGCCGTTCGAGCGGGACCCGAGCCCGAGCGAGACTCGAGCTCGACCGGACAGCGTTAGCTCCGGCCTCGCTCATGTGAAAGGCGTACACTAGAGCTCTTCAGAAGGCGGCTCTTCAGAAGACCCACCGCGAGTCTTCACGAGGTGACCCCATGCGCACGCCGCTCGTCGCGTTGCTCGGCTGTGTCCTCCTCCAGGTCTGCGCAGGTGACGGCCGAGCGCAGGGCACCGCGCCGGCCGCGGCAGGCACCGGAATCCAGTTCGAGAACCCCGCCCTGCCGCAGCCGGACCGCGACGCTCTCTCGCGGGCGGCCCTGCTCGTGTCCCGCTGGGCGATGGTGCAGCGCGTGGTGCAAGCGGTGAAGACCCAGGAAACGGCGCCGCTGCCCATCGAGCGCGTGACGGCCATCGACGAGGCCTGGCAGCGCGGCGAAGACCCCGAGGGCCTCGCCACCTCGATCGGGAAGAGCGACTGCTCCCAGGCGCTGCAGACTCTGGTCTCCGCCAACCCCGGCTACGCGGAGGCTTTCGTCGCCGACGATCGTGGCGTGCTGGTCTGCATGAGCCAGCGCACGACCGACTACTTCCAGGGGGACGAGGAGAGCTGGAAGCGCGCCTTCGCCGGCGGCGCCGGCGCCGTCTTCGTCTCGAAGCTCGAGCACGACGCCAGCATCAGCCTCGACGTGGTGCACATCTCGGTGCCGATCAAGAGCGCCGGGAAGGTGATCGGCGTGCTGATCGTGGGCCGCATCGCGGCTCCGGGCTGAGCCGGCCCGCGCGCCGCAGCGTGCCGGCTTGGCTGGAATTGGGCTTGTGTTATCATCCCGTTCAACTTTTCCAGTAGTCCTCTGATGGCTGCAGTCCCCCTGGTCCCCGGCGCGACGCCGGCTTCGGTTCCTTCCCCCCAGTCGAAGGCCTTCCCCGCCGTTTCGGAGAGCGGTTTCGGATGGAGCTCCGTCCGCTGACGCTCGACTGACCCTGGAGAGGAGCGATGAAGAGGCTGTACGTGGGCAATCTTCCGTTCAGCGCTACCGAGGACGAGGTCCGTGAGCTCTTCGAGCAGCACGGCCGCGTCCACTCCTGCTCGCTGATCAACGACCGCGAGACCGGGCAACCGCGCGGCTTCGGGTTCGTCGAGATGGAGGAGGACGATGCCGACGCCGCCGTCGAGGCGCTGAACGGCTACACCCTCGGCGGCCGCGCGCTGAAGGTCAACGAGGCTCGGCCTCGCGAGCCTCGTGGCGGTGGCGGCGGTGGTGGCGGCGGCCCGCGCCGCGGCTGGTAGCCCGGCGTCCGACGCGGATCGGCGCCGGCTGGCCCTGGCGATTCGGGACGGCTGTCGGAAGGCGCTCTCCGCAGCGCACGAGGAGGCGCTCGCCGCCGGCCTGTGTGGCGACGGCGCGTGGGAGGCGGCGCTCGGCGCGCTCTCGCGGCTCAGCGCCGACGAGCTGCTCGCGCTGGCGGATCCTCCGCCGCCTCGCTGAGGCCGGGTGCGGCGGTGTCGGGCTCGCTCGTCCCGCGCCGCACGAGCGCGCGGGCGACGGCCGCGCAGACGAGAGCCCAGAGTGCGCCGGCGACCCAGCCGGCGAGGACGTCGGTGGGGTAGTGCACGCCGAGGACGACGCGGCTCGCGCCGATGAGCGCGATCAGCGTCGCCGCGCAGGCGCCGGCGAACACCCGGAGCCGCCGCTGCGGGGTGACCTCGTGGATGACCAGAGCGATTGTCAGGTAGAAGGCGGACGAGAGGAGCGCATGGCCGCTCGGGAAGCTCGGGCTCTCGACTTGCACGAGCCACGGGACGAGCTGCGGTCGCGGGCGCGCGAAGATCGCCTTGAGCACCTGGTTAAGCACCATTCCGCCGCTCCCTGCCGCGAGCATCCAGAGAGCCAGGACCGGCCGGTTCGCGAGGAAGAGGAAGCCAACGACGCCCACCACCACGAGCATCACGACGGCGTGGCTGCCGAGCGCGGTGACGTCGCGAGCCGCCTCGGCGAGCAGGGCCGGCCCACGCAGCCGGCCGACCGAAGAAGGGTCGCGCAGCATTCGCAGAACCACCTCGTCGAAGGTGGTGCTGGCGCCGCTCAGGGCGGCCCACGCGAGGGCGCCGAAGAGGAACACGCCGGCGACCGCGACGAGTGCGACCGCGCCCGCGTGTCGCTGGGCCAGCAGGGAGCGCGGCGGCCGCGGCGGTGCAGCCATCCGCGCGATTCTAGTCGGCAAGAGTCTCGCGCCGCCGCGGCGACGTAGGATGCGCGCCGTGATGCCGAGCTTCGAGCGTTCTCGCCGGCCTCGACTGCTTGGGCGGAGCGTGGAGCGCCAGCACCGATGAGGGCCCCGCCGCTCGTCGAGGATGGGCTGCGCCGCGACCTCCTCCTGCTCGCGCTCGCCGCCTCGCTGCTTTTCCTACCGGGGCTCGGCCGTCGCGACGTATGGAATCCCGACGAGGCGCGCTACGCGGAGGTGGCCCGCGAGATGCGCGACGCCGGGTCGTGGGCGCTGCCGCGGCTCAACGGCGCCATCTACACGCAGAAGCCGCCGCTTTTCTTCTGGCTGATCGACGCCGCGGCGCTCCTGACCGGCGAGGTCGACGAGACCGCGGCGCGCCTCCCCTCCGCACTCGCCGGCATCGGCGCGGTGCTGCTCGTCTACCGGCTGGGCCGGCGCTTCCACGGCCGCCGTGCCGGTCTGCTCGCGGCGCTCGTCTTCGCCACCTCGTTCAAGGTGATGTGGCAGGCGCGTTTCGGGCAGATCGACATGCTGCTCACCTTCCTCGTCGCGCTCCAGCTCTGGTGGTTCGTGCGCGGCTTCACCGAGGAGCGTCCCCGTTGCTACTGGCTGATGTACCTCGCGGGCGGCCTCGCCGTGCTCGCCAAGGGGCCGGCCGGGGTGCTGCCGCCGCTCATCGCCATCGTCGTCTTCCTGCTCTGGAACGGCGAGCGTGGCGAGTTGCGCCGGCTGCGCCTCGGCCGCGGTCTCCTGCTCGTCGCCGGGGTGGCGCTCGCCTGGCTCGTGCCGGCGGGGCTCGCCGGCGGCCGCGCCTATCTCGACCAGATCGTGCTGCGCCAGAACGTGACGCGCTACGCCAACCCCTGGCACCACCGACTGCCCTGGTACTACTACCTGACGGTGATCCCACCCGAGTTCCTGCCCTGGTCGCTGCTGCTGCCGACCGCCTGCGTGGCGGGCCGCGGTCTCGGCGGTCGGGGGCGTGACGGCTTCCGGCTCGCGCTCTCGTGGGCGATCGTCACCGTCGTCTTCTTCAGCCTGTCGCCCGCGAAGCGCGACGTCTACGTGCTCACCATGTACCCGGCGATGGCGCTGCTCGTCGGCGCGGCGCTCGACCGGCTCGCCTCGCTCTGGCCGGCGCAGCGGCGCTGGGCGGTCTGGCCGTTCGCGATCTTCGCGTTGCTCGCCGGCCTCCTCGTCGTCGCCCTGCCGGTCGCCGGACGGGGCCGTGAGGAGGCAGTGCCGCTCGGCGGCGACCGCTTCGTGTGGACGGTCACCTTCGCGCTCCTTCCACTTTTCGCCGGGGCGTTGTGGAGCTGGTGGTCGGCCCGCTCGGGCAGGCTCGCCCGCGCGGCCGTCGCCGTCGGTGCCGGCATGGCGGCGCTCGAGCTCGCCCTCGCGTTCGTGCTCCTGCCGCGCTTCGACGTCGTCAAGTCGGCGCGACAGCTCTCGGCGGATCTCGTCGCGCGCATGGAGCCGGGCGACGTCTACGGCATCTACCCGCGCCTCGACTCCACCTTCCTCTTCTACAGCCGTCGCTTCGCCGAGGACCTCGACGGCGAGGCGAGCTTGCGGGCGTTCGTCGCCCGCCCCGGGCGCGTCTGGGTGCTCGCCCAGCGCGACGACTGGCGGCGCCTCGAGCCGCCCCTGCCTCTCGTCGAAGTGGCGCGCGACGGTGACGCGCACCATGGCTACCTGCTGCTCGCGCGACCCGGGATGGCGCCCGGTGCGGTGCCGCCCGGCACGCCGTGACCTGCGTGCTAACGTCGATCGCAGCGACAGGAGAGTGAGGACATGGCCAAGAAGCTCTACGTCGGCAACCTCCCCTACAGCGCCACCGAAGACGAGCTGCGTGACCTCTTCTCGCAGCACGGCACGGTGCACTCGGTGAGCGTCATCAGCGACCGCGAGACCGGGCAGCCGCGCGGCTTCGCCTTCGTCGAGATGGACGACGAGGGGGCGACCGCGGCGATCGGCGCCCTCGAGCAGACCCAGTTCGGAGGCCGCAACCTGCGCGTCAACGAGGCCCGGCCGCGCGAGGAGCGCGGTCCCCGCCGCGACTGGTAGCCGGCCTCAGACCCGTCCCCGCTCCTTCTTCTCCTCGAGCTCCTCGAGCGTGCGGGGCCAGTCCTTCTTCATCAGCTGCGACAGCACGCGGTCGGCGAGAAGACGACCGCCCGTCTGGCAGGTCGGGCAGTAGTTCGCCTCGTTCTCGGCGTAGAGGATGCGCTGCACCGGCGTGCCGCAGACCGGGCAGGGCTCGCCGTAGCGGCCGTGCACGGCCATCTGCGGCCGGAACGCGGTGACCTTCTCCGGGAAGCCCTCGCCGGCCTCCTCGCGCAGCCGAGTCACCCATTCGCCGAGCACCTCCTTGATGGCGGCGAGCAGGCTCGCGGTCTCCGCACCGGTCAAGTCCGTGGTCCGCTTGAAGGGCGACATCCGCGCGCGATGGAGGATCTCGTCCGAATACGCGTTGCCGATGCCGGAGAGGATGCGCGGGTCGGTCAGCGCGCGCTTGAGAGTGTGCGTCTCGGCGACGAGCGCGGCGTGGAACGCCTCGGGTGTGGCGTCGAGCACCTCGAGGCCGCCGCGGTCGTGGGCGGCGAGCGCGGCCTCTCCCTCGACGAGGTGGAGCGAGGCGCGCTTCTTCGGGCTCGCCTCGGTGAGCAGCAGCGTGCCGGTGGGGAAGTCGAAGGCGGCCAGCCCGACCTTCTTCGGCACCGCAGCGCCGTGAGCCTTCCACCGCAGCCGTCCGGCGACCATCAGGTGGATGACGAGGAAGAGGTCGCCCTCGAGCGCGAAGACGAGGCGCTTGCCCAGGCGGCGAAGCCCGATCACCTCGCGCCCGGCGGCGCTCGACAGGGGCGGCGTCACCGAACGCAGCACGAACGGGCTGCCGAGCCGCACCGTCTCGAGCTTCTGGCCGAGGATCCGCGGCGCCAGCGCCTCGAGGTAGACCACGACGTCGGGGAGCTCGGGCATGACAGTAGTGTTGCGTCTCTGCCGCTCCCGAGACAAGCCGTCGGGTTCCGTGAGAGCCTCACGCCATGCCCGAACGCAACTTCAGCATCTACCGCCCGCACCCCTGGCACGGCCTGTCGATCGGCCCCGAGCCCCCCTCGCTGGTCCACGTCTACGTCGAGATCACGCCGTTCGACACCCTCAAATACGAGGTCGACAAGGAAACCGGCTACCTGCGCCTCGACCGCCCGCAGCAGAGCTCGTCGGTTCCACCCACTCCCTACGGCTTCATCCCGCGCACTTATTGCGGCCCACGCGTGGCGGCACTGTCTCCCGAGAGCAAGGCCGGTGACGGCGACCCGCTCGACGTCTGCGTCTTCTCGGAGCGGCCGATCAACCGCGCGGAGGTCCTGCTGACCGGGCGCATCGTCGGCGGCATCCGCACCACCGACCGCGACGAGGCCGACGACAAGCTCATCGCCGTCTTGTGGAACGACCAGCTCTGGGGCAGCGCGCGAGAGCTCTCCGAGCTGCCGGAGGCGCTCGTGGATCGCATCCGTCACTACTTCGCGACGTACAAGATGGGCCCCGGATCCTCCTCGAGCGTCACCGTGCGCGAGGTCTATGGCCGCGAACGGGCGTGGGGCGTCGTCGAGGCGGCGAGCGCCGACTACCAGGAGAGTTTCGGCGCGCCGTGAGCGCGGCGGCCGGCGGGATCACCTTCTTCTGGGACTTCCACGGCCCTCGGGCCGAGGGGACGGCCCGGCACTTCCTGCGCCACCTGGACGAGTTCTTGCTCCGCGAAGGCGTGGGCGGCTGCTCGACCGCGGTCGAGCAGCCGCGAAAGGGGCAGTGGACGGTCTCCTGCCACGCACCGGCCGAGTCGGCCGATACGGTGCGGCGGGCCCTTCGGCCGCGCCGGGAGCAGGGAGACACGGGAACGCTGGAGCCATGAACGAGCCGGTGACGGGAGAGCGGGGGAAGGCGCCGGTTCCGGACGGGGGACCGGTGCCCCCGGCGCCGGTGGGCGAGGAGGCGCCGGAGCCGGCAGCCGGTCCCGCTCCTCCCTGGTTCCGCGCCGTCGTCTCGGACAGCCTCCTCGGCGCCCTCTGCCCGCTCCTGCCGGTGCCCATCGTCGACGACATCGCGCTCGCGCGCATGCGGCGCCGGATGGTCGAGCGCCTCGCGAGCCGCTGGGGAGTGACGCTCACCCCGGGGCAGCTCGCCTGGCTGGCCGGCGGCGGACGCCCGTTCTCGGTCCCCCGGTTCCTCGGCAAGGCCCTGATCTATCCGTTCAAGGAGCTGCTGCGGAAGATCCTCTACTTCCTCGCCATCAAAGATGCCGTCGACACCTTCTCGCTGCTCTTCCACCAGGGCTACCTGCTCCATGCCGCGCTCGCCAAGGGGTTTCTCCGCGGTCCCTCGCCGGACGACGCGCACGTCTGGGCCGTGACCACCGCCGTGCACGGCACCCTCACCGCCACCGACACCCGCCCGCTGCGCCAGCTACTGCTCGGCGTGCTGCGCAACAGCCGCCGGCTGGTGCGGGCCGCGGTGCGCTGGCTGGGGGCCCGCCTCAGGCGATCGGCGGGTGGGCCACCGATCGCCGACGTGGTCGCCATCGCCGACGAAGCCGCTGCGCCGCCCGTCCCGGGCTCGCCCGAGGTCGAGCAGCTCCTCGACCGGCTGCTGCTGGTGCTATGGGGCCAGCGGGGCTACCTCGGGCGCCTCGAATCCGAGCTCGACCGGCGCCTGGGAACTGCCGGGCAGCCCGCAGCGGGCTGAGACCGGGCCGAGACCGGGCGGGCTGGCGAGCCCACCCGGAGCGGCCTCGGCGAGCTTCCCGCGAAGCCACGCCGGCGGCTTGACAGACCCGCGTGGCGGGCGGTATCTTTGTTAGCAGTCACCAGAGGTGAGTGCTAACAACGCTCGCCGTTCGCCTCGGACGACTCCCTATCCAATGACGCTTGTTATCAGGCACTTAGATCGCTATCAGTCACTCGTGACCACCATCTTTCACTCGACTCAACCCATCAGCAAGGAGGCCTCGACATGAACATTCGTCCGCTACAGGATCGCGTGCTGGTTCAGCGCATGGAGCAGGAGGAGCAGGTCCGCGGCGGGATCATCATCCCGGACACCGCCAAGGAGAAGCCCCAGCAGGCCAAGGTGGTCGCCGTGGGCCCCGGCAAGGTGGGCGACGACGGCAAGCGCACGCCGGTCGACGTCAAGCAGGGTGATCGCATCCTCATCGGCAAGTATTCGGGCAGCGAGATCCGCATCGACGAGGAGGACTACGTGATCCTCCGCGAAGACGAGATCCTCGCCGTCGTCAACTGATCCCACCCCATCCAGCTTCCAGGAGATACAACCAATGGCAAAGATGATTACCTACTCGGAGGACGCGCGGTCCGCGATCCTCCGCGGCGTCAACAAGCTCGCCGACGCGGTCAAGGTGACCCTCGGCCCCAAGGGCCGCAACGTGGTCATCGAGAAGAAGTTCGGCTCGCCGACGATCACCAAGGACGGCGTCACCGTCGCCAAGGAGATCGAGCTCGCCGATCCGCTCGAGAACATGGGCGCCCAGATGGTGCGCGAGGTCGCTTCCAAGACCTCCGACGTGGCCGGTGACGGCACCACCACCGCCACCGTGCTCGCCCAGGCGATCTATCGCGAGGGCAGCAAGAACGTCACCGCCGGCGCCAACCCGATGGAGCTCAAGCGCGGCATCGACCTCGCCGTCAAGGCTGCGGTCGAGGCCATCGACAAGCTCTCCAAGCCGGTCGAGGGCAAGGAGATCGCCCACGTCGGCACCATCTCCGCCAACAACGACGAAGAGATCGGCGGCATCATCGCCGAGGCGATGGAGAAGGTCGGCAAGGACGGCGTGATCACCGTCGAGGAGAACCGCGGCATCGAGACCACCCTCGAGGTGGTCGAGGGCATGCAGTTCGACCGCGGCTACCTCTCGCCCTACTTCGTCACCGACGCCGAGCGCATGGAGTCGGTGGTCGAGAACGCCAAGATCCTCCTCTACGAGAAGAAGATCTCGTCGATGAAGGACCTCCTCCCCGTGCTCGAGCAGGTCGCCAAGCAGGGCCGCCCGATGCTGATCATCGCCGAAGACGTCGAGGGCGAGGCCCTCGCGACGCTCGTCGTCAACAAGCTTCGCGGCACCCTGCAGATCGCCGCCGTCAAGGCGCCGGGCTTCGGCGACCGCCGCAAGGCGATGCTCGAGGACATCGCGATCCTCGCCGGCGGCAAGCTGATCTCCGACGACCTCGGCATCAAGCTCGAGAACGTCAAGTGGGATGACCTCGGCGACGCAAAGAAGGTCGTCATCACCAAGGACGAGACCACCATCGTCACCGACAGCGACGACCCCAAGCGCCGTGAGGCGATTGCCGGCCGCGTCAAGCAGATCCGCAACCAGATCGAGGAGACGACCTCCGACTACGACCGCGAGAAGCTCCAGGAGCGCCTCGCCAAGCTCGTCGGTGGTGTCGCCGTGATCAAGGTCGGCGCTGCGACCGAGACCGAGATGAAGGAGCGCAAGGCCCGCGTCGAGGACGCCATGCACGCCACCAAGGCGGCCGTCGAGGAAGGCATCGTTCCCGGCGGCGGCGTCGCGCTGCTGCGCGCCATCAAGGCGGTCGAGGCGATCAAGGCCGAGGGCGACGTCAAGGTCGGCGTCACCATCGTCCGCCGCGCTCTCGAGGAGCCGTCGCGGCAGATCATCAACAACGCCGGCGAGGAGGGCTCGGTCATCGTTCGCCAGCTCATCGCCATGGAAGGCGCGCAGGGCTACAACGCGGCCACCGGCAAGATGGAAGACCTGATCAAGGCCGGCGTCATCGACCCCGCCAAGGTCACCAAGACGGCGCTGCTCAACGCGGCGTCGATCGCCGGGCTCATGCTCACCACCGAGGCCCTCGTCTCCGAGATCAAGGAGAAGGAGGAGAAGGTTCCCGCGGGCGGTGGTGGCGGCATGGGCGGCATGTACTAGGAAGATCCCGAATGCACGAAGGGCGGGCACCGTGCCCGCCCCCCGTCGCATCGCCTCGTTTCACGGCCGGCGCGTGCTCACGCGCCGGCCGTTTCATTTCCCCTCGCACGGCGACGTTCGCCGCGGTCCTGGGCGTTCTTACATCGAGACGACCTTCCGGGCCGCCCCGCGCCGCGCCTTCAAGGCCATGCGACTCAGGGCGTTGGCGCGCTGCTCACGGTCGCCGCCGCCGAGGCACGCGCCTTGCTCGCCCTCATCGCGGGCATCGAACGAGCCGGGACCCGGGCGCGACCGTCGCGGGGTGACGCCGCCACCCGGGCTCCCGGCACTTTCCGCGGACCTCCGCTCTCTCAAAGCCGTGTATGCCCTCAGGGCCGGCCAGTGCCGGCCCACTTTTTTGGGCCGTCAGCGAGCTGGAGGCGGCGCGGGCTCGGCGTCGGCCTCGTCGCCGCCGAGGAGCATCGCCTCGAGCCCGGCGGTGGCGCGTCGGATCTCCGCCACGAGAACGGTGAGCTCTTCGCCTCCGCCTTTACCCCCGGTGCCGCTGCCCGCGGCAACGAGGAGCGAAGCGATCCGCGCGAAGGTCGCCTCGATCTCCCGGCGTTGCTCCTGCGCCGCCGCCTCGATCTGCTCGCGGTCCGGGTGCGCCGCGAGCAGCGTCGCGCGCTCGCGGTCCAGCTCGTCGAGCTGCGAGAGGAACGCCTGGCGCACGTTCGCGAAGTGCGCTCGCACGTCGTCGAGGGACAGCGCGGGGACCTGGTCCGACCTGGGATCCGGCATGGGGCCTACGATACCCTCCGGCCGCGGCGCGTGCCGATCGACGAGCGTACGGCCCGGCCGGCCCGCCAGAGCAAGTCGAGCGGCCGCAGCAGGCGCCGCCCCACGTACCCCCAGCGGCTCCGCGGCTTGCCGTACACGCGTTCGAGCTGCGCGTCGGAGAGCGCCAGCGCCTGCCGCCCGGCGTTCCACCAGCCAGCCCACCGCCGCCCCTCGTGGAGCGGCCGCACGAGGTCGCGCAGCTTGAGCGCCTCGCCGTAGCGCGTGTCGAGCGCGCCGGCGATGAGGTGGCGCACGAGCAGCGCCGCCGGCGTGTCCTCGGCGATCCAATCGATCTCCCCGGCGACGAGGGCCCTGCAGGCATCCAGCGCGGCGCGGGCTTCGCTCGCGGTTGCCCGCTCGTCGAGAAGCGCCGACGAAGCCGCGAGGAGCGCCTCGCCCTCGGGGCCGCCGGCGCCGAGGTCGACGAGGTCGCCGAGCAGGCGCACCGTCGGGTACGCATCCGGCCGGAAGCCGTGCTGGAGCAGCGCATGCGCGAGCGCGTGGGCGACGAGCACGGGCGGCGACGGCAGCCAGGCGGCTCTCCCGGGCTGCGGCGACCGCACGAGCAGCCCGGCCGCGGCGAGCGCCTCGAACGTGGCGAAGGAACGGCCTCCCGGTCCCGACACCGAGACCAGTCCCGACACCGAGATTCCGGGCAGGTGACGATGCACCTCGACGAGCCCGAGCCGGGGGTGGAGCAGGGGTGGCAGGTGATGCGGGTACTCCTCCCCGGCGCAGGGTGCGTATCCGCGCGCCACGAGCGCGTCGACGACCGCGGATGCGGCGCCCTCCGGCACAAGGACGTCGACGTCACCGAGCACGCGGCTGCCCGGTGCCAGCGCTCCAGAGAGCTCGAGCGCCACTCCCTTGAGGAAGCAGCACGACGCTCCCGCCGCGCCCGCGGCGCTCGCGATCTCACCCGCCGCCTCGGTCGCCTGCAGCATCGCCACCGCCGCCACGCGGCTCGCGCGAGCGAGCTCGGCCGCGGCTTCCGGAGCGCCGGCGAGCTCCGCCGCCGGCCTCGCCCGCGAACCGATCCGCGCCGCGAGCCCGAGGCGGGCAGCCAGGCGCGCCGCTTCCGCAAGGTCCACGGCCGCCGGCACGGCAGCGGAGCCCGCGGCGAACGCCCGCAGCAGCACCCAGCGCAGCTCGGGCGTCAGCGCCACCGCCGGCGGCCGGAAGCGGAAGCTCATCGAGCCACCGCCCAGCGCGCGAGCAGCGCGCACCGCATCGCCATGGTCCTCGTCATCGCCGTCGTCCTCGTCACCGAGCGCGCCAGAGACGACGAGGCCCCGGCGGCAGTGCCGACCGGGGCCGTCTCGATGCAGGCGCGAGAGCCGGGACGGACCCGGCGGCGCCTCTTGATGACGCTCACCCGCCGGCGGGCTGCGCCAGCGCTGCCGCCGGCGGCGCCTGCAACAGCTCGGGCTCCTCCTCGAATGCCGCGCCGACGAGGGCGCGCGCCGAGAGCGGCACCGCGAGCGAGCGCGCGAGCAGCGAGAGCTGGATCTGGCCGTTCGCCGCCCACGACTGCAGCTCCGGGAAGAGGTGGCCGAGCACCGCGAGCCCGCGGCCGACCTGAGACATCAACCCCAACCGCGCGGCGAGCTCGAGCACGAGCCCACGCCCCTCGCCCTCGGGCCACAACTTGAGCAGCAGGGCAAGGTGGTGCCAGAGCGGTGGATCCGGATGCGCCAGCGGATCGCCCAGCCGCGCCGCCAGCAGCGTGAGCATCAGCTCGCGCCGCGGCACGCGCCACGTGTGCACGCCGTCGGTCCACTTCCGGCTGTTGTGCCGCACGAGCTCCGCGAGCGGCCCGAGCGGAACCACGCCGAGCACGCCGCCGCGCGCGCGCAGATAGAGCGGCAGGCCGCCGTTGCCGAGGTCGGTCGCCGTGGCGGTGGCCGCGAGCGGCAGCCGCAGCGAGAACGCACCCAAGCTGCCGTAGAGACCGGCGAGCAGCGCGGCGTCGCCGAGCAGCAACGCATCGGACGTCGATTCGCCCGAGAGGCCGACGCGCTCGGCGAGCATGCCGAGCAGGTGCGCGTTGAACATCGACGTGCTGTCGCTCACCGCGAGCTGCCGGCCCAGCGTGAGCGGCAGCGTCTCGTTGCTCCAGCTACGTGCGGCGATGATGAGGAACGGACGGAGGAGTCGCTCGCTCACGCCGCGCATGCGCGCCGCGGAGCAGAGCTGGTCGAGCCCGACCGACTCGGTCGACTCTCCTTCCGCAGCGCGCGCGGCCGCGCGCACGACGTCCCGAAGGGCAACGAATCGGGAATGGGCACTCATCGAGGGAACGCCACGTTCATCTGAGGGAACGCCAAGTGTAGCGCGCTCAAGGCTAAAAGGCGAAACGCGGGTTTCACAGACAAGCCCCAGCTGGGCGACGGCGGGTGGTCGGCTGGGTGCCGACGAGCCCCAGGACGGCGGTCGCGGACGGCTCCTTGGAACAGTGCGCCAGGGCCCGTCGCCCGGCGGCGCGGGTCCTCCGGGGCGGGTCGTCGCGACCGGTCAGGAGAGCGTTCATTGAGTGCAAACCGCTGATGCTCAAGATCTTATGGGTTCGGCTCGGCAGGGCTCACCCGCGCTCCTGGCGGCGCTGCGGGTCCGGGAAGGCGATGACGGGAGCCGCATGGGAGCCCGTCGCGTCCAGCCCGTTGCCGTCCCCGTTGCCCCCGTTGATGCCCAGGTCGCTGCGCAGGGCCTGGCGTTGCTCCGCCGACGCCTCGGCCAGGCGTTCGCGCACGCCGCTCCGCCGCAGAGCCACCATCACCGCCCCCTGGGTCAGGAGCACCACGGCGCCCAGCGTCGGGTTGCGCGTCACCGCGACGACCACTGCCAGCACGCAGAAGGTCAGCACCGTGCCGTAGATCCAGGCGACCACGCGCCCGCGCCCACGCCGTCGCAGCAGCAGGTGGTGGACGTGATTGCGGTCGGCGCTGAACATCGCGAGCAGCCGCTCGGCAAATGCGCCATGCGGCCGCGAGACGAAGCGGAAGCCCATCACCAGCAGCGTGTCGATCACCGGCACGCCGAGCGCCAGCAGCGGCACGAGGATCGCGATCGCGGCCGGCGCCTTGATCGACGAGTGCACGCTCATCGCGGCGAGCAGGAAGCCGAGCGTCAGCGACCCCGAATCGCCCATGAAGATCTTCGCCGGCGCCCAGTTGTGGCGCAGGAAGCCGATGCACGCCCCGGTGACGGCGGCCATCAGGATCACCGTACCGACGTTGTCGAGCATCAGCGCGTATGCGAGCAAGCTCGCAGCGATGATGGCGACGACGCCGGCGGCGAGGCCGTCGAGGCCGTCGAGCAGGTTCACCGCGTTGGTGACACCGACGATCCAGAAGACCGTCAGCACCGGTCCGAGCCAGCCGAGGTGGATGCTGGGCTGACCGGGGATCGACAGCGCGTGGAACGTCCAGCCGACGTGGACCAGCAAGAGGCCCGCGAAGATCTCGACCGCGAGCTTCTGCCAGACCGAGACTCCGATCACGTCGTCGACCACGCCGACGAAGAAGACCAGCGCCGCCGACATGGCAAGTGCGATGAGCTCGCTGCGATGGATCGCCGAAGACAGCGGTATCCAGTTCGCGAGCCCCACGCCGGCGGCCGCGAAGGCCACGCCGCCGACGATGGCGATGCCGCCCAGCCTCGGAGTCGCCTCGAGCTGATGCTTGCGCCCGCCCGGATAGTCGAGTGCGTGCACCGCCATCGCCACGCGAGCGACCAGCGGCACCGCCAGGTTGCTCACCAGGCCGGCGGCGATCGCGGCGGCCATGGCCAGGATGAGCATCACAGAGATCGGGGTCACGACCATGGGCAGCATCAGGCGGCTCCTCGGGCGAGGCCCGCTCGGGCGCTCGCGTCGACGCCCCGCTCGAGCACGTCACAGAACGCCGAGAGCAGGTGACGCTGCGAGAGCTCGCCGTGCAACGCGCCGCGCGCACGCGCACCGCGCGCGGCGAGCCCGGCGTCGGGGGAGCCCGCGAGCTCGCGCAAGACGTTGGTGGCGCCGGCGACGTCGCCGTGATCCACCTGCCAGCCGATGTCGAACCGCTCGACCAGCTCGCCCACGTGCGACTGCCGTGGACCCAGGTAGAGCACCGGCCGCCCTGCGGCCATCGCTCCGTAAACTTTGCTGGGGTGGACGATCCCCACCATGTCGGCCCCCATGCTCACGAGGTGTGCATCGGCTGCGGAAAGGCTGTACCGGAGGTCCGCCAGAGGCTGGTAGGGCAACAGCACCACGCGCTCGAGCCTGTCGCGCCGCACCGCCTCCTCGACTGCTGCTTTTTGGCCTCCTTCCCCTATGAACACGAAGGCCAGGCGGGTTTCTTCCCGAAGCTCCCGGGCCGCATGCAGGATGGTGTCAACCGGGTGGACCGGCGAAAGGTTTCCGGAGTACATGAGCACCCGCTTGCCCTGCAGGCCGTGGCGGGTGCGGAAGGGGTTGTCGGCGTGGGCCACCGGCTCGATGTGGTTCTCGTGCGGCCAGGGCGGAAGGACGGCGAGCTTGCCGTCGAGCTCCCAGCGGTGCCTCACCCGGTCCGCCATGAAGCGGTCGAGGGCGACGACCGCCTGGCTGCCCCGGGCGGCGGCGTGGTTGGCGCCCTCGAGCAGCCGTGCCGACGGGGCGCCAGGACGCACGGCACCGGTGACGATCGCCTGGTCAGGGTTCAAGTCCATCAGCCAGAAGGTCAGCGGTGCGCGGCGAAGGCGGGCGATCGCCAGACCAAAAACGGGCGCCATCGGCGGAGACGTGCTGATGACGACGTGCGTGGGGCGCTTGCCGACGAGACCGTGAAGCAGGGCCTGAGCGAGGAACGCGAGCCCGCCGACGGTCCGCGCCCGAAGGTTCCCTTTGCCGAAGGAACCCCACGCAAGACGGCGGATCTCGACGCCGTCGATGGTTTCGCGGGAAGGGAAGCGGCGGGACGGGTCGGCGTAGCCGCGAGCGGAGGTCAGCACCCGAACCCGCCAGCCACGTCGGGCCATCTCACGGGCCGCGTCGTGGAAGTGCTGGCCGAGGGAGGTGGGGTCGGGGGGGTAGACCTGGGAGAGGAGGAGGAGGGATTGACTCAGAGCAGCCATCGCTCACGGGGTACCGCCAACGTGTTCCACGCCGGCTCGGGTTCTGGTCTGCGCAGTGGCGCGGGCTGGGCGGAGTCGAGCATCACGTAGTCGAGGTCGCAGAAAAGCGACCCGATCGCGCCGCTGTTCTCGGCGGTGACCTCGCACAGCACAGTCGGGCGAGCTGTTCGAAGGAGTCCTCTGGCGCCGGACAGGCAGAGGAGCTCCGCACCTTCGACATCGATCTTCAGAACGTCGGGTGGGCGACGGCCTTCGAGCAGATGGTCGAGGGTTACCGCTGGCACGCGGACCACCTCCCGGCTGCCGCCGCTCTGCGATGAGCCGCCCACGACTGCCAGGTGATTGGTGGCGCGTCCGCGTCTGGCGATCACGAGGTCTGCGGAGCCATCGCGATCGGTCACCGCCGCCTGCAACACCTCGACTGGAGCCGATTCGCTGCCGATACCCAGCGCAGTGCGGCGTAGCAAGTGCGCCAGCCAGGGGTCGGGCTCGATCGCCAGCACCTCTCCGGAAGGACCGGCGAGGTGGGCCGCGCTGAAGGCGAACACACCGACGTTGGCACCCACGTCCCACACGCACTGCACTTTCGACACGAGCTCGGTGCAGAGGGCAAGCAGCTCGGGGTCCGCCTTCTCGATGTCGGCACGCCAGAAACGCAAGGCCGCGCCGGGGGAGACGTAGATCGCGCGGCCGCCAAGGCGCGCAGGGAGTCGCCGCCGGAGCACCAGGCGGCGGCTCAGTCGCTCGACGATCGAGCGTAGCGTCATCGGTCCCTATGCAGAACCATCGAATCGGAGGCTCAGCGCTCGGTCAGCAGCTCGGGAAGATAGCTGGCTACGCTCTCCCTCTGCTTGCTTGCGAAATACCATTCGATCGTGCGGTGCAACCCGTCCATGAACATCGTCTTCGGCTCCCAGCCGAGCAGCTCACGGGCCAGTCGGTTGCTCGCGACGCGATTGAGCGGGCCGGTGGGCATGTGAGGTAGAAGCTTGATGTCGGCCGAATGCCCGGTGTAGCGCAAGACCTCTCGCGCGGCGTCGATGACGCGCGTGCGTTCCTCGGTGCCGAGGTTGACGGCGGTGCCATCGTCGATTCGTTCGGCCGCCGCGACCATGCCGCTGACGATGTCGCCGACGTAGGTCCAATTGCGGACCTGCGTACCGTCTCCCCACAGCTCGAAGGGGTCTTGCCGGACGAAGGCGCGAGCGATCATCGCGATCACGGCGTGGTTCTCGACGCCGCGTTCGCCGTAGACGGTGAAGAAGCGGCACGAAGCCGACTTGAAGCCAAGGTCCTTGTGGTACGACTTCAGCGTCAGCTCGGTCATCAGCTTCGCCCAGCCGTACATGTTGTCGGCGTCATAGGGCGGCCCAACCATCTGTTCCGTGAGGTAGAGCTCCTGACTGACGTCGGACTGCAAGAAGTTCGGGTAGACGCAGCCCGATGACGCGAAGACGAACTTGCCGACGCCCGCCTCGTGCGCGGCCTTGATCAGCATGCCGTCCATCGCCAGGTTCTGCGCGCACAACGCTTGGTGAAGGTCGACGTAGCCCCGGCCGCCGTGAATGGCGGCGAGGTGGAACACCATGTCGATGCCCGCTACTGCCTTCTGCGCGGCGCCCGGACCGAGCAGGTCCTCTTGGCGAAACTCGACGACACCGGACTCGATGTGGTCCTTGACGTTCTCCAGCTTCCCGCTGGAGAGATCGTCGACTACGCGAATCGTCCGCGCACCCTTCGCAACGAGAAGATCGATGAGGTGAGAGCTGATGAACGAGGCGCCGCCGGTGACCAGGATGCGCGTCGTCGACCAGCGGTCCATCGGCCAGTCGAGGGAAGCAGGGGACATCGAACCATCCATTTCGCTCACTCCCATGTCACGCGCGAGATCGGACGACGGCTGCCGGCCATCGAGGGCTCTCCCCCCAACCTGGCGAATCTCAATGCTTGAGTCCCAGTCGAATCAGGAACAGCGGTCGAAGGATCGAATACCAGCTCTTGAACGGCACCATCTTCGTGTTCTGTCGCATCTCTTGGTGATAGATCTTTCGTACCGGCGCCTCGCCGACCTTGTAGCCGAGCTGAACCGTTTTGATCAGAAGGTACGGCTCGAGCTCGTACTGGATCAGCCAGGCTTGCCACAGGTCGATCCGAGGATCGTCGAGGAGTCGACTGCGAAACACCCGGAAGCCATTGGTCGCGTCGGTTGCTCGAAAGCCATAGAGAGTGCGAAATATCAGTGAGTAGACACGAGTCAGCGTCGAGCGGGAGCGCGTCATGTTGACTCGGGTGCCTCCCGGCATCCAGCGCGAACCGTGGACGTAGTCGAGGTCGCTGTCCAGCAGCCGGTCGACGGCGCTCGGGATGTCCGCGGGGTCATCCTGGTTGTCGCCTGCCAGCTCGACGATCAGGTCGAACCCCTTGCGACGGCCATAGACGTATCCGCTTCGATAGCCACCGCCAGCGCCGAGATTCTGCGGGTGCCGGATAACCGCGGCGCCTGCGGCGCGGGCCTCTTCCCCGGTACCGTCGATCGAGCCGTTGTCTACGACGCAAACCGTGTCCACCACATCGCGGGGCACGGCGCTCACACCAGCTCCGACCTTGCCTTGTTCGTTCCACGAAGCCATCACCACGACGATGGATTGGCCGCGGTACCTGACGCGATCGTCGGTCGGGGTGGTGGGCGCGGCGTCGACGAGTGCGAGGATCGCGTCTTTGGGGAGGTCCTTCATGCTGAGGTGGTCAGGACCCGACCTGCAGCGGCAGCTTTGTGCAGGGCGGCGTTGGCGGCCTCGATCTCCCCGCCGATGTGGACTCGACCCAGGATCAAAGATCCGGTTCCGCAGGCAACGGCGATGTCGCGACCACCGGTGATGCTGAGCTGGCCAGGTTCGGCGCCATCGGTGCTGGGTCCGATAGCGACCGGGGCGGGAATCTGAACTTCGTTGCCGTCAAGCCATGTCTTCGCGAACGGATACGGGGGAAAGGTATAGGCACGCACGAACCGTTCGAGCCACCCGGCCTCGCGATGCCAGTCGACGATTCCTCCGAATGGCAACGCCTTGGGGTGGTAAGACGCTTCGGCGGAATCCTGAGGCAGCCTTGCTGGCGGTTCCAGCCGCTTCATCCAGGGAAGCTGGCGGCGAAAGACATCGAAGCCGACGTCCTGCAACCGGTGATAGAGCGACTCGTCGGTCTCGTCTACCGCGAGCGGCACGAGCTCGCGATCGACCACGTCGCCGGAGTCGATTCCCGGGTCGATGCAATGAAAGGCGACGCCGGCTGGCTCGTTTTCGATGATCGCCCACTTGGTGGGGAAACAGCCGCGGAGCCGCGGCAGTGGACCGAAATGGAGGTTGTAGGCGCCGTAGCGAGGAATCGCCAGCAACGGAGGCCTGAGGATTCGGTCGTACTGAACCGAGAGGAGAAGGTCAGGAGCAAGCTCTTTCGCTTCGCTGAGGAACGACGAGTCGCTCGGGTTCTCGGCGGAAAAGCAGTGGAGCCCGGTCTTCTGTGCGAGACCGAAAACCGAAGTCGGATCGGCCCGTTCAGCCCGGTCGGTTGCCCGGCAGAAGACGCCCACGACGTCGAAGTCGTTGGCGATCAGCTCCGTCAGGCATGCGCACCCAATGCGCCCAAAGCCCATGTAGAGCAGGCGCGGTCTCACGCCCGACTCGATCCGAACGCGGCGGGACTTCCAGTGCCAACTCGGCCCAAGGCCTCGCGCAGGCAGGCCGCTACCCGGGCCTGCTGTTCGGCCGTGATGTGAGGGTGGAGAGGGAGCGAGAGCACCTCTTCGGCTGCCCGTTCCGCGAGCGGGAAGTCTCCCCGCTGGTGACCCAGGTCGCGCAACGCGCCGTGCAGGTGGAGGGGCGTTGGATAGTGCACGCCGGCGCCGATTCCGTGGCTCTGCAGATCAGCGAGCACTTGATCGCGATTCGGCACCCGCACGACATAGAGGTGCCAGACGTGTTCGTTGCCCGGGAGAGCTGTGGGCAGTACGACGTGTTCCTCACCGGCCAGGAGTGCGTCATAGCGGGCGGCGGCCTGTCCGCGGGCCTCGTTCCAGGCGGCCAGGCGTTTCAGCTTTGCCGAGAGAACCACGGCCTGCAGCGTGTCGAGACGCGAGTTGAAGCCAACCTCAGGATGGTGGTACTTGCGCTCGCTTCCCCAATTGCGCAAACGACGCACGCGATCGGCAATCTCGTCGGAGTTGGTGAGCACGGCACCGGCATCGCCGTAGGCGCCGATGTTCTTCCCGGGGTAGAAGCTGGTGCCGGCGGCGACGCCCCAGCTTCCGCTGGGACGGCCATGCCTCGAAGCGCCTTGCGACTGCGCCGCGTCTTCGAGAAGCAAGAGGCCGCGCCGATCGGCGAT
>Ga0075421_100000967_pt1 | contig 32365 bp, 32 predicted proteins | sample SoiMetdeltSBSDD5_FD_75292 | JGI IMG/M metagenome (GOLD analysis project Ga0075421, IMG submission 75292) | Bulk soil microbial communities from a Populus tree surrounding site in Tennessee, USA - Soil MetaG P. deltoides SBSDD5 | ecosystem: Environmental > Terrestrial > Soil > Tree plantation... | reverse complement strand
ACGCTCGGCTGCGACAAAGTCGCCGGCGCCGGCGGCCTGCTGCGCGGCCTCGATGATCGACGCAGGGTCGCGAGCTTCGGCCATGAGTCTGCGCCGGAAATGGTACAACGCCGCCGAATGCCGACCGCTTCGCGGGATGCGAGCGCACCCGCTTCACGCCGGCGGCTGTGTCCGCGATTATGCCGCGAACACAGCCCCTTTACTTACCAGCGCGACTCGCGCCTGCTTACCAGCGCGACTCGCGACGCTGACGGCCGCCGCCGCCACCGCCAAAGCCGCGACCGCCGCCGCCGGAGTTGCCGCGCGGCTCCATCGGCCTGGCCTCATTCACCGTGAGGCTGCGCCCACCGTACTGATGCTTGTCCAGCTCGCTGATCGCGCGCTTGGCGCCGTCGGCATCGCTCATCTCGACAAACGCGAATCCACGCGCCTGACCAGTTGCCCGATCGCGAACGATGTTGATGCTCGATACCGCACCAACGGTTTCGAACAGCGTCTGAAGATCGGACTCGGTGGTCTGGAACGGCAGGTTGCCGACGTAAAGCTTCGTGCTCATGAACTACTCCTGCATCTCGAAGGATGCGACTGAATCTGATGGCAGGCTCGAGCGGATTGCTCACAGGACGACGCAGGAGAGTCGAGGACACTCGGATCTGATGCGGAAGGCCGAAGCGCAGCTGTCAGAAAACGCCCATATAGTACCACGCCTCGCCCTACAATGTCGGCTGAGGAGGACGACCATGGCTCGAGTACTTGCCGCTTTCCTGGTTTCCCTCGTCCTGACCTTCAGTGTGACGACTGCACACGCACAGACGTATTCCGCGCCGAAAACGCCCTGGGGCGACCCGGATCTGCAGGGCATCTGGTCCGGCGATTCGGCGTTTGGCATCCCGATGCAGCGTCCCGAGTCGTTCGGCACACGCGCCGAGCTCAACGATAAGGAGTACGCCGACAAGGTCGCTCGCGACGAGCGGGCGCGCACGAACGCGCAGACGGCGGTCGGCTCCTTCCGCAACGACAACGGCTGGGTCACGAAATCATTTCGCCAGACGTCGCTCGTCATCGACCCGCCGAACGGACGGATTCCGCCGCTCGTGGCCGGCGCCGAACAGCGCCGCACGCCACAGGGCACCTACGGCAACGGTCCGTTCAATTCTCCACAGGACTTCACCGCCTACGACCGCTGCCTCACACTGGGCGTCGTCGGCTCGATGACACCGAAAATCTACGGCAACGGCTATCGCATCGTGCAGGCGCCGGGCTACGTGGTGCTGATGGCCGAGATGATTCACGAGGCGCGCGTGATCCCCCTCGACGGCCGTCCGCACGTCAGCGACGGCATCCGCTCGTACATGGGCGACTCACGCGGCCGCTGGGAAGGCAATACGCTCGTTGTCGAGACGACGCACTTCAACGGCAAGCTGGGATCGACCGGCAACCCGGTGTACGCCAGCACGGAGCTGAAGGTCGTCGAGCGCATCACGCGCACCGAAGCCGACGTGCTGCGCTGGGAAGCCACCATCAGCGATCCGAAGACCTACACGAAACCGTTCACGATCTCGATCCCGTACACGTCGCCGCCTGGATATCAGGTGCTGCCGTATGAATGCCACGAAGGGAATCTCGCGATTCTCCAGGGCCTCGGCGGCGAGCGTGCCGAAGACAAAGCGCTCGAGGAGGACGCGAAGAAAGGCATCGTCCGTCCGCGCCGTCCGATTCAGGGTGGACTGACCGTTGGAGGCCAGCCCATACCTGAGAGTGGACCAGAGAGCCGGTGAGTGATTGCTAGTTGGTGGTTAGTGGTTGGTGGTTAGTGGTTGGTGGTTAGTGGTTGGAGTGAACGCAATACCACCAACCACCAACCACCAACCACTAACTACTTCCTGGCTCGCACGTTCTTCCCGGCCCAATTGAGCATGAGGTCGGCGATCTCGAGATTTCGCCGATCCAGCATCATCATGTGCGTCACGCCGAGCATGCCCATCTCGTCGAGCTTCATGTACTCGGCCTTGGCGGTTCCCTGTTTCGACGCGCGGCGCTTGTTGATCGCGTCCACCGTGTCCTGACACTGCTGGCTCGTAGCGGCGTAGTCGCCCTTGATCGCGAGGTAGGGAATCGAGTCGAAGTCGGCGGCCGTCAGCCCGCTGTTTGGCAGCGAGCACCCGCCTTCCACCGTGATCAAACCCTTCACCAGATCGAGATGGCCGCGTTCCTTGAGAATGCGGACCATGTGGTGCCCCATGATGCCCGACTGCGAGTGCGTCGCCACGATCGCGCCGCCGAGCCGCTCGACGAGCAGCGCGAGATTCTGCGGCGTCCAGGTATTGGCCGGCGAGAGCGTCGACGGATCGCACGTCGCGCATGTCGAACCGGGCAACGTCACTTCGGCGTTCGGCACGAGCTGTTTGTAGTACTCGAGCGCGTACGGCGCGCGCGGGCCGTTTGGCGCCGGACCGATCGCTCCGGTCCGTGACGCCAATCCTTCGTCGACGGTATCGAGCGGAAACAACGGCGCGACGTGTTTGAACGAGTCGGGATTCGGCTGCGGGTCACCGGCGGCGCCGTGCGGGATGAGCGTGCCGGTGAGCACCGTCGATCCGGCGGGAACGAGGTGTCCGAACCAGGCCGTCCACGCACCGTTGTCGGTGATTCTTCCGAAGCTCGGGATCAACTCGGCGGCACCCTTCACGTCGCCGCTCGCCAGACGCGCTTCGGCCTCGTGGAGCACTGACTGATCGAATCCCGAGCGGCCGCGGCCGGACTGATCGACGACGTAGGTCGGGACGCCCTTGCGGACGAAATAGGGATACCAGCCCTCGCGGCCGTCGGGCGTCGATTCGAGCGCCGCACCCGTGTGCGTGGACCCGTGCACCATGATCACCGGCCAGCCGGGCGCCGATCGCTTCGCCGGAATCTGGAACTGGACGTACATCTGGCCGATGGTGATTTGCTGCGGCGTGGGCGGGGGCGGCTGCTGCCCGGGCGGCGCCACCGGTATCGCCGCGTAGTTGGAGATCTTCGCGACGCCGCCGACGAAGAAGCTCCCCTGATCCTCGAGCACGAGTTGACCACCCATCATGCGCTTGGGCGACTGTGCCGAGACGCTGGCCGCGAGCGTGACGAGAACCAGCGCAACGAGAGCAAATCGTCGACGTGTCATTGGACCTTCCTCAGCCCTTCAGTGAGCTCAATAGAAACGCCCCAGGGATCGACAAGCGAGGCGCTCATGATGTTGTTCATGTCGCCGTTCTTGCCGTACTTCTTCGTCAGCTTGAGACCTTTGCCCTCGATCTGCTTCGTGAACGCTTCGAGGTTTGCCACTTCGAATCCGACATGGTCATACACGCGGCCGGCAGTCGGCTGGTGCGTGATCGACTGGTCGCCTTCCCAGCGGAAGAAGTTGAGCATGTAGCCCACGCCAGGCAGATCGGCACCGGTGAAGAAGTCGGTAAACGTGTTCGGTCCCGTACGCATCGTCGCGTTGAGGGCCTTTTCGTACCACTGCCGCATCTCGACGTACTGCTTGTTGATGAAGTGCACGTGGTGATGCGTGATCGGCGGCGCGTTCGGCGCCATGTTCGTCACCAGTTCGACCTTCGCGCCATCGGGTCCGAGGAGGTACGAGAACCGGCCGTAGTTGCCCGCGGTTGGCAGCGCCACCTTCTCACCCGGCTTCGGCTCGCGGCCTTGCGTGAGCTGGTATCCATTCGCGACGATCTTCGTCGTCAGCGCCGGTACGTCGGGAACGGCGAAGCCGATGTGGTCCAGCGCGGTGCCGTAGGTCGCACCGGTGGGCTTCTTCTCGTGGAGGAATAAGAAGACGTCGGGAAACTTGATCACCTCGTCCTTGCCGAACTTCATCGGCGTACCGCCGAGCGTATCCACCCAGAACTTCTTGTGCTCGGCAACGCTGGTCACATTCAGGTGATAGTGGCCGACGATGACCGGCGCTTCCTTGTTCAGGAGTTGCGCCGACGTTCGCGGGGCGACCGTGGCCAGCACCAGGGCGAGAACGAGAGCCGCACAGATTCGATTCATGGCGTGGATTCTATGACCATTCGGGGACCATCGGCACCTTCAGCTGCTCGACCTCGGGCAGGTCGAACCCGAAATGTTCGCCGAGCAGCGTTCGCAGGGCCTTGCGATCCGCCAACTGATATTTCTCTGTCGTTCCCGCGCTCAACACGGTCACGTCGCGATTCATCACCGACGTGCGCCGGCGCGGCGTCAACGATCGCAGCATCAACCGGCTGGTGAATGGCGACGCCGATGACGTGGAGATCCAGTAGTTGGCCAGCTCGAAGTCGACCGGGTATTGCGTCTCCAGCGTGGACGTCCAGAGCGTCTTCATCACTCCATCGATTTCCGCCTCGAGCACCCACTCGCCGTCGCGTGGGACCATGCGGTGTCGATCGATACCATCGCGCACCTCGGCATCCTCGCCGAGCGGCACCGGCACCATTGGCGAGTGACCGCCGAACCCTGGGTCCATGACGTAGCGGGTGCCATCGAGCTCCACGGTCACGAACATGTGCGTCCGCGGCGCCTGGTGGCGCTGCAGGATCGTCAGGACGCGTGCAGCGTGCGCGTCAGCTCGAAAGCCGATGCGCTGGAGCGCGGCTTGAAACAGCGTCCCATGCTCGAAGCAATAGCCACCACGGCCATCGACAACGATCTTGCGGGTGATGCTGTCGAGGTCGATGCGGATGCCGCGGCCGAGCAGCACGTCCACGTTCTCGAACGGAATGCGCGTGATGTGCGCGCGGGTCAGGGCGGTCAGCGTCTCGAGTGTGGGCTCGAGCGAGCCCTGCCAGCCGATGCGGGCGAGGTAGGCGTCCAGATCGAAGGTGCGAAGGTGCGAGGGTGCGACGGTGCGAGGATCGGACACCGACAAAGTATAGAATCGGCTGCATGACCCGGTGGGTCTCGCTGCTCTCATTCAGTCTGGTTGCTGCTGCCACACCCGCCATCGCCCATCACGCGATTTCGGCGATCTACGACAGCAGCAAACGCGTCACCGTCGAGGGCGCGGTCCGTGAATTCCAGTTCATCAACCCGCATCCGTTTCTTGTCATCGAAGTCGGTGACGGCGGAAAGACGCTCGAGTGGCGTCTCGAAATGGACAACCGGTTCGAGCTGATCGAGGAGGGCATGAACGCCGGCACCCTGAAGCCCGGCGATCGCGTCCTCGCCAGCGGAAGCCTGTCGCGCACGAATCCGCAGAACATGTATCTGATGCGCCTCGATCGCCCAGCCGACGGCTTTCGCTACGAGCAAATCGGCGCCAGTCCTCGCGTTCGACACGGCCGCTCGTAGTTCCCGGCGCCCGACTACCGATCGAGCTTCCGCAACAATGCCCCAGACGGGATCAGCCCGCGTAGGCGACGACCGGCAGAACGCCGGGCCCGGGCCGCTGGGCGTTCGACGGCAGCGCATGGAAGTCCGTCAGCCCGACGCCAAGATCGAGCAGCTCGTTCGCGCACGTCTGACAGCATGGCTTGGAGACGCCAATGAGGTTTCCGTCGAAGGCACCGCCGAGGTGATCGTAGACGAAGTCGATCAACTGCAGCTCGGCGTGATACGCCGTGTCGTTCTCACCGGCCGGGTTCTGCAGCAGACGGATCGGCGAAGGAACGCCTTCGGCTCGCAGCTCGTGGACGATCAGGGCAAAGACGTTCTGGTTGCCGACGTTGGCGCCGATTTCGGCGTGCGGCCATGGCCCCGGCCCAAGCGAGCGCCACAGATTGTTCGCGGCGATGTACATCGTGCCTTGGCAATACGCGACGGCAACGCACGGCTGCCCGATGTAACGCTGCACGTTCGGGAGGTCGACGTAGATACCCGTGTACGACACCGCCAGCACTTGGTATGCGACCCTGTCGAGGGCGCCAATCTGGTAGGTGCGATGGTAGGTCATGGCGGGGCACTCCTTGGCTGCGCATCAGCGAGCGGTTGATAGTGATCAACGAGGCGGAAAGGAGAACCGAACAGGTCGACGTCACCGATCTCACCCCTCGGGTATCCACCACCCTTCCAGCTCACTTTCGTTGAGAATGAAGGGTGAGCAGAGTTGGCCATTGGAGCTGGGCGTTGGGAGTTGACGAAGGCAAAGGTCTGTTGACGATCGGCCTCTTCTCACGCCGGTCGCGGTTGTCGCCGAAGGCACTCCGCCTCTACGACAGCATGGGGCTGCTCGTCCCCGCCGATGTCGATCCCGAGAACGGCTATCGCCGCTACCGTGAAAGTCAGCTGGCGACGGCGCGGTTGATCGTCATGCTTCGGCGTCTCGACATGCCGCTGACGCAGGTCGCCGACATCATCTCGGCGCCGGGACCGGAAGCGGCCGAACGTCTGGCGGCGTACTGGAACGCGCTCGAGAAACGCATGGCCAGTCAGCGCGAGCTGGTGTCGCATCTGCGCGGCCGCCTGGCAGGACACGATGAGCCGCTCTCTCATCCGGAGGTGCTGATGCGAGACGTGCCCGAACAGCTCGTGCTCGTCGAGCAGCGCAACGTGCCGGTCGAGGAGCTGCCGTCGTGGATCGGCGAGGCCATGACGAGGCTGTTCGCCGCGGCCAAGGATCACGGCGGCGCTGCCGGCCATCCCTTTGTCGTCTACTACGGCGAGGTCAACGAGGACAGCGACGGTCCCGCCGAAGCCTGCGTGCCGATTGCCCCCGCGTCGGACGCAGACGCGCTGCCCGACTCTGCGCCCACCCAGGCACTGCGCTTCGAGGCGGCGCACAAAGAAGCGTACGTACGTTTGCGCAAGGCCCAGGTCGCGTTTCCGCAAATCCTCAGCGCCTATGACGGCGTCGCCAGGTGGGCGGCGGCGAACAACATCGAGATCACCGGCGCCCCGCGCGAGATCTACTTCGTCGACTTCAGGTCGGCGGGCCCGGCCGACGAGGTCTGCGACGTCGCGTTTCCAGTCGGCTCGAGCGGCACCGGATGAAGCAGCGACGCGACGACGCCAATCGCCAGAATCATCAGCACGACGCCGAGCAGATACAGATTGAAGTTCTCGCCAAGCGCGGCCTCGATCGGCTGGTGCGCGAGCATCTTGACGCCGACGACCAGCAGCACCGCCGCGAGCGCGTGCTTCATGTAGCGCAGCGCGTGTAGTGCCCCCGCCAGCGCGAAATACAGTGACCTGAGGCCGAGAATCGCGAAGACGTTGCTCGTGAACACGAGAAACGGATCGGCCGTTATGGCGAAAATCGCCGGGATCGAGTCGACGGCAAAGATCAGATCGGTCGTCTCGACCATGACCAGCGCCAGCGCCAGCGGCGTGAGCATCCAGCGGCCTACGTGGCGGCCGCCTTCGTAGGGGCCGCCTTCGTAGGGGCCGCCTTCGTAGGGGCCGCCTTTAGGCGGCCCGTCCTCCGCCCTGATGAAGAAGTGTTCGCCGTGGTAGCGATCGCTGACCGGGAATCGCCGCCGCACGATGCGGACGATGAAGTTCTGCGCCGGATCCATGTCTTCGCCGCTGAAGAACGCCATCTTGATGGCCGTGAGAATGAGCACGCCGCCGAAGACGTAGAGGATCCACGAGAACTCGGCGACGAGCTGCGCGCCAACGGCAATCATCAGGCCGCGCATCGCGACCGCGCCGATGATGCCCCAGAAGAGCACGCGATGCTGATACACGCGCGGCACCGCGAAGTACTGGAACAGCATCGCGATCACGAACACGTTGTCGACGCTGAGCGATTCCTCGATCACATAGCCGGTGACGAATTTGAGGAACGCCGACCATCCGTCGTTGATGCGTCCGTCTGGAAACGCGGCGCTGCGATCGACCGGATCGGGCGTCATGCCGAGACCGAGCCAGCGGTGTTCGTACGCGAAGTAGACGAAGATGGAGAAGGCGAACGCGAGCGCGACCCAGACGCACGTCCAGGTCAGCGCTTCACGCACCGAGACGACGTGGGCCTTGCGGTGAAAGACCCCGAGATCGAGGGCGAGCAGGAAGAAAATGAAGACAAGAAAGGCAATCCAGACGACCACCATGGCCTCCCGGCTGGTGGTAGTCTCGCGGGGTCGCCTGTAGGACACGTCCTCGTGAACGTGCCCCGCTCAGATGATCGACTGGATGAGGCCGGAAGCGAATGCTTCGTGTTGACGGCCAGTCCGCCCGCCCATGCGGGCTGCTACTCCCTACCGCCCATCAGTGTAACCGATTGGGGTCAGACCCCGTGAAGCAGCTCGGCTGGGTTCGCTGCGCCCGCACGTCTCGCTGGCACGTATGAGGCGAGCAGCGCGGACGTGAGCAGCGTCACGCCCGCGAACCCGTACGACCACGGGTCGAACGGGCTGGCGCGAAAGAGGAGCGTGCCGAGCCGGGGCGCGAGTGCCGCCGCGGCCGCCGCTCCAATCGCGATGCCCAGCACGACAGGCCGGAGCTCTTCGCGGAGCGTGCGCACCATCAGCTCGCGGCGTGTGGCGCCGAGGGCCGCTTTGATGGCCAGCTCGCGCCGGCGCGTGCCTGTGGAGAACGATGCCACCGCGTACACGCCGATCGCGCACAGCGCAATGGCCAGCGGACCGAACGTCTGAAGCAGCCGAACATCGACGCGCCAGGCCGCGATAGACGATTCGACAAGGTCCTCGAGGGTCTGAATGCTCGAAGCCGCGACATCGGGATCGATGTCGTGCACGATGTCGGGCATTCGATTGACGAACGATCGTACGTCAGTGTGTGCACGAAGAATCCAGAACGTCCGTGCTGCCAGCAGCGCTGCCTGCGACGCCGGCATCTGTGGCAGAGGCACATACAAATCGGCTGTAGGTGCACCGTCGAGAGTGAATTGCTTCACGTCAGCCACGACCCCAACGACCTCCATCGGCGCCGACGGCTGTGACTCGACGATCTGCACCGTGCGCCCGACCGCGGGCGTTCCGGGCCAGTGCCGGCTGGCGAACGTCTGGCTGACGATGGCCACACGCCGGCTGCCGGCGGCGTCGCTGTCGAGAAATGCCCGTCCGGCGACGATCGGAATGCCGGCCGCGGCAAAGTACCCGGCGCTCGCCACGCGGAAATGTGCCTGCGGCACTTCATCGGGCGGTGGGGCCGGCCGATCGGGAAAGGCCACATCGATCGTCGACAGGAGTCCGCTCAGCGGACGCAGTGAGACGACGCCCGCCGACTGCAGGCCGCCAAGCTCGCCCAGACGCACGCGAAGCGCGTTGGAGAAACGTTCGATGCTCGCCACGTCGGTGTACGCCTGCGGCGGAAGCGACAGCTGCATCGACAGCGCCTGTGCCGGCGTGAACCCGGCATCCACTCGTTCCACTTCGCCGAAGCCTCGCACGACGAGGCCCATGCACACGAGGAGCACGAGCGCACCAGCCACCTGGATCGTCACGAACGCATGCTGTGTCGCACGCTCGCGTCGTGTCGACGTTGACCGTCGCCCCGTCCCGCCACCAACCCCGGACTGGGCACCGGTCACGGCGCGTGCCGGCACCGCCGCGCACACCAGCGCGACGATCGCCGTCACGCCCACGGCGAAGCCGAAGACTCGCACGTCGAACGACGCTTCGTCGATTCGCGGAAAATTGGCCGGCCCGAGGCGGCGCCACGACGAGAGGCCGAGAGCCGCGAGGCCCGCACCAGCGACACCACCACCGATCGACAGCATCAGCGACTCGGTAACCAGCACACGAAGCACGTCCCACCGCGACGCGCCGAGCGACGTCCGGAGTGCAAACTCCGGCCCGCGTGCGACCGATCGCACGAACAGCAGGTTGGCGAGGTTGCCGCAGCCGATGGCCAGAAACAACAGCACCGCGGCAAACAGCGTCCACAGGATCTGCTGATAGTCGCGGACGATCTCCGTATGCAAGGGATAGAGGTTCACGCCGATCTTGCGCGAGTCCTCCACGGGATAGCTGCGCTGCAGACGTGCGGCAATCGCATCCAGATCGGCCTTCGCGGCCGCAAGACTCAGGCCCGGCCGGAGGCGCGCCACGACGCGCAGGAAATTGGCACCGCGATCGCCGCGGCGCGGATCGGCGCGCAGCGTCGCCGGCACGGCGAGGGCGGCGTCGCGAAACGGAAACAGGAAATCCCGGGGCAGCACGCCAACCACCGTGTAGGTGGCCCCATTCAGCGTGATGTCACGGCCGACGATTGCCGCGTCGCCGCCGAAGCGCCGCAACCACAGTCCGTAGGTGAGCACGGCGACGCGGGCGTCGCCGTCTTCGTCGCGCGGCTCGATCGTACGGCCCAGCCACGCGCGCGAGCCCAGCACGTCAAAGAAGTTGCCGGATACGCGTGTGCCCTCGAGCCGCTCGGGCGGCCCGATACCCGTCAGGTTGGCGGCCCAGTTCGTAAAGACTGCCAGGCTGGCGAGCGTGGCATTCCCGCGGCGATAGTCGTCGAGATCGGGAATGGAGAACGGCGCGCGGTCGCGTTCGGTGCGCGCGTTGTACATCCAGACGAGCGACTCGGGATGGTCGAAGGGGAGCGCGCGGACGAGCGCGGTGTGCACCAGGGTGAAGACCATCGTGGACGCGCCGATCCCGAGCGCCAGCGTCGCAATCGCGAACGCGGTGAATCCCGGATTGCGGCGGCACAGCCGGCGAAGGTCAGCGAGCATGTGCATGTAACACGTGTTACATACTGTACTCGCCGGCGAGGCGTCAAGAGCGGGAGCTCGATCGCCGCCGCTTCGACGGACCAGCCGATCGCGAGAACGCCCGATACAGCGCTTCGAACAGGCTCATGCCCTGCGCCAGGAGTGCGGCGTCATCGTCGATCGACAGTTGCAGGCCGTCGATCAGCGCGCTCATCGTCGCCGCCTCGGGTGCGCCGTACCGTCCGTCCTTGAGGTCGAGGTCGTGCACGATCGTGGCGAGGCGCGCGACGGCGGGATCGGCGATGCGGAACACCGCGCACAGCGTCTCGAACGTGCAGCGATCGCCGTGATGGCTGAACTCGACGCCGAACATGTCGAATGGCAGCGCGCCGCGCGGCACGCTGTCTGGCGTGGCTGCAAACACGAAGCGGGCTTTCGGATCGACGAAGCGGGCGATCAGCCAGGCCGACGCCATGCGATCGACACCTGGCCGGGGACGCGTCGCCCACATGCGACCAGCATAGTCACGTCGATCCTTCGGCGCGGGGGCCCCTGGGATTGCCTCACTGGACCCGCCGTCGATCCGCGCCTCGATCTGTCGCAGCAGCAACGCGACGCGATCGCGGCCCGGCGCGCCAAAGAAGTCGATCTGCTCGATCGCCGCGAGACGTTGACGTAGGGCATCGATAACTCGACGAGGCATCGGCGTGCGGCGGCGCGGTTTCTTCGCCGGGCGAAGCCGCGCCAGCGCGTGCTCGATGTCGCGCGCGAGCGCCTTGTACGACGCTTCGCGCGTCCGCTTGAACTCGTCGACCAGCGCGTCATCCGACCAGGCGTCGACGTTGTCGGCAGCGAAGACCGTGGCCTCGCCGCCGGCGCCGGTGATCTCGGTCTTCAGCCACTCGAAGTCCTCCCGCGCCTCAGGTGTGTCGGGAAGGGCGTACACCGCCTGCTTGACCGGAATGGCGCCGAGCTGCTGCAGCCGCCGCCACGTCTGTACGCGCAGGTTCGAAGGTGTGGCCGGCAGCTGGTGCACGAGCAGCAGCCAGCGGCGGTTGCTGGCCGTCATCGCACGACACTATACTCTGTAACGCGTGTTGCACGACGTGAGGTCGTTTCTCGTTTTGCTCGTCGTCGCGGCGAGCGTCGGCGGCTGCAGCCGCCGCGCGGAGCCGCCGGCCGATGCCGAGAAGCGCTTCGTCGGCTCGGACAAGTGCGCCACCTGTCATCAGGACGTGTATACGCGGTGGAAGGACACCTTGATGGCCAAGGTGATCCAGGATCCGGCGAAGCATCCGGACGCCATCGTCGCCGACTTCTCCACGCCGAATCCACTCGTGACCTTCCGCAAGGAAGACATCGCGTTCACCTACGGCAGCAAATGGAAGCAGCGCTATTTCACCAGGCGCGGCGACGATTACTACGTGTTCCCGGCCCAGTGGGACGTGCGCGCCAAGATGTGGCGGCGCTACTACGTCGAGCCGGGCACCGACTGGTGGGCCGAGCACTATCCGGCCGATCAGATGCAGCGGCCGACCGGACCGCTGTGCGACGGCTGCCATTCCGTCAACTACGACATCACGACCAAGACGGTGACCGAGTGGAACGTCGGCTGCGAGAAGTGCCACGGTCCGGGAAGTCTTCACGTCGACTTCCCGGTCGCCTCGACGATCGTCAATCCCGCGAAGCTCGACGCCGTTCGCGCCGACGATGTGTGCATCCAGTGCCATTCACAAGGCCAGCCGCGCACGAAACCGCTCGACGGCGTCTACTACGACTGGCCCGTCGGTTATGAGCCCGGCGATCGACTGAGCGATACATGGACGCTCGAGGAACATCATCTCGGCAAGGAGACGTTCACGCACTGGCCCGACGGCACCGCGCACAAGAACCGGATGCAGGGCAACGACTACGTGCAGAGCCAGATGTCGCTCAAAGGGGTGCGCTGCTACGGCTGCCACGACGTGCACGGCACGCCGTACGAGGCCGACCTTCGTTTGCCCGGCGACGCGGTGTGCCTCCAGTGCCACGGTCCGCAGCTCCAGCCGGGACCGCGCGGTACGATCGAGCAGCACACACAACACAAGGCGGCGAGCACCGGGAGCCGCTGTGTCGCCTGTCACATGCCCGCCATCGCGCGAACCGTCGGCAATGTCAACGTGCGCAGCCACACTTTCAAGTTCATCTCGCCGGTGACGACCACGCGTCTGGGCGTACCGAACGCCTGCACGTCGTGCCATACGGATCGCATGCCGGACTGGGCGGTTGAGGCGCTCAGGCGGTGGCCAACGACATCACCGTGGAGAGTGGCGGGATAGCATGCGCTCGCCGGGTCACTGCCGCGCCTGGCTGGCGCCACTCGTCCTCGTCATGCTGTCTTCACCGGCGTTCGCGCAGAGTGAGCCGCGCTGCGTGTTCCTGTGTGCTCCCGCGTTCAAGGTCGAGCCGACCTGGACGGTCGAGAACCTGCGCGGGGCGCCGCGCATCGAGGTCGATGGCGAGATCGAACGCGAGTCACGGGAGACGATCTTCGAGATGATCTTCGCCGTCGACGTGCCGACCTCGATCCCGCACCTCGGCATGACGTTCGAGGCTGCATTCTCCCCGTTCCGCGACGACAACGACGTCGAGCTCGAGACGGAGCTGAACATCCATCTCTTCGACACCGAACAGACCAAGGGCTGGGTCTCGTCGCACGTCGACATCGTCGATCAGTTCAGCCCGGCCGAGCGACCGGGCGCGACGCGGTCGTACACGCACAAGCTCGATTTCGAATGGGACACGGCGTTCCATGTCTTCAGCCGCTTGCCCGACGGGCACTGGCTGCGTGAGGTCGAGGCCGAGGTCTCGCTCGATTATCTGGCGTCGGGACTGCCGAAGGCGGGAGACGTCATCGGCGAGGACCGGTTCCTGGATCGCGCCAGCCCGTGGTCGCTATCGTTCGTGATGGTGATCCCGCTTGCTCCGGTGAAACCCTGACGTCCTGGCCATGCCGCCGCTGATCCCGAGCTGGGCGCCCAACTTCCATCCGCTGGTCATCCACTTTCCGATCGTGCTGGTGATGGCGGCTGCCGTGGTCGATCTCGTGGACATCGCGTTCGAGCGCTCGGCGCGCCTGAGGGCTGCGACCACCACGCTCTACGTCACCGGGGCGCTCTCGCTCGTCGTCGCGTATGTCACCGGATTGCGCGCCGCGTCCACGGTCCTCGTTCCCGGGATGGCGTATCCAGTCGTCACCGCCCATCGGCAGTGGGCACTGGTGACGATGACGTATTGCATCGTGCTGGCGGCACTCCGTCTCGTCGCTCTGCGCGGCGAAAGCGGGCGGAGCCGCGCGCGCCGGCTCGTGCTGCTCGGGATTGGCCTCGTGTCAGTTGTCCTGGTCCAGCAGACCGCCGAACGTGGAGCGAGACTGGTCTACGAGTTCGGGACAGGAATCATCGGCCGGTAGCGGACAGCTACCGGACTCGGATCGATCCGCTTCGGCTGATGAGCCGCACCGTCGGTCCACCTTCGCCGATCGCGCCATCGACTCGCTGCCTCTCGATCGATCCTTTGACCATTCGCTCGGGCGTGTTCACCGAGCCGGAACTGGTTTGTGCACGCAGCATCGCGTTCACCGGCGCGTCGAAGTCCACATCGATGCCGCTTGAACCCGTCGAGACGTCCCATGGCGCGGAGGGTGCGCCGCTGACTGTCGTGTGACCGCTCTCGGTTCTCGTCTGCAGCCCACCGCGTATACCGCGAGCGGTGATCCCGCTGCTCGACGTCGTGATCCGAATCGGCCCCGAGGAGCCGTCGAGACGAACGGCGCCGGATCCGGTCTCGATGTCGGCGGAACCAAGCGACATCAGGGAGATCGCACTCGACTGCGTGCGCACCTCGACGTGCCCGGCGATGTCGCGGACATCGATCGCGCCAGAGTCGCTGACGGCAACGACGCGCGTGTTCGGCGGCACGCGCAGATCGTAGTTCACCGTCATCGCCCGATTCTCATCGGGATCCTGCGGTGAGCGCAGACGCAGCTGGTCGCCGTTGCGCTCGATGGGTGGATTCGCCGCCACCTTGCGAGCCATATCCACGGCCTGACTCGGTACCGTCAATCCGAGACGTATCGTCGCTGCGCCGGTCACGACGACGCGACCAGGGTCACCGACTCGGATGTTGATTTTGCCGCGCGTCGTCGAGACGTCGATGACCGGCGACTGGCCGACGTCGTAGGCGCGTTCGAACGGAAACCGCTGCGCAGCCGCCGGCACAGCGATCGACAGCGCCGACAGGAACACGCCGCCGACGACGAATGATCGTGTGCGCATGTCTCAGTCTACGCCCGATCCGCCTCGCGATGCGGCCCGCGTGCGATCCTCCTGCTGTTCACTTTCAGAACGCGTGGCGTTATGTAGGCGAGGGAAGAACTGTTGTTATGCCCGAGACATTCTTTACATTGAGTGACGGAAGCCCGCGCGCGGTCATGGGCATCCGGCGAAAGAGCAACGGAACGGTACAGACGCTCGACGAGTCGGTGGCAGACGGCGACACCGTCGGTGCGCAGCTCGACGGCACCGGCGCGATCCGGTTCCTGGGCATCGACAGCCCGGAGAAGTCCTTCGAGCAGCCGCTCGGTGGTGGTCAGGCGCTCAACAGCCCGAAGTGGGAGCAGTACCTGACCGACCCGTTCGCCAACGGGTATCCGGCGCACCTGCTCGAGACGCCGCTTGCCACACACCTGCAGGCGCGCTTCGGTTCGGGCGCGGCAGCCAACCATCACAAGCACGCGGTGGCCGCGGGAGACAGCCTGAAGCAACTGATCCAAGGCGACATGACTGCGCTTGGACAGACGCTGGACCAGTTTCAATACTTCCTGTCGTTTTCGTACGAGGTATTCGATCGCTTCGGGCGGTTCCTGGTGTTTCTGAACCGCAATCAGGCGAACCCGAATGTGCCGAGTCCACGGCCGCGGTCATACAACGAGCGACAGCTGCAGGCCGGCCGCGCGCTGCCGTACTTCATCTGGCCGAACGTGAACCCGTTTCGTGACGCCGAGACCGTGGCCGAGGCCGTGCTGCGGCCCGGTACGGCGAACACCGTCGCCGAAACCGGTGACCTGAAACGGGCGCGCGACTTCGTGAAGAGCGCCAGAGCGACGAACAAGGGCGTCTTCGAAGTCGCCGACCCGTTGCGGTTCGAGGCCTTCGAGATCCGCTACCTCGGACGGGCGGAGGTTCCCAATCGCGGCGTCATCGACTTGAGCAAGAACGATGACGTGATCCTTCGGCCGCAAAGCTATTTCAAGATTCCACATCCGGAGGATCGACTGTTCATCCCCTCCGAGTTCATCCCGCTCTTCGCCGCGAAGGGTTGGCGGCTCGAAGGATTCGCGTAGGAAGAGCGGGAATCAGCGATCGGGAATCAGGATTCAGGGCTGAGCCGGCCTTCAGAACAGGAACTTGGCCGCGAGCTGCACGACACGAGGATCGTTCGCCGAGGAGATCACGCCGAATGTCGCGGTGCCCAGCGTCGCACCGGGATTGCCAAACTGCGGCGTGTTGAACAGGTTGAATGCTTCGGCACGGATTTCGAGCGCGGTGCCGCTGCGCACCGGCATCGGGATGCGGCGGCTGATCGCCAGGTCCACGTTCGTGTAGCCGGGCCCGCGAACCGGATTGCGCGACGCCGAGCCGAGCGTGAAGATCGGCGCAAAGGCAAACGCCGAGGTATCGAACCAGCGCGCCGGCGTGCGCTCGCCGGCGGGAAGCTCGGGATCGCCAACCAGATTCGGGCGCTGCGTGCCGAACCCGGCGAAAGCGTTGAAGTTGGTCTGCTGCGTCACCGCGATGGGGACACCCGATTGACGCGTGACGACCGTCGCCAACGTCCAGTCGTTCACCACTGCGCCGAGGACTCCGTGCGCCTGCCGTGTGCGTCCGCTGCCCCACGGCATGTCCCACACCACCGACGCCACGAACACGTGCGGGATGTCGCCCGCCGAGAGATCGCGTTCGCGTGCTCGATCGAAGCTGTCCGCCACCGGATAATTCGCGACCGGTCCGGTCAGAATCGACGCGTCGAACACCGACGAGGCATCGTCTTCGAGACGCGATCGCGTATAGCTCACCAGATACGACAGCCCGCGTGAGAGCCGTTGTTCCAGTTTCGTCGTGAAGCCGCGGTACTCGGTCGTGCCCACGTTATTGCGATACAGGCTGACGGTCGTGTACTCCGGATACGGCTTGAGCAACTGCGCGCGCGTGATCGTCGGGTCGCCAAGCGAGGACGAACGCGGGATGATGCCGAAGAACGGATTCGACACGGTCTGCTGCAGCGGCGCGCCCATGGCGAGCTGCTCCGGCGTCAGCTGATTGAGATTCGTGTCGGGAATCCCGACGTGGGTGATCTTCGAGCCCACATAGGCGACCTCGACGCTCATCGACGAGGTCAGCTCGCGCTGCACGGAGGCGTTCCACTGCTGCACGTATCCGGAACCGAGCGTGCCATCGACGGCGAACACGCCCTGACCAAGACCGGCGGTCGGCGTGGGTTCGATTGGCGCGACGCTCGGGCCGTTCTGCAGCACAAACGCCGGCGTCACGCTGCTCAACGCCCGCTGCGACACTGTCTGCAGGAACGGGAACGCCGGCGTGGTGAACGGCGTGGTGATGCCGGCCATCTCGATCCAGACGAGCCCGTAGCCGGTGCTGACCAGCGTCTTCTCGGTGAGCCGATACGCGATGCCAAGGCGTGGGCCGAAGTTGTTCTTCTTCAGCGGGCGGACCGGCTGATCACCTGGGTATTCGAGCCGCTTCGTCTGCAGATTGAACACACCAACCTGTCCATTGATCTCCGTCGACGGGAAGTTCAGCGTGTAGCGCAGACCTGGCGTGATCGTCAGCGTGTTCGAGACCTTCCAGTCGTCCTGAACGAAGTACTCCTGATAGCGAGCCCGCTCCTGAATCTCCGAGGTCTGGAGATCGATCGAGAAGGACTGCACCTGGCCGAGCAGGAAGCTCGCCAGGGGCGCGCCGGTGTTCGCGGTGCCCGGCAGATCGCTGCCCAGCTGATTGAAGATGAACGATCCGGTCGGGGACGGCGGCTGAATGACGTTCAGCCGCTCCCAACGCCAGGTGAACCCGGCCTTCATCGTGTGGTTGCTCCTGACCCAGGTCAGCGTATCGGCCACCTCCGAGACGCTGGTGTCGAAGTCGGACGCCGTGTTCATGGGCGATCCGAGGATCTGATACCCGCTGATGCTGAACGTCGGCAGCGTGTTCGGAAACTGCGCCGTCGACGGGATGCCCGGAATGTTCAGCGCGACGCCGGCCGCCGACGAAAGCTGTGCCGCCGAGCGATGCACGGTGCGCCGCGTATCGCCGACACGCACCTCGTTGAGCAGGGTGCTCGAAAACGTGTGCTGATAGTTGGTGGCCAGCGCCCAGGAGGTCGTCTCCTGCGGACCGAGCGTTCCGGTCGTCGTGCCGCTGCCCTCGGGCAGTGGCGTCACCGGCGTGAAGTTACCGCGGAAGTTCGAGAGACGCGCATACGCGCGATCGCGATTCGCCGCGAACACGTGGTCGACCCGCACGTCCCACTGATTCTGATCGTCGATCTCGCTGGACGTGCGGCGATAGTTGTTCGCCGCTCCCGCCGAGGTCGGCTCCGGAAATCGCAGCAGCAACGCTCGCGCGATCGGATCCATGCGATCGATCGGGATGGTGTTGTTGGCGAACTGGGTTCGTGTGAAGCCGCTGCCGATTGCCGTCGTCGTCGCCGGATCATAGATGTTCTGCGTGAAGATCCCCTGCCGCTGCGCCAGCGTCGGCACCGTCGAGAGCACCGTGCGCTCGATGTCCTGGCGCTGTCCCTGATAGTCGGCAAAGAAGAACGTGCGGTTGCGCACCAGCGGCCCGCCGATCACACCGCCAAACTGGTTGCGGCGGAAGCCGGGCTTGGTGGCGTTCGTCGTGGCGAAGAAGTTGCGCGCGTTCAGCGCTTCGTGTCTGAAGAATTCGAATGCGGTGCCGTGCAGTACGTTCGTGCCCGCCTTCGTCGTCAGGTTGATCACGCCGCCGTTGAACCGGCCGAATTCCGCCGGCGGGCTGTTGGTCTCGACCGTGAATTCCTGGATGGCATCGACGACCGGGAAGAAAGCGACCTGACCTGGTTCTGGCTGGAGCACCGAGATGCCGTCGAAGAGATACTCGTTCGTCCGCGGCCGGCCGCCGTTGATCCTGGGAAATGGCTGGCCGGGTGGCAGGGCGACCGCCGGCACGAGCGAAATCAGCGTGACGAAGCTGCGTCCGTTGAGCGGCAAGGACGTGACCTTCTCCTCCGACACGACCTGCCCGAGATTGGCCGCGGCACGCAGGGCCGGCGTCGCCGCGGTGACGGTGATGGCCTCGTTGACACCGCCAACCATGAGGGTCACGTCGAGACGAATGGTGATGCCGGTCTGGACGCGCATGCCCTCGTGGCGCACCGGCCGGAAGCCGGAGAGCGCCACGTCGAGGGCATACACTCCTGGTGGCAGTCCCGCCAGCGTGTATCCGCCGGCGCCGGTCGTCACCGTGGTCCGCGACACACCGGTCGCCACGTTCGTCGCCGTCACCATCGCCCCGGGTACGGCGGCCGATTGTGCATCGGCGACCAGGCCGTTGATCTCTCCCCCGCCGACCTGAGCGCCGGCCCCGATGGCGCCCCAGAACATCCACAGGGCGAGCCACGCGCCCAACCTGATCACCCGCATCCGAAGACTCTATATCGCTCCTAGACGTTATTCAAACCGACTATAATCGGCTCGTAACGATTCGCCATGAGAGTGTTCATCTCTGCCATTGCCATATGGACCATGGCCCTGCTGTCCGCGGGTGCGGCACAGAGTGGCCGCGCGCTGAGAGTCGCGGCGGCATCGGACCTGCAGGCCGCGCTGCCGGAGATCGTCAAGGGATTCGAGCGCGAAAGCGGCGCGGCGGTCACGGTGTCTTTCGGTTCTTCGGGCAACTTCTTCGCCCAGATTCAGAACGGCGCGCCGTTCGACGTCTACTTCTCCGCCGACATCGACTATCCACGTCGGCTGGTCGCGTCGAAACACGCGGTGGCGTCGAGTCTCTATCGATATGCGACGGGTCGCATCGTGCTGTGGACGCGCACGGACTCGGGCGTCGACGTCCAGCGCGGCCTCTCGATCCTGAAGGACACGACCGTGAAGCGCATCGCCATCGCCAACGCGAAGCTGGCGCCATACGGCCGGGCCGCGGAAGCGGCGCTGAGGCACGACAATCTCTACGACGCGGTCCGCGGCAAGCTGGTCATCGGCGACAACATCTCGCAGACCGCGCAGCTCGTGGACTCGGGCAACGCCGACGTCGGCATCATCGCACTGTCTCTCGCGCTCGGCCGGACGCTGCGGGCCAGCGGACGGTATGTCGAGATTCCGGATTCATCCCACCCGCCGATCGAGCAGGCCGCCGTCATCGTCGCGGCATCGAAGAACAAGGCGCTGGCGGGAGAGCTCCTCGCGTATCTCAAACGGCCGGAGGTCGGCCAGCGCCTTCACGAGTTCGGTTTCATGACCAGGTAGTGCTGCCCTCATGGATTGGCATGCCATCTCGCTGACCGCGCGCCTGGCGGCGCTCGTCTCGGTCATTCTGCTCGTCATCAGCTTGCCGCTCGCCCATTGGCTCACGTTCTCGCGGCGCCGTTGGACGTTCCTGATCGAATCGATCGTGTCGCTGCCGTTGGTGCTGCCGCCGACCGTCCTGGGTTTCTATCTGCTCATGGCCATGGGCACGCGCAGCCCGCTGGGGCGATGGTGGAACGAGTGGACGGGTCATCCGCTCGCGTTCACCTTCGAAGGACTGGTGATCGCATCGGTCCTCTACAGCCTGCCGTTTGCCGTGCAGCCGGTCGCGGCCGCGTTTACACAAATCGACCCGAGCCTCCGCGAAGCCTCGGCCACGCTTGGCGCGTCCGGCTTTCGCACGTTCGCCCGCGTCACGCTGCCGCTGTCGATTGAAGGCGTCGTTGCCGGACTCGTGCTCAGCTTCGCGCACACCGTCGGTGAGTTCGGCGTCGTCCTGATGGTCGGCGGCAACCTGCCGGGCATTACTCGGACGGTCTCGATCTCGATCTACGATCACGTGCAGGCGCTCGAGTATCAGCAGGCCAACGAGACGGCGCTCGTCCTCCTGGCGTTTTCGCTGTTGGTGTTGATGGCTGTTCACGGATTGCGGCGCAGGCCGTGGGCCGCGGCGCCGATCGCATGACCCTCTCCGCGACGGTCACGAAGCGACTCTCGTCGGGCTTCACGCTCGATATCGACCTGAGCGCACCGCCGGGCATCACGATGCTGTTCGGTGCCTCGGGATCGGGCAAGACCACATTGCTCCGCTCCCTCGCCGGGCTGATCAGACCGGACAAGGGGCGCATCGCGATTGGCGAACGCGTGCTCTTCGATGCGTCGACGGGTATCGACGTCGCCGTGCAGGATCGGCACGTCGGATATGTCTTCCAGCAGGCGGCGCTCTTTCCGCACATGTCACTGCGCGAGAACATCGAATACGGCCTGAACCACGTGAGCGGCGAGGATCGACGCCAGCGCGTCTCGACCATTGCCGAGTCCTTTCACATCGCACAGATCCTCGATCGACGGCCGGCGCACGTCTCGGGCGGCGAGCGCCAGCGCGCGGCGCTGGCCCGGGCGCTCGTCACGGAGCCGTCGCTGCTCCTCCTCGACGAACCGCTGTCCGCCCTCGACCATGCCATTCAGTCGCGCATCATCGACGACCTGCGCCGCGCCAACGAGGCCCGGCGCATCCCGATGATCTACGTCACCCACAGTCATCGCGAGGTCTATGCGCTGGGTGAGCGGGTGATCGCGATCGACGACGGCCGCGCGATCGCGCGCGGCACGCCCCACGAGGTACTCGACCGTCCCGAGCAGAGCGTGATCGCGAATCTTGCCGGTTTCGAGAACGTGTTCGACGCACGCGTCGTGGAACGGCGCGAGCGCTCGGGGACGATGGAATGCCGAATCGAGGGATCGGCCACCGAGCTGGAAGTGCCGTTGAACGCCGCTCAGGTGGGCGCGTCCATTCGCATTGCCATCCGCGCTGGAGACATCCTCGTCGGCATCGAAGAGCCGCGGGGGTTGAGCGCTCGCAACGTCCTGCGCGGCCGCCTCGTCGAGCTCGCGGCTCAAGGTCCGGCGATGGTGGCGGTCGTCGAGGCCGGCGCGCGATTCATCGTCCACCTGACGCCGACCGGCGCCGAGTCACTGCACCTCCAACGCGGCGATCACGTGTGGCTGATTGTCAAGACGTATTCCTGTCGCACGGCAGCGATACAGCGGTGAACACACCATGGCACTCCTCTTGACCGTTCGCGCCGCCGCGCAGCGTCTCGGCATTGGGTATTCGACGCTGAAGCAATGGATCTATACCGGGACCGTGCGCACGACGACGACCGCGGGTGGCCATCACCGGATCGCCGACACCGAAATCGAGCGGCTGATCGCGCGCGGCAATCGGCCGGCGGCGCCCGTGAAGCGGAAGCCGGCGCCGGCAGGTCTCATCGTCGCCCTCAGCGGACGAAACCGTCTGCGCGGCTTTGTCGAAGAAGTGCGAGTGGACGGCCTGCTCGCGCAGGTGCGTCTGCGGATTGGCGACCAGATGCTGACGGCCGTGATCACCGGCGACGCCGTGCAGGAGCTGAAGCTGCGGCGCGGCGATTCCGCGGTCGCCATCATCAAGTCCACCGAGGTCATGATCGCGCGCGAAGCAGAGTCGCCGAGGCTGCGAAAGCCGCGGCGTCGGTCCGGCTGAAGCCGGACACTACGAGAAACTCCGTGAGTCGGTCCGGCTGAAGCCGGACACTACGAGAAACTGCCTGAGCAACCGATAAGAGTGTGCGCAACGCTGGGCAGAGGGCTGAGCGGAGGGCTCGGCCCAGGGCTGGGCGGAGGGCTCGGCGGAGGGCCGGGCGCACACGAATTATGCCGAAAGGATTGAAACTCAAGCACTTCACCCTGATCGCCAGCCTCGCGCCGGTGGTTGTGGGTGGTCTCGTGACCGGTCTGATGCTCCTGCGGGGAACGTCGCCGCTTGGCGCGATGACCGCGGGAGTGGTGGTCGGATCCCTCGCCTCGCTGGCAGCGGCGACGGCGTTGAGCTCGTGGGCCGGACGCGTCATAGCCAGGTCCATCGACTCGGTGACGAAGACGGCCCAGGACATCTCCGCCACGGTCAGTCAGCGTCAGCAGCTCGCCGCGCAGCAGGCCGCGGCCGCCGACGAGACGACCGCCGCGATGGAGAAGCTCGCTGCGTCGACGAATCACTCGGCCGAGCAAGCCAACGATCTCGCCGTCGGCGCGAGACAGGTGCTCACGCTTGCCGATGAAGGTGCCCGCACGGTCACGCAGACGCTGCGCAGCATGAACAGCCTCAACGAGAAAGTGAACGCCATCGCGCAGATGACGTTTCACCTCAACGAGCAGGCGTCGCAGATCGGCAGCATCACCAACATGGTCACGGAAGTCGCGAGCCAAACCAACCTGCTGGCGCTCAACGCCGCCGTCGAAGCCGCACGCGCCGGAGAACAGGGCCGCGGCTTCTCGGTCGTCGCCGCGGAGATTCGCAAGCTCGCCGATCAGACCAAGACGTCGGCCGGCAAGATCAACACGCTGGTCAACGGCATCCTGCAGACCATCAGCGACACGGTGAAGGCCACCGAAGACGGCACGAAGACCGTCGCCGAGAGCGTCACCACCGCGAACCAGACGGTGCAGACCTTCATCGGCGTGCGTGACGCGATCAGCAAGGCCACCGAGAACACCCAGCACATCTCCACCAATGCCCGCGAACAGTCGCTGGCCGTCGCCGATGTGTTGCGTGCGATGACCGAGTTCGGCGGCAACGTCAAGGTCACGGCCGCCACGCTCGGCCAGGGCCGATCGCGAGCGGAATCACTCCAGCAGACTGCGGCGGGTCTTGGTGCGATCGTGTAACTGGTCCTTGGTTCTTCGTGCTTGGTCCTTGGTCCGTCCTTGGTCCGTGGTCCGTCCTTGGTCCGTGGTCCAAGGTCCTGGCGCGATGGACGAAGGACGCGCCGGGCGACTCTGCTAAGTTCACTACATGGTTGTGGTGATCGGCGCCGGTGCGGCCGGCCTTGCCGCCGCACGCGCGCTGCACGATGCCGGCCTCGACGTTCTCGTGCTCGAGGCGCGCGACCGCATCGGCGGTCGCGTCTTCACGCTCACCGACTCGGAGACCGGCCGGCCGATCGAGCTGGGCGCCGAATTCATTCACGGCCAGGCGCCTGAACTGCAGCAACTGATCGACGAGGCATCTCTCACCACCGTCGATGTCTGTGGGACGCGATGGAAATCCACGCCATCGCGACTTCGCCGGTTGACCGGGTTCTGGGAGCGCCTCGATCGCGGCCTGCGTCCGCTGCAGTCACACCGCGGCATCGATCGCAGCTTCGACGAGGTGCTCCGAAGCCGGCCGGGCGGCCGGCGCGGGGCGAGCGATCGCACGCTGGCCCGCCAGTACGTCGAAGGGTTTCATGCGGCGGATCCTCGCCTGATCAGCGCCCGCGCGCTGGCCGAGGGCGGCAGTCCCGGTGACGACATCCGCGAGCGCCGCCTCGCGCGCATCGTCGAGGGCTACGATCGCGCGCTTGCCTGGCTGGCCAAGCCACTCACCTCACGCATCCGCCTGTCGTCGGTGGTCACCGCTGTGCACTGGAAACCTCGACACGTCGCCATCGTCATCGGAGGACGGAAGCGCATTACCGCGCGAGCCGCAATCATCACCGTGCCGCTCGGCGTGCTGCAGGCGCCGCGCGACCGGCAGGGCGCGATCGTCTTCGCGCCCGAACTGCGCCAGAAGGAAGATGCCCTTCAACAGGTGCGCATGGGGGCTGTCGTTCGCGTCACGCTCCGCCTCAGCGATCGCTTCTGGACCGATGAGCAGTTTGCGCACGCCCACGCGGATGAAGGCGTGGAGCGAATGAGCTTCCTGCATTCGGCCGACAAGGACTTTCCGACATGGTGGACGGCGTATCCTCTGGCATCGCCACTGGTCGTGGGATGGTGCGGCGGACCGAGAGCACAGGCGCTCGCCGAGCAGTCATCACAGGCACTCGTTGAACGCGCGGCCGATTCGCTGGCGCGACAATGCGGAATCACGCGGCGCCGGATGCGATCGCTGACCGAGGCCGCGTGGACGCACGATTGGGTACACGACCCGTTCGCCGGCGGCGCGTACAGCTATCAGATCGCCGGCGGCATCGATGCCCCGGCGGCACTCGCCCGCCCGCTGCGCCGCACCCTGTTTTTTGCCGGCGAGGCCACCGACACCGATGGCGCCACCGGCACCGTGCACGGCGCGATCGCGAGCGGACGCCGCGCCGCTCGCCAGGTCATGCGGGTCTTGTGAATCACTGGCAGTCCTTGGCGATCGCGCGAACGGCGCTGCCGCGAATCTCGGCGAGGTTGTCGTGCGCCCCGCCGCGTCCCGTGGGATTCGCCGCCCGATCGAGCTCGTCGAACCAGCCATCGATCTGCACTCGCTGACCGACGTACGACGCGAGCAGGCCTGGATCGAGGTCGTCGACGTCGTAGGTCCCGGTCAGCGATGCCGGTGCGGTACCCTTGATGACTTTCGCGCGCGTCAGCACGTAGTCGCCCGTGACCCCGGCGCCGGCGGGGGTCTTCGCCACGCGTCCTTCGAGATCGCCCTCGCGGACGAGACAGCCCTCGAGTGTGACCAGGCCCTCGGAGCCGCGCGCCGTCGGCCGCTCGGCCTGCGTCGGCCGCGGGCTCTGCGGCGGCTGCGATGGCGGATTCTGGGCAGCCGCCATCGTCGTCAAGCCGAGCGTTCCAGCGATCAGAAATGCCGTCAGGTCAGTGCGCATAGATACACCTCCATCACGGTTCGACACGAGCGGCGATCGCGCGAAGGTCGTCGACGAAGTGCGCGCGCTCGGCGGCCCGCGTCGCGGAGTCCGGCGAGCGGAGGATCGACGAAGGATGCACGGTGAGAGTGACGAATGGCGCCAGCGCTGACGGGAACGGCTTGGTGCGATCGCGCGTCACACTCGCCGCCGGTCCGATCACGGCGTGCGCCGCCGTGGCACCGAGCGCGACGATCGCGCGCGGCTTGACGTGGGCAATCTCCTCGTCGAGCCAGACGCGGCAGGCCTGGACCTCGCTGTGGCGCGGCTTCTTGTGGATCCGCCGCTTGCCGCGCGGCTCCCATTTGAAGTGCTTCACCACGTTGGTGAGGTACACGTCGCGAAGATCGATGCCCGCCTCTTCGAGCGCGCGGCGCAGCAGCTGGCCCGCCGGCCCGACAAACGGCTTGCCCTCGAGATCCTCGGCGTCACCCGGCTGCTCGCCGACGAGCATGATGCGGGCGCCGGGCGGTCCGTCGCCAAAGACGGTTTGTGTCGCGCGCTTGTAGAGATCGCAGCGCCGGCACACCTCGGCCTGCTGCTCGATAGCGCTCAGCGTTCCCCGCGGCGAGCTCGGCTTCTCGCGATTGGCCATCGTGAGTTTCCGGGCCGCTTCAAGGCGGCCCTCATGCAGCCCCTACGATGCGCAGCAATTTACCGGCCGGGTCACTGACGATGAGTCGGGTGCGACGGGCACGCCGCTTGCGACTAGCAACGGCAGGAGACTCGAGCACAGGGAGTTAGGCACATGAGGATTGCACTGGTAATGCTGATGTTGGTGGCATTCGCCGCCGCATCTCACGCGCAGCAGCCGCCGTCAGGAGCGCAGAAGCCCCCGTCAGCTGACGCGCCGAAATCGCCGACTGGAGCGCAGAAGTCGTCAACGCCGAAGGCAGCTGCCGACAGCGCGTTCGTGATGAAGACAGCTCAGGCGAATATGGCCGAAGTCGATCTCGGCAAGATGGCGACGGAAAAGGCCATGCGTGATGAGGTCAAGAAGTTCGGCCAGCAGATGGTGGACGATCACACCAAAGCCGGCGAGGAGCTGAAGACCATCGCGACGCAGAAGAACGTGACGTGGCCGACCGAGACCGACCGCGACCACAAAGCGCTGATGACCAAGCTCTCCAAACTGAGCGGCGCGGAGTTCGATCGCGCCTACATGCAGGCCATGGTCGACGGTCACAAGAAGGTCGCCGCTGACGTCCGCAAGGAGAGCACGTCAGGGTCGGATCCGGACGTCAAGGCGTGGGCGACGAAAGCCCTGCCGACGATCGAGATGCATCTCAAGGAGGCCGAGTCGATCAATCGTGGCGCGCATTCGGGAGGCCCGGCGCACAAGTAGGACAGAGTCTTTAGAGAGACAAAGTCTTTAGACCCGCCTCGAATGACGGAGGCGGGTCTGAAGACCCGCTTCTACGAAGCCGAACGACGCGACGAGCTCCGCTTCCGCGACGTCCGCTTCCGGCCGCGCCGCTTCGCGGGCACTTTGGCGCCCTTCTTCCGAGCCTCGCTCAGGCCGATCGCAATCGCCTGTTTTCGGCTGGTGACCTTGCGGCCGGAGCCACTCTTCAACGAGCCGCGTTTGCGGCGGCGCATCGCCGACTTCACGGTTTTCGACGCGCCTCTTCCGTACTTCGCCATCGACACCTCCGGGGCGCGCGGTTGCAAGTAACGTGCTCGGATCGGCGACAATGCGAACATGACCGACGACACCAAGCCGTGCCCCGTCTGCGGTGAAACGATCAAGGCGGCGGCGATCAAGTGCCGTTTCTGCAACACCGATCTCGTCGAGTATCAGCACGCCAAGGAAGCCGAGGTCGAGCGTCAGCTGTTCACCGGCAACCCTGCGGCGATCACGTCGCTCGGTCAATGGGCGATCGTGGTCCTGACGATCGGGATCGCCTGGCTGGTGTACTGGGTGAAAAGCCGCTCGACTGTCTACACGCTGACGTCGCAACGGATTCAGATCGAGAGCGGACTCTTCTCGACGATCAAAGCCAGCGTCGAGCTGTTTCGCATCGACGACTTCGACATCCATCGTCCATTCGGCATGCGTGTGCTCGGCTACTCGATGCTGCACCTGCGCTCGTCGGATCCGGATCTCTCGACGGTGATCATCAGCGGCATTCCGAATCTCGAGGCGATCGCCGATCAACTGCGCGAATGCTCGCTCAAGGAGCGCACGCGCCGAAAGATCACGACGTTCGTCAAAGCGTAGGGAAGGAGTGCTTCGCAGCGCAGCCGCGGCTCTGTGGATACTCACCTGCCTCGCCGGGGCACTGTTCCTCCGCGCCGCCGGCGAGCTCTTCATTCCGATCGTCGTTGCCGTGCTCGCCAGCTATGCGCTCGATCCGGTGGTCAGGCGCTTTCGTGCGATCGGCGTTCCGCGAGCGCTTGCCGCTGGTCTCCTGCTCGCGGCGCTGGGCCTTAGCGCCGGTGCCCTCCTGTACGCGATTCGCGCTGACATCGCTGATGCGGCCGCAGCCCTGCCGAGGGCGATGCGCCGGCTCGGCGAATGGATGGGCGCGGGTACGGTCGCGCGGCAAGCAGAGCAGACGGTCCGCTCGCCGGAGATGATTCAGCAGGCCGCCGGTTGGGTTGCCGCCACAGCCGGACAGATGACGATTGTGGTGTTCCTTACCTACTTTCTGCTCGTGTCCGGTCAACATTTCAAACGCCGCCTCGTCGAGCTTGCCGGACCGCGACTGGAACGGCAGCGCATCACGGTCAACGTCCTCGACGACATCACGGGGCAGATTCAACGCTACCTGCTGGTCCAGCTCTTCACCGCTTCGGTGGTCGCCGTGGCGACATGGCTCGTGCTGGCATGGACGGGCCTCGAGCAGGCCGCGGTGTGGGGCATCCTCGCCGGCATTTTCAATTCGATTCCGTATTTCGGTCCGGTGATGGTGTCGGGGGGTCTGTTTGGCGTCGCCTTCCTGCAGTTCGGTCAGCCGCTCATCGCCCTGCAGATTTCACTGCTGGCCCTGGCGATCACGTCCATCGAAGGCTGGGTGCTGCTGCCGCTGCTGCTCGGCAGGGCCGAGCGCATGCACGTCGTCGCCGTCTTCATTGGCGTGCTGGTGTGGACGTGGATCTGGGGTCCGTGGGGGACGGTACTCGCGGTACCGATGATGGCGGCGATCAAGTCGGTCGCCGATCATGTCGAGTCGCTGCGGCCGGTCAGTCGCCTGCTCGCTGAGTGATCGCGGGCTCGTCCACGCTCTTCGTGATGGCGTGTTCGGCTTCGTCTTCGCGTACGGTCTTCACCGCTTCGGGTGACGAGACCGGCGGCGACACCGCAGCAGCGACCGAGTCGTCGAGTGGATGACGTGTACGCATCGCGCCGACCAGTTGTTCGTCGGTCAGATCGAGCCGCAGCGGCGTGAGGGAGATCCAGCCGCGCTCCAGCGCCCACCGATCGGTACCTTCCTCCGCTCCCTCGATCGGAGTCACAGAAAACCAGAACAGCTCTCGGCCGAGCGGGTCCTTTGTCGGAACGATGCGGCCGTCGTAACGGCGAACCGAGGCACGGGTCCATACCAAACCGCGCGGTTCGCGTGGAAGATTGACGTTCACGAGACAGAGACTGCTCTCCGCGAGCAACGCATCCAGGACACGGCGCACCCATGGCTTGTACGGCTCGAAGTCCGGCTCCGCGCCAGCCGGTGCACTCAGCGCGAAGCCGCGCAGGCCGAGCAGGACAGCCTGCCTGGCGGCGGCAAGCGTGCCGGAATGCCAGATCGAGTTGCCAAGATTGAGGCCGATATTGAGACCCGACAGGACGAGATCGACCTTGCCCCATTGATGGGCGCCGAGCGCGACGCAATCAGCCGGCGTGCCGTTGACTCGATAGGCGGTCAGACCCTGGATCGTGGTCTGCCGATACGACAACGGATGCGAGTGGGTGATCGCGTGTCCCATCGACGACCGCTCCACGTCGGGAGCGACGATTCGCACGTCGCCATATTCGGTCGCAACTTCGGCAAGGACGCGAATGCCTGGGCTGTACACGCCATCGTCGTTCGAGACGAGGATGCGCATGATGCGTTGCAATGCAATGCAAAAGGCCGGCCCGAAACTTGAATCGTCGAGTCGCGGGGGTCATGTGCGAGTCGCTCTTTTTCACAACGAGGGTGCCGGTGACGGCAGTTCAGTCGACGAGATCACGGCGGTGCTCGACCGGCACGGTCATCACATCGTGCAGCTCGTGGACAAGGAATGGGGCGCCGAGCAGATCCTCGACAGGCATGCCGACCTGGTCGTGGCGGCTGGTGGGGACGGCACGGTCGCGGCCGCGGCTCGTGTGCTGGCCGGCAGCAAGGTGCCTCTTGCGATCCTGCCGCTCGGCACCGCCAACAACATCGCCAAGAGCCTGCTGGTCGATGGGCCGATTGATTCGCTCGTCGAGCGCTGGGCGCATGCCGCGCCGCATTCGATCGATCTTGGCGTCGCGCGCGGCGAATGGGGCGAGCGCGCGTTCTTCGAGTCGGTGGGCGCCGGATTGATTCCGTCTGGCATCTCCGCTGCGAAAGCGCACGCAGAAGCCTTACAGGCGCACCCAGAAACCTCACAGGAAGGATCGTCCACAGCCAAGCCCGAGGACGCCGTACGGACCTTTCGCGACGTCCTGGCGCATCTCGAGCCACAGCGTTGGACGATCGTGATTGACGGCGAACCTCACGTCGATGAATTTCTCCTCGTGGAAGTCCTGAATATCGCGTCGATCGGACCGAATCTGGTGCTGTCCGAGAGAGCGGATCCCTGTGACGGCTTGTTCTCAGTGGCCATTGCCACGGCGCATGACCGCGGTCTGCTCGACGAGTACCTCGCACATCGCAGCGGCGGTGGCGATCGTCCGCTCTCGCTGCCGCTGCGGCATGCACGCCGCATCGAAATCCGCGGCTCGACCGAGGTACACGTCGACGACCAACTTCTCCGGTCGCGATCCCCACAAACGGTATCGATAGACATCCAGCCAGCTGCCCTCGAGTTCCTTCCGGGCCCCTGTCTTGCACTGTAATCAGGTGCGGGGGTTCGAAGGAGCACTCGAGATGCAAAGCCGAACCTTTCGTTGTGTTTCTCTGCTGTTTGCGGCGCTGCTGACTATCGAATGCGGCGCGACCGCGAAGCTGACGATCCCGCAGACCACCGGGCCCGAGCCGGCACTGGCCGCACCGAACACATCACTCATCCCGACCATCAACGTCGTCGACGCCAAGGGTTGGCCCGATCGCGCCGCGACGCCGATCGCCGCCGAAGGAAGTACCGTTGCTGCCTTCGCTCGCGATCTCGATCACCCGCGCTGGCTGTACGTGCTGCCCAACGGCGACGTGCTCGTCGCCGAGACCAACGCTCCGCCGCGGCCCGAGGATGGCAAGGGCATCAAAGGGTGGTTCTTCAAGCGATTCCAGAAGAAGGCCGGCGGCGCGGTTCCGAGCGCCAATCGCATCACGCTGCTGCGCGACAGCGATCACGACGGTGTGGCCGACGTCCGCACGACCTTCATGTCGGGTCTGCACTCGCCCTTTGGCATGGCGTTGATTGGCGACACGCTGTACGTCGCGAACACCGACGCCGTCGTGCGTGTGCCGTATTCACGTGGGCAGACTCAGATCACCTCCGCGCCCGTCATGGTGACGGCCCTTCCCGCCGGCCCGCTGAACCATCACTGGACCAAGAACCTCATTGCCAGTCCCGACGGGTCGAAGCTCTATGCCGCGGTCGGCTCGAACAGCAACGTCGCCGAGAACGGCATCGAGCAGGAGGAAGGTCGCGCCGCGATCTGGGAAATCGATCCACGGACCGGCGCCACGCGCATCTTTGCGTCGGGCCTCCGCAATCCGGTGGGCATGACATGGGAACCGTCTACGCGGATGCTGTGGGCGGCGGTGAACGAACGCGACGAGCTCGGGAGCGATCTCGTGCCCGACTACATGACCTCAGTTCGCGGTGGCGGCTTCTACGGGTGGCCGTATTCGTACTACGGCGCGAATGTCGATGAACGCGTCAAGCCACAGCGGCCGGATCTGATTGCGAAAGCGATCAAACCCGACTACGCGCTCGGTCCGCATACCGCATCACTCGGGTTGGTCTACGCTAACGGCCGCACGGTCCACGAGCGTTTCGGCCCTGGGATGTTCGTCGGTCAACATGGCTCGTGGAATCGCAAACCGTACAGCGGCTACAAAGTCATCTTCGTGCCGTTCACCGACGGCAAGCCGTCGGGTCAGCCGATCGACGTGCTGACCGGCTTCATCACTGAGGAGGGTGACGCGATGGGACGTCCCGTGGGTGTCGCCATGGATTCGCAGGGTGCACTGCTGGTCGCCGACGACGTCGGCAACGCAATCTGGCGAGTCGCCCGTTCCGGGGGTTCTTAGTTCTTCGTTCTTCGTCCTTCGTTCAGGACGGCTGCGACGTGGGATGGCTGCGTGCCGCCGCCGAGACGACTGCGACGAGCTGATCGGGATCGACAGGCTTGGCTACGTGCCACCCGTACCCGGCCTTGAATGCACGGGCGCGATCGCGTGAGCTCACATACGCGGTCACGGCGACCGCCGGAATCACGGCCTCGGGCGTCTTCAGCGCTCGCACCGCTTCGATCAGCGCATAGCCGTCCTGCTCGGGCATTCCGATATCGGCGAGCAGGACGTCGGTCGGATGCCGCCTCAGAAGATCGAGCGCTTCGCCAGCCGACGTGGCGCTGATCACATTGGCGCCCTGCACTTCGAGCAGCACACGCAAGACTTCCCGCGTATCCGGTTCATCGTCGACGAGCAGTACGCGCAAGCCGGCGAGCGCCGTCCCGCGCGTCTCGCCGCTCGGGCC